>Ga0068871_100001202_pt1 | contig 17275 bp, 14 predicted proteins | sample KBSMisM72_FD_72750 | JGI IMG/M metagenome (GOLD analysis project Ga0068871, IMG submission 72750) | Miscanthus rhizosphere microbial communities from Kellogg Biological Station, Michigan, USA - KBS Miscanthus M7-2 | ecosystem: Host-associated > Plants > Roots > Rhizosphere > Soil ... | reverse complement strand
GGTGTATTCCTTATCCGTATTGCCGACTATGTTTAATCTTAATCGGCTGGTCAAAGGAATATCTTCGCGCCCCAACTGGAACCTGACCTTACCGTTGCCATCGATCCGTGCATCTGCCACAAACAACATGGGCAGTGTATAAGCCAAGCCTGCCACTATGGTATGCCGATTGTTCTTATTGCTGAGTTGTCCGAACAGGTTCTTTTCCTGCTCGTCCGTCTTTTTATAGTGATAGTCAAAACCTGTATAAACATAGGTCCACTGCATGCGGCCAAAGTAACGCCCGAACATCGTCTCGCTTTCATAACCCTTCGTGTCGTTTATTCCCAGGTGCCACATAGTAGAAAACTTCCAGCGGGTATTGGCTAAGGCCGCATTACCATCGCTGCCGTTGGTTTCCAATCCTAACTTTGCCGATGCATAAAATTTACGGTCATCGGCGGCTATCTTTTTAAAGCCAGCGACCGGATCAGGGACTTCGGGATTAGCTGTTGAATTTTTATAGCTGAATATGCGTCCCATTCCGCTCATCATATGGTAAAGGATATGACAATGAAAGAACCAGTCGCCGCTTTCCGTTGCGCGGAATTCAATCGTATCCCGCTCCATCGGCATAATGTCCAGCGTATTTTTTAAAGGCGAATACTCGCCCTGCCCGTTCAATACCCGGAAATAATGACCGTGCAGATGCATCGGGTGCCGCATCATGGTATTGTTGTATAGAATGATGCGCACATTTTCGCCCTGTTTGATCAATATCTTATCCGATTCGGAAACGGTCTTGTTATTAATCGACCAGACGTAACGGTTCATGTTGCCGGTCAACTCGAAATTGAGCACTTTGGTTGGGCCTGCGGGCAGCGTAGTCGGATGGGCAGCTTTCAGCATGCCGTAGTTAAGCGTTACCGGTGGTTCGCCCTCGCCAATCTCGGGGTACATCACCGTGTTCATATCCATCATCTGGTTGGTCATTTTCATGCCTTCCATCTCTTTTAGGTTACCATGCATATCCATCATGTTATTCATCATGTTCATACCGTCGAAATACTTCAGCTTCAATAGTTTTTTTGCCGGATGTTTAGTGCCGCTACCCAACCAAAGCGATGTATTCTTTGTCCGGTCTTCGGGCATCGCTAAGAACTCATAGCTACCGTCCTTCGGAATAGTGACCATCACATCATAAGTTTCGGCAACCCCAACGATCATGCGATCCACGTCAACCGTTTGTACATCTTCGCCGTCGGTAGCTACCACGCTGAGTTTCCCGCCTGCCCAACCCAACCAAAAATAAGTGGAGGAACTGCCGTTGATAATCCGCAATCTAACCTGGTCACCCACTCTAAACTGCCGGGCATCATTTTCGGCCTTGCCATTACTGAAGAAACGGTCATAGTACACGTCGCTCACATCCATCGCAGTCATTCTTTTCCACTCATTAGTCAATTTCGTTTTCAAATGACCGGTTTGCATAGCCTGCAAATAGTTCTGCGTACTGCCTTTGCGGATAGCGTACCAGTCGGATGCGTTATGCAGCCTGCGCTGTACTTGCTCCGGGTTCTCGTCCGTCCAGTCACTGAGCAGCAATGTATATTCCTTTACCGGAGCTTGTTGTTTTTCATGGATAATAAAAGCGCCGTACAGACCGCTTTGTTCTTGTGTCATGGTATGCGAGTGATACCAGTAGGTGCCGTGTTGCACCAGCGGAAATTTAAACAGGTGCGTTTGTCCGGCTTCTATAGGGGTTGTTGTCAGATAAGAAACGCCGTCATACCGGTTGGGCAGGATCAGCCCGTGCCAATGGATGGAGGTTTCCATCATCATTTCGTTATGCACGTAAATCTCGGCGGTATCCCCCTCCGTGAATTCCAGCGCGGGTGCCGGAATGCTGCCGTTGATGGCCATGGCCGGGCGCTGTTTGCCGGTATAATTTACCGTGGTGTCATTAATATATAAGTGATAGATCTCCCGCTTACCGATCTTAGTATAAAGCGGAAGGTGTTTGCTTTTTTGCTCGCTGGACACGCCCATTATAGAATGTTGGGCGAAGGCAGTCGCAAACAGTAGAAAAGCAATGAACAATAAAATAAACTTCTTCATGGTATTATAAAAGACCGGAGCCTGCGCACCGGCCGGTCGAATTATTTAGCTGCGGGCAAAGTTTCCTTTACATCGCCGCAGGTTAACATTTGATTACCGTAATAAGGGTTTTTGATGGCAGCTGATTCGCTTAGCCAATAAGACTTTTTCATCGGGCAATAGTCATAATAAACCGGTGCGCTATTAAACTTACCGACTTTTACCAATGCATACAGGTTTTCCGACAGCTTTGCAAAATGTTCCCGCTGATGGGCGATATCATTGCTCTCGCCAATATGGCGGGCATCAAACAGTAATTTATCTTTTTGAGCTTCGGTCAGTTGATCGGCAGGAACGGCATTTACCGCGCTTTGAAATTCTTTGGCCCTGGTATTAGTTGTGCCCGCGTTACCGCTGATCAAGGCATTCTTCACCCCATAATAGGCAGTAAGGATCGCGTCATTGGAAGAATTGGTTTGTGCTTTTACTTGCGTGATAGAAAGCAATGCAATAACGGCGCAAGCGAAAATTTGAAGCTTTTTCATGTTCTTAAAATATTATTAAAATAGATTATTAGTTTCCGCTGAACAGAAAACTATTGAATAAAAGAAGTTTTAATATGGACGAATAACCCAGAGGCTAAGCGGTTTCTTCAAGATGAAGAAATAGGAAAGAGATCAGATACGAAAAACACAGTTGCGCAGAAAGACGGGAACTGCCGGGACGGAAGGCGGCGCCTTGCTGACTGGGTAAGCAATGATCAGCGGCACATAGCTACAGTTCATAGCTTCGAAAGGCAGAATAACCGGAAGACCGGCACTTGTCGCGAACGTGAACTGGCTATAAGTAAGCGAACCGCTCTTCTCCGATTTAAGCTGCTGATGCTTATCCGTACAACATTTTTTGATAGCCTTTACCTTACGGTCCATGCCGCAGGTGTGGCACTTTTCGGTGTGATTATGCCATAGTGATACTTTCACAAGCCTGCCCATGCAGAACTGGTAGTGCAGCGTGGCCCCGGAGGAGGCTCCGAGATACAACACAGCTAAAAAGGTTATGAATAGCTTTTTGATCACGGTACAAATATGAGCAATATAAAGGATAGGTATTTATATAATTATCGCTTCCTTTTACATTTTAAGATGATCACCAGGCAAACATAATATAGAGACTGCTGGCAATAAATGATATCAATTACTTTTTTAGCTGCTGACGATCAATGATTTGTATTGTTTAACTCTGGTCCTTTGTTAAAAAAAGCAGCTATGAAAAAATTCACCACCTCTATTTTGACAATCACAGCAATATTGTTTTTTGCCATAGTGCCGGCACTTGCCCAAACCGAACCCAAGGGTGTTCCTGCAACCGAAATTCATATCAATAAAAAGGGCGAGATCCATGACCATGGAGGTACACTGCTCGGCTATATTAGTAAAGACGATATCGTCCGGGATGCCAAAGGCAATAAGGTATATTTCGTCGACCGGGACGGCAATGTTATCGACGCCAGGGGTAATAAATTGGGTAAGGCAAAAAAGGACGGCTTTTATTTTAACAATAACGGCGAAACTGTGCTCCAAGTAAAAGATAAAGATGCCGAAGAATGCGAAATCCTGGACCCGGTGGGCCATAATCTGGGAACGACGCACAAAAATTATAAACTGCACGCCTGTGCAGCGCATTGTTTTTGGCTGAAACAAAAGAGCGCGCCGCACCCTGTTCATTAGAGTTTAGAGGGAGCAGTACTGCTGTCCCTCTAAACTCTATAAAAAAAAGGTCTAATTGTGTAAACACCAGATCCGCGGATTGTCGATCTTTGTGTTTTTTGAACAGATGACCGAACTCTTTATAAAAAATATGGTATGCGACCGCTGCCGGATGGTGGTCGGCCAGGAACTGGAACGCCTGGGCCTGCATGTCACCAGCGTACAGTTAGGCGCGGCGCAGATATTGGAAAAATTGGATAAGCAGCAGCGTGAAGGATTAGCCGAAAACTTAAGCAAACTAGGGTTTGAACTATTGGATGATGCAAGATCCAAAAACGTAGAGCAGATCAAAAAGATCATTATACAAAAGATCCATCACAGCGAGTACCTGGATATCAAAGTGAATTGGTCGGCTTTATTGGCCGATGAACTGCACCAGGATTATAAACACCTAAGCGGCCTGTTTTCAACCGTTGAGGGCATTACTCTTGAACAATATATTATTCAGCAAAAAATTGAACGGGTAAAGGAACTGCTGTTTTACGACGAATTAAACCTAAGCGAGATCTCCTATAAGTTAGGGTACAGCAGTGTGGCCCATCTTTCTGCCCAGTTCAAGAAAGTCACCGGACAAACGCCTTCTCAGTTCAAGGCAACCCGTTCGACAGCCAATTCCCGACGCACACTGGATAGCATCTGAAAATGATATAAATCCTAATGCTAATTGTGTAAAGCTTGAGGTGTGGCCACTTCAGATCTTTGGAACATCAAAGAATGAACCATGAGCACACAAGTTTTAGAACGCATTACGCGCAAAAGCTTTCCAGTTACAGGAATGAGTTGTGCAGCTTGCGCTGTAAGCGTAGAATCCATGCTGAAATCATCGGAAGGCGTTATGGATGCCGGGGTGAACTTTGCAACCCGGACAGCCTGGGCCGCTTATGATGGAGAATGCACCAGCCCTGAAAAATTGAGGCAGGCCGTGCAATCGGTCGGCTATGATCTGATTGCAGATGCCGAAGACCCGGCAGCAGTACAAGAGGAAATACAACGAAAACATTATCATGAGATTAAAAAGCGGACGATCTGGTCGTCCATTCTGGCATTACCTGTATTCATTATAGGAATGTTCTTTATGGCTATGCCTTACGCCGCCTGGATATCTATGGCACTTACGATCCCGGTGTTATTCTGGTTTGGCCGTCATTTCTTTGCAGGCGCCTGGAAACAAGCGCGTCACGGCAAAGCGAACATGGATACCTTAGTAGCGTTAAGCACTGGCATTGCTTTTATATTTAGTACATTTAATACCATCGATCCTGACTTTTGGCACCGCAGAGGTATACACCCGCATGTTTACTTCGAAGCTGCATCAGTGATCATCGCCTTTATTTCTCTTGGCAAATTGCTGGAAGAGACGGCAAAATCTAACACGTCTTTGGCTATAAAGAAGCTGATGGGCCTTCAGCCCAAAACAGTCCGGGTTATCGTAGATGGCAAGGAAATGGAAATCCCTGTTTCATCTGTTGTACCCGGCGACGAGGTGATTATACGGCCTGGTGAAAAGATACCTGTAGACGGGGTTGTCACCTCCGGAGCCTCCTATGTAGACGAAAGCATGATCTCGGGTGAGCCTGTACCAGTAGAGAAGGTTAGTGAAGAGCGTGTATTTGCCGGTACCGTAAACCAAAAAGGCAGCTTTCAGTTCCAGGCTGAGAAGGTGGGTGGTGAAACCTTGCTGGCGCACATCATTAAAATGATACAAGATGCGCAGGGTAGTAAAATGCCCGTCCAAAAACTGGTGGATAAGATTGCCGGAATTTTCGTACCTGTAGTGATCGGCATAGCCCTGCTCACATTTACAATATGGATGCTGGCAGGCGGCGAGGGTGCCTTTACCCATGCGCTGTTAACATCTGTAACAGTATTGGTAATCGCCTGTCCTTGCGCGCTTGGCCTTGCAACACCTACCGCAATCATGGTTGGTGTTGGTAAAGGTGCTGAACATCATATATTGATAAAGGATGCTGAAAGTCTTGAACTGGCCTATAAAGTAAATGCCGTCATTTTGGATAAAACCGGAACTATTACCGAAGGTAAACCTGTTGTTCGCGAGATGATATGGAAAGAAGGACTTGAAAACAGCACTTTGCTGAAACAAATCCTCTATAGCATGGAAATCCAGTCGGAACACCCTCTAGCAGAAGCGGTGGCGAACGAATTGTCCAATGAGAACATCTCAAGTATAAAGCTGGAAAAGTTTGAAAGTATAACGGCCAGGGGCGTAAGCGCAGTTTTCGAAGGCAATAAATATTACATGGGCAACAGGCAACTGCTCGACGAACATGCTATCAGCCCGGAGACAGTACAGCTAAAAAAATCGCAGGCGCTCCGGCAAAAAGCAAATACGGTGGTTTATTTTGCCAATGAAAACCAGGTAATCGCAGTAATTGCTATTGCCGACAAGGTCAAAGGAACTTCCATAAAAGCTATCAGGCAACTACGGAACATGGGTATCGAGGTCTATATGCTCACAGGCGACAATGCGCAGACTGCTCAAGCCGTAGCAACTGAAGTGGGGCTGCGACGATACAGGGCGGAGGTTTTACCCGCTCAAAAAGCCGATTTTGTCAAAGAGTTGCAGGCACAAGGTAAGATCGTGGCAATGGTTGGCGACGGGATTAACGACTCACATGCGCTTGCACAGGCCGATGTTAGTATTGCCATGGGTAAAGGCTCCGACATAGCCATAGATGTGGCCAAAATGACTCTGATTACTTCCGACCTTCAATCAATTCCAAAGGCTTTGGTGCTTTCCCGCAAGACAGTTCAGGCTATACGTCAAAACCTTTTTTGGGCCTTTATCTACAATATTATCGGTATTCCGGTGGCGGCAGGTGCGCTTTATGTTTTCAATGGATTTTTACTTGACCCGATGATCGCCGGAGCTGCGATGGCATTCAGCTCAGTTTCCGTGGTGACCAACAGCCTGCGTTTGAGATCGGCAAAATTGTAACGATTGCCCCAACCAGCCTGCTGATTAAACAACCGGCAAAGAACTGTAGAAGGAAATTATATAAATGATTGCGGTAATAACGTAAAGCTTCGGCAGGCCATTGAACGTATTTTTACACAACAAAAGATTATAAAAACATGAAAATTCAAAAATTCAAAACCAATATCAAATGCACAGGCTGTTTAGCAACGGCAAGTCCCGCATTAAATGAAGCTTTAGGTGAAGATGCCTGGAAAGTAGATGTTAATAATCTGCAAAAAACGTTAACTGTTACCGGAGACGTTAATGAAAATGAAGTTATCGTTGCTGTGAAAGAAGCTGGATTTATCGCTGAGCCGATTGCCTGACGAACTGTTCAGGGCTTAATCTGAAACGGCCAAAAGCATGTGATCTTCCCAAAAGGGGTTCGGGAAGCGTTCCCTACGGGCTACCTTAAATACCTCTGTGAGCATCAAAGAGGTATTTTTCATTAAACATTGCGCGAAAGAGATCGCGCTGCGCCTCGCACGTGAAAAAGCGCTTAAAACAGCCTTCTTTGATCTTTTCTTTCTTGCAAATTTGAATTTAATCAAAGGCAGAAATAAAATTTCCATTTCTCTTGGATTTATAAAAACGATAATTACATTTGTAGTGTACTATTATACTAATACACTAATATGATTCAAGTTCAAAATCTTGACTTCTGGTATAAAAAGGGTAAGCCGGTTTTCAAAAACCTGAACCTTTTGCTTGTTCCAGGGCATATTTACGGCTTGCTGGGAAAAAACGGATCAGGCAAATCGACCTTGTTGAAATGCATTTCCGGCCTATCCGTTCCTGCACATGGCAAATGCTTTATAGATGGAGCTGAAACCTCAAAGAGGATGGTTCATACCCTCGAAAACCTATTTTTCCTTGCAGAGGAAGTTTATGCGCCCGCACTAACGCCGGGGCAATTTCTGAAAAACACAGCGGTCTTCTACCCGAAATTCAGCATAACTGATTTTTATGCTTATCTGAAAACATTGGATGTTGATCCTGAACAGGCCATGAATAATATGTCTTACGGGCAGCAAAAAAAAGTGATGATCGCCTTTGGATTGGCAACTAACGCTTCAGTATTGATCATGGATGAACCAACTAATGGCTTGGATATCCCTTCGAAAGTGCAGTTCAGGAAACTGATTGCTTCTGTTCTGAACGAAGAGCGGTGTATCATTATTTCTACTCACCAGGTTCGGGATCTTGACAGCCTGATCGATACGGTTTTGATATTGGATAACCATCAAATCGCCATAAACAGTTCAGTCGACCTGCTTACCGATAAGTTGTTGTTTGGCGTATTTGACAATACAAGCAACATGAATGTCCTTTATGAAGAAGAAAGCATGCGGGGGAAACATGCTATCGTCCAAAATACAGCGGGCAAATACAGCAAAATGGACCTTGAATTACTTTTCAATGCGGTCACTTCAGGTAATAACAAATTGAACCAAATACTTGAGGAAGGAGGCGACAATGAATAATTTCTTTAGTTTTCAGCGTTTTTGCCGTCTCTTTGTCAAACATACCACAGAGCATTATCGCATCTATCTCATGTCAATAGCGGTACTGGCCGGGGTTATATTGCTTGGGGGCGCATTCCTGTTCTTTGTAATACCCGAACCACCTGATCCGGGCTTGCAAACAGCTATATTTGTCATCCTCATGCTGATTGCTGGAACCATATTTACCAGCACCGTTTTCAGCGATTTTGGTGAGAAGAATAAAGCCATGGCCGCACTGACACTTCCCGCAACGGCGTTTGAAAAACTCCTCGTCGGATGGGTATACTCTTACCCTGTATTCCTGTTAATTTATTCAAGTGTATTTTATCTTGGCCTTATCGGTCTGGGTAGCGCGAAGCATTGGGGACCAAATCAGCATTTTGTTTTATTCAGCATTCCACAAAGCGGTTTTTATACGGTACTGACTATCTATACCCTGTTACATGCTATTGCCCTTTTTGGTGCGATATTTTTCAATAAGCTGCATTTTATTAAAACAGGGTTCGCATTCTTTATTGGTTATGTGCTCATGGTGATTTTCAATACGCTGTTGCTTAAGATTCTTATTGGTCTTGATGTGATCAAGGCCGCCATACCATTTGGCTATCTCAATTTCAGCGTTGGCAATAAGTATTACTCCATTGTTGCGAAAGCAATACCATCTCAAGCTATTCTGATCGTCTTATTTGTTTCGGCGGTGTTAATATGGGTTTCCGCTTATTTCAGGTTAAAGGAAAAGCAGGTTTAATATGGAATTTAAAGATAACGAAGCGATATACCTGCAAATTGCCGCATTTGTTTGCGATAATATCCTGGCCGGAAAATGGACAGCCGGGCAAAAGATACTCTCTGTGCGCGACCTGGCTGTGGAACTGGAAGTTAACCCAAACACCGTGATGCGTTCCTATGAGTTTTTGCAGGGCCTGGAGATAGTTTATAACAAACGCGGCCTGGGCCTTTTTGTAGCCGACGATGGATTTGACAAGGTAAAGGCTTATCGCAAACAACAGTTTGTACAGCAAAACTTGCCCGAGTTCTTTAAAAATATCTACCTGCTCGATATATCCATAGATGAGGTGCGGCAACAATATGAGGATTTTTTGGCCAAACAATCCATTACCAAAATGAACAACGAATAACATGAAGACAAGCACTAAAATATTAATGGTAACCCTGGCTATGTTGATCATCAGCCTGGTTGCCTATGATCTTAGCTTGAAAGCTGAATACCGGAAAGGGGATTATACAAATCCCTATCGTGAATATAACAGCTTAAACTACAGTGATTTTGATGAGATAGAATCGAATGCATCTACCGCGGTAAATATTATCCTTGTTCAGGGGCCCTATAAAGTTTTGGCCAATCCAACCACTGACGATTTCCTGCGTGTAAGTAAGCGGGGCAAGAGACTGGTGATAAACGCTGCTTTTCCGGATCATTACAGGAATATTAATGTTAACTATGTCCTGTACATTTCCTGCCCAAAACTTTCTCTGTTAAAAGCGGACGCACAGTATACTACGAACAGCGTACCGGTAACAGATACCGCGGTGCGTGACATGAGATGGTACCCTACATTAATTACAGGTTTCCATTTGGATAGCCTCAGGCTACAAACAGACCATGCAAGCAATATAGTTCTCGAAAATAACCAGATCAACGTATTGAACGGAGTTATTGGTCAACGCACCGGAAGCGGATCAGCCTTAACCATCGGCAGCAACAACAAATTCGCCAACAGCAACCTGTATATCTGCAATAAAAGCCAGTTAGTGATCAAGGGCAACACATCGCCCGATTTAACCTATCATTTAGCCGATAGCGCAACACTCGTAGTAAATGGCGCAGCGGTAAAACATCTTTTTAAACCTTAAATAGTTATGAAATTAGTTATCAATTCTTTGTCTAAGACTTATGCTAACGGTGTGGCAGCCTTAAAGGATGTTTCGCTGTCGCTCACAAACGGCATGTTTGGCCTGCTTGGCCCAAATGGTGCGGGCAAGTCTTCGCTCATGCGTACCATAGCCACTTTACAGGAAGCAGATTCAGGCAGCATTTTTTTGGATGAGCTGGATGTATTAAAAAATAAAACCCAGGTAAGGCAACTGTTGGGTTACCTCCCGCAGGAGTTTGGTGTTTATCCTAAAATATCAGCAGAGCGGATGCTCGATCATATAGCACAGTTAAAAGGCGTAGGCAATGCCGGTGAGCGGAAGGACCTGGTACTTGGCCTGCTAGAAAAAGTTAACCTGTTTAAGGACCGCAAGAAACATTTGGGCACTTATTCAGGTGGTATGAAACAACGCTTCGGCATAGCGCAGGCACTTATCGGCGACCCGAAACTGATCATTGTTGATGAGCCAACAGCGGGCCTCGACCCGGCTGAGCGAAACCGGTTTTATAACCTGCTGAGTCAGTTGGGCGAAAATACTATCGTGATTTTGTCAACGCACATTGTTGAAGATGTGAGCACACTTTGCTCTAATTTCGCCATTATATGCCTGGGTGAGGTTTTATACGCCGGCGACCCTGAAACGGCGGTGAAGGAACTGGAAGGCAAGATTTATTCAAAGGCGATAAACCAATCAGAAATAAAATATTACCAGGACATTTATAATGTGATATACACCCAGCTTAAATCGGGGAAACTGCATATCAGGGTATTAAATGATCATAGTCAGCTACAGGACGGCTTTATTCCTGCCGCACCTAACCTGGAAGATGTTTACTTCAGCAATATTGCCACACGCGTGGATGTAAATACCATGTAAATTACTCAAAAACAATAAATTATGTTTTCTAAAATATTTCTGTTCGAGATCCAAAATCGGATCCGCAGGCCCGCCGTTTATCTTTATTTTTCAGCTATATTGCTGTTTACGCTGTTCGCTTTTTCAACCGGCTCGCTGCCCGTGGGTGAAAAAGAACACATCAATTCGCCCTATCTTATCACGTTCTGGTGTTGCGGAATGACCATGATGATGATGCTAATCAGTTCATCGGTGATGGGCACTGCACTATACCGCGATATTGAGTATCAAACGAAGGACTATTACCTCACCTATCCGATTACCAAAAACGGATATTTCTGGGGAAGATATTTGGGCTCATTTATGCTGATGATCATTATAGCGCTTGCTATACCCATTGGCATTTATCTCGGCACTCAACTTGGCCCGGCAATCGGGAAAACTGCTCCGGCGCAATATGGTGCTAATAAGCTGATTTATTATTTCTACCCGTTCCTGCTTATTGCATTGCCGAATATATTCTTTACCTCATCACTTTTCTTCGGACTTGTTGCTATTACCAGGAATGTTAAGGTGATCTATTTCGGTGGCATATTGCTGTTTCTGTTCTATTTCATCGCCCTGTTCTTTCTCGATCATACAACTAATGCTACCGTCATCGGCATTTCAGACCCCTTTGCAGCCAACGGGGTCCGGTTCCAGATGAATAACGCGAGCACTGCACAGCACAATAACACATTGATTGCTATGAATGGCCCCTTAGCAATAAACCGCATCCTGTGGCCAGGACTGAGTTTAATAGTATTAGCCATTACCTACCTGAGGTTCAACTTCGAGACTTTTTTTGCAGGCAAACGCGATAAGGCGTCCATTGATGAGACCGGTACGAGATCGAACAAGGTACTCCAAACCCCCGCTGTAAGTTTCTCAGGGAAATATAACAAGATCACGCTAAAGAGCCTGGTAAGGCTGGAGTTGCTTAATATTATCCGGGATAACTATTTCTGGATGATCATTGGCACCGGCGGTGCGTTCCTGGGCTTTGTATTCTGGCTTGGCGATAATAATTACGGCGTGCCTGATTTTCCAAGAACAGTATCATTGCTCGGCATCTTCGGCGATGCTTTTCCGTTCTTCATCTTCTTTATCATCATGTTCTACACCGGCGAAACGTTGCAACGTGACCGGCTGACGCGTTATGCCTTTATCAATGATTCGTTGCCACCGCCAAACTGGGTATTGAATGGCTCAAAACTGATCTCGCTTTTAGTCATAGCTGCAGGCCTATCCTTGGTTCCGTTGGTAGTGGGCGTTATTATCCAGCTCATCAAAGGCTATACGCATCTCTACTTAGCAGGCTACCTCACTTATATCCTGGTTATGTTACTGCCTAAGCTGCTTACTGCTGCTGTTTTCTGCTATGTACTACAGGTTATATTCAACAATAAGTTTGCCGCATACGCATTTGGCATCACGCTCTGGGTAGGGATGTTTTTCCTGGACAGTACCGGAACTTTTGACTATCACCTGATGTTATATTCCTACACACCCAAATCCGGCATGTCTGATATGGATGGTATGGGGCATATGGTTACGCCTGTGCTCTGGTTTAACCTATACTGGTTGTTAGCAGCTGCATTACTTATCATTATTGCGGCACTTTTTTATAATCGTGGCGTCAATTCATCATTTAAGGAAAGATTGCAACTTATTCCTGAAAGATTCGACGGGAAAACCAAACTTTATGTAGCTTCCATTCTTCCGCTATTTCTTATCGTTGGAGGTTATATTTATTATAACATAAGCTACTTGAACGAATACTTGACGAAAACTGAAAACGACGACCGTGCCATCATTTACGAAAAGGCGCTTAAGCATTTCCAAAATTTGTCATTGCCAAAAGTGACCCGTATTAAAATGTATGCTGACCTTTATCCGCATGAAAAGAAAGAATTTGTGAGGGCGACTGTAACCATCGTCAATAAAAATACCGAACCTATATACGCAATGCTGCTGGATGGTGATGACCTAACTGACTATTCCATCAATATCAATGGAAAGCCAATGGCTTTTACCTATCCATTGCTCTATTCGCGTGGATTCTTCAGTTGGTTTGGCCCAAAACAGGACACCGCAGAGTTCAGGGTTTATAATTTCGATACACCACTTGCTCCTGGTGATTCGGCGGTATTGCAGATCAATTCGTCGGTTATACATAAAGGATTTACCAATGGTCTTTATGCTAATAATCTGCTAAACAACGGCACATTTTTTACCGGCGGTTTACCTGGCCTGGGTTATGATGATGACGATGAAATAAGCAGCCCATATGTTCGGAAAAAAGCCGGTTTGCCCCCTAAAGAAGAAGAGGAAGTATCGCAGACCGACCCTGTAGGTATCATGAATTTAAAAGCGGGAAAAGCAGCGGATTTGATAAGCCTGGATGTTACCATAAGCACCGAAGGCGACCAGGATGCCATCACACACGGCGATTTGGTAAGGCAATGGAAAGAAAACGGGCGTAATTGTTTTCACTATGTGCAAAATAAGCCGGGTATGTATTCTCCATTCGGTATCCTCTCGGCCCGGTATGCCGACCAAAAAGACAGTGTTATGCTCGATCACAAAGTAAATATTGATGTTTATTATGATCCGGAGCATGGTGGCAACATAGACCGTTATCTTAAAGCCTATAAAGACGGGTTAAAATATTATAGCAGTGTATACGGCAATTACCCATTCAACAACATGAGGCAGGTTGAAACAGCACCTTATGGACCCCGTGAAGCCGCGACAACTACATTGAATACCTATTCAGAATTCAACGGCTGGAATGCCAACTTTACCAACGCGGATCAATTTGACTACCTGTATTCAAATACCGTTAGAGCCCTGGCACAGCAGTGGTGGCGTTTCCAGATTGCACCAAATAGCACAGTTGGCTCCCTGGTAATACCCGAGGGTTTGGCCAATTATGATGCACTGGTAATGAATGAAATGAAATACGGCAAGGCTAACATGCGCTCGATCGTGCTTAACCAATTATGGTTTTACCTGTTTATTCGCAGGCATATGGAGGAAAAAGAGCATCCTATTATGAAAGCTGACAAGTGGTTTGAATGGGGCGATAAAACTGGCGTCGGAATGTACGGATTGAGGGCATTAATAGGCGAAGACAGCCTGAACAGTACCTTGCGGGAATTTAAGAATGCTTACGCTTTTAAAAGTGCCGGACCTTTTGCCGGGGCTAACGATTTGTACCGGTATCTGCGAAAACATACGCCAGATTCATTACAATATTACCTGACTGATACCTGGCAAAAGGTGACGCTTTACGATAACAAGATTAACTCCGTTACAGTGAAACCGACGGGGAGTAAGGATGAATATAAAATCGACCTGAAAGTGGATATCGACAAAACCTGGCTTAATGATAAAAACGACGATGTGCCAGCATCAACCTTGAATGATTATATCGACATCGGTGTTTTTGGGCAGGATACCAAAGACAAAGACGGTAGTACGAAAGCTCATTTTTCTTTTCTTAAGCGATATAAATTCAAACGGGGCGATCATGAACTAACTATAATCGTTAAAGGTAAGCCAAAAGAAATAGCTATTGATCCACTTGGATATTTAATTGACCGGAATCCAAATGATAATCTGAAGACCTTGAACTAAGCCGTCAGACAATAAATACTACAAGTAAATTTTAATCAACACTTTAAATTCGGGGCAAATCGCGGTGACATCAAAAGAATTCAACTGAGTTGAACTGCCAGCGATTTGGCATCAAAAAGGTCAGGGAAACTGGCGACTCTTATGATGTCACTGCAAAACCTCGCTGATTTGGATAACCGGCTGGATATCGGTATAATTTGGAACGTCTGCCCGAATTTTGGCTCCATTAGTTTTCATTCCATTTTGAAAGTCAGCAAGCGTATCAAAATACAGGTAGCCGACGGCTACAAAAGGCACCGGTGCGCCTGGGGCGCCGCCGGCTATTCCTTTGTCGATGGCGGTCGCCTTTAAAGCATCCCCAAATAAAGTTTTCAGTAACGGGAAATGTTTCTTCGTGTAATAGTCCATATCAAACTTTTTACCTTCCCCGCCTGGATAAAGTATCGTCACCTTGATCATGCCTTTCTTAATTACCATGTTTTCGGCTTGCTGCAACCCGTTAACCTGTGCCATTGCGTTAATTGTTGACAGGAGCATAATTACTCCCGTAAATACTATAATTAAATTTTTCTTCATGTTATTTACGTGTGACAATTAATTTATAATAAAAAAAGTCATGGATATTTCATCAACCTGCAAGCTTCTGAACAATTACCTGTCCGTATTCGCTTTTTACTTTTACACTAAATTAAAATAAAAATTGTTGATTAAAATATCGTGGTAACAGAACGATCATTTTGTGATAATTTACCTGTTCGTCTATTATTTTTTCCAGCCAGTCGATATCTTTTGCCGAAACCAATTAAAGTGCTCAATTTGCATCGTTTCGGTTGGGGTTTAGTTGATTGATTTTGATGATTAGATGCGTTCAGCATAAGAAAAAGGGCATGCTGGTTTTGTAACGATTTTGATTTTTAAAAGGCTGCAGTGAGTGTATTTAATTACTTTACACTAATTTCGGGCCATCAAAATATTATAAACAGAAAAGTTTCTTCTTTATGGAGAAACCATCTTTATAGCTATTTACAAGCAGATTAGCAATTGATAAAATAAATTGTCGACCGCCCCAACGACAATTGTAACCAACCGATATAAAGAATGTCTAATGATTTTGGGGATAACTACACGCTATAACGAATTTTAAATTATCGGCACGATAAATTACGCGCTATATGATAAAGAATATACCTGCATCACTAAAACCAAACCAAAAATTGATTAAAAAAAGATCGGCATTTGCCTTAATAATAGGTTGCGCAATGATGGCGGCCGTCCTCAGTTGCCGCAACACAGAAGGCGGTCAGAACCAACAAAGCGGAGCGCCGGTTGCGCAGGCTTACCCGGTATTGAAGGTAACAACCCATAACACCACGTTGCAATCGCAATACCCGGCTACATTGCAAGGCCAGCAAAACATCGAGGTCCGCCCGAAGATAGATGGCTATATCGAACACATTTATATAGACGAAGGAGCTACGGTAAAGAAGGGTCAGCTGCTGTTCAGGATCAGCGCGCCTCAATTCGAGCAGGATGTTAAAAATGCACTTGCTGCCATTAACAGCGCAGAGGCGGATGTTAATACGGCCAAATTACAAGTCGAAAAAACCAAGCCGCTGGTAGCTAAGGGAATCATCAGCGATTATGAATTAAAGTCGGCAGAGGACGCTTTAAAAGTAAAAGAGGCGGCGTTACTACAGTCAAAAACTACACTTGCCAACGCCCGGACCAATCTATCTTACACAACAGTTACCAGCCCGGTTGACGGTGTTGCAGGAATGATACCCTATAAATTAGGAAGCCTTGTGAGCAGTACTACTACCTCGCCGCTAACTATGATCTCCAATATATCTAAAGTTTACGCCTACTTTTCAATGAATGAAAAGCAATTGCTGGATTTTTCGAGGCAGTACAAAGGCAACACGCTGGAAGCAAAGCTTAAACAGCTTCCTCAAGTTTCTCTTGTCTTATCGGACGGAACTGATTACCCGGAAAAAGGTAAAATTGAGAGTATCGGCGGCCAGATCAATTCCGAAACAGGTGCTGCAACTTTTCGCGCAACATTCCCTAACCCGGTAAGGTTGATCAGGAGTGGCGGTAGTGCTACGGTTACCATTCCCGTTCCGGTAAAAGACGCCTTGCTGGTACCGCAACGTTCGACCTATGAATTGCAGGGCAAGCGTTTTGTTTATCTGGTGAATGGCAATAAAGTAAAAAGTACGGAGATAACAACCATGTCCAATACTCCAGGGCAGTTTTTCGTGGTAACTGACGGTATAAAGCCAGGCGACCAGATCGTATATGAAGCCGCCACCCCTATAGCCGACGGTACGGCCATTAAACCCCAAATGCAGCCAGAAGGTCAAGTTTACAAAGACATTAAATAAACCGACAGCATAAAAATGACATTAAAGGTTTTTATTGAACGGCCCGTACTTTCTACCGTAATATCGGTGATCATTGTGATACTCGGTATTCTTGGACTTATTTCGCTGCCAATCACGCAATACCCTGAAATAGCG
>Ga0068871_100001196_pt1 | contig 17318 bp, 18 predicted proteins | sample KBSMisM72_FD_72750 | JGI IMG/M metagenome (GOLD analysis project Ga0068871, IMG submission 72750) | Miscanthus rhizosphere microbial communities from Kellogg Biological Station, Michigan, USA - KBS Miscanthus M7-2 | ecosystem: Host-associated > Plants > Roots > Rhizosphere > Soil ... | reverse complement strand
GCAGTGCACGATCCTTCGATGTCTCACGTCCGCTCGAGCGACCCTGAGATTATGGCGGTGATTGCAGCCGGATTCGAACAGTCGGAGACGTTTCGCCGCCTCGTCGACGCGCTCGATCGCTCCGACGTGATCGTCTATGTCGAGCTGAAGGTCAGACGCGAGGGGCTCGGCGGCTACCTCGCGCACAACGTCTTGAACGCCGGACCCTACAGGTACCTCCACGTGGCGATTGGACTGCGAGGGACGGATGCGCGCGTGATTTCGATTCTCGCGCACGAACTCCAACACGCGCTGGAAGTCGCAGAGCACCTGGACGCACGCGACCCGGTGCGCGTCGAGCGGCTGTTCGCCCGCTTGTCCGTCGACAACGGCTGTGCCGTCGGCAATTGTTTCGAAACAGAGGCCGCGCGACTCATCGAAGCGATCGTCCTGGCCGAGGTGCGGCGAGGGGCCCATTAAAACCGCACCGACATCCGCACGCCGCGTGCCTGGCGATCGACCATCGGCGCGAACGAGACCTTCACGCCGCTGCGCGGTTCAAAGATCACGCGGTCGGCGACCGTCGACGCCGCGAAGCCGGCGCCGATGGCGGCGCCGAGCCCGCCCATCACGACGCCGATCTTCAGCGCGGCCGTCCCGCAATCGGGCCCGACGCGACATTCTGTAGCGGGTAATCCGAGCAATCCGAATCCGGCACCGATGCCGAAGCCCCACCACGCGCCCTTGCGGACGTTCGCGTGCTGCCGCCGGCTGATCGAGCGGACGTCATCGATGGCGAACTCGCGTCGCATGTCATCAACGTCGAGCGCGATCGTGGTCGGCGTGAGGTCCAGAAGGCGGCCGTCGAAGACTCCGCCAGATGCGCCGGTGACAGTGATGCGATCGCCGGCCTTGACGACACTTCGAAGGCCATCGAACGTGTCGGGTGGGGTTTGCGCGTTAGCTGCGGTCGCGAGGAAGAACAGGAGGGCGCCCAGCAGAGCCGGACGCCAGATAGTGTGAATTCGCATCTTGTGAGCTCCTCTGCTCAGAGATGCGATAACGAAAAACGAATCGGCTCAGGGCGCTTCTTTCGCTTGCTGCGCGCGCTCGGCCCGCGACGAGCTGATGTAGTCGGGAATCGTGCGGTTGCCCTCGTGGCACGCGTACTCCCACCACACGTAGCTGTTATCGAGCTTCAGCGGGAAGCGCGCGGTCCACGGACGCGTGAGCACCACCGGATCCTCGGTGGTGACCGCGTAGATCATCATCTGATCGTTCACGCGTGTCAGCCGTTCCGTGATCTTCATCTTCTCGCTCGTCGGGAAGCGGTTGCCCTGCGGAGCGCCGACCACGCCGATGTTCGTCGCCGACGCGCCAGACTTGAAGTTGGTCGTCTCGATGACGAGCGTGTTGCCTTCCCAATGTCCGCGTGATTCGCCCATCCACTGCTTGATCTTGGACGACAGTGCCGGCCGGTTGCCGAGTGGAATGATGCGCGCGTCGTGGATCATCTCGAGGTTCAAGATCACGTAGCCTGGGACCTGGATGATCTGCATGCCGTTGTTATAGCGGAAGGGGAACATCGAGGCCGGCATACCGCGGGTAATGCAACGGTCCCACGTGTCGAAGTCGTGCTCGGAGTCGAACGTCAGCACTTCGCTGTCGGATGTCGCCCAGCTGCTGCGCATTTGCGCCGAGAGCCGCCTGCCTTCGTCGGTCATTTCCGGCAGCTTGCCGTTCGGCGGATCGACGATGAGCGACGTTTGCCGCTGGGGCGCCGTCGGATCCGTGTTGCCCGCGTTGAACGCCGCGCCGAGATCGCCCGACTTGATCGCCGTCGCATAGCGGTCGCCGCGTGCTTTCGTCGCGTCCACCCGCGCCTTGAACTCTTCTTCGGTGTAGAACGCCTTGTTCTGATCGCACGCCCCCTGCTGCGGTGCCGGACCGCGAGCGCTGAACAGCTGCGCGCAGCGTTCGAGCGGGACGCCGCCGACATACGAGATGGGCCACGTCCCTTGGAGATCGGGATCGCCCCACGCCGTCTTCGGAGCTTTCCAACCAGCGGGCGTTCCCACGAACATGTTCTTCTCGCCGGGCGGTACGGCTTCCTGTCCAGAGACGACGGCGACGAAGAGGGCGGCAGCGACGCTCGCGAGCAGGAGACGGACGGCATTGCGTGGTATAGGCATCAAATCGATTTTATCAGCCCGTGCTGCCGTGAACTACAATCGGCCGAACTTTGGGAGCTCGGCCATGCAGAATCGTGTCACGCGTAGAACGTTCATGGAGGCGGCAGCTCTTGCGGCCGCGACGGGAGCGACGATGCAGGCGCAGCAGCCGACGAATCGTGTGAGCGGGTACGACCACGTCGCGGTGCCGATGCTGAACACGGACGCGATGATTGCGTTTTACAAGAAGCTCGGCTTCGACATGCGCGAGTCGCCGGCCGCGGTTTCTGTCTACGTCGGCCGCAACATGATCAACTTCCATCGCCCGTCGCGCTGGCAGGACGCGACATTCACGCTGCGCGCGCCGGCGGCCAAACCGCCGTGCGGCGACTTGTGCTTCGTCTGGGACGGCACGCCGGCGCAGTTGAAGGCGTGGCTCGACGCGGCGGGCGTGCGCGTTGAAGAAGGCCCGGTGGCACGCCCCGGCGGACGCCAGGCGCAGGGGACGAGCACGTACATTCGCGATCCCGACGGCAACCTGCTCGAATTCATCATCTACGGATAACGACATGCCTTATCCGGTCAACATCACGATCGATCGGCTGATCGCGAACCGCGACCGCGTGACGGTGTTGTTCCGGGGGATCCTCGCGATTCCGCACATGATTCTCGTGGGCGGCGCGGGAATCAGCCTGAACCTCGCGATGGACGGCACGCTTCCAAAGCTTGGCAGCGAAGGCGGATTGCTTGGCGCCGTCGCCGGATTCCTGGCCGTCATCAGCTGGTTCACGATCGTCATCGCTGGCGCGCACGTCATCGGCATCCGGCAGTTCTGCACGTTCGTCATGCGGTGGCGCGTGCGCGCGCTCGCGTACCTGATGCTGCTCGAAGACGCGTATCCGCCGTTCGGCGATGCGCCGTATCCGGCCAACATCGACATCGTCGACCCGCCGCTGCCGCGCGATCGGCTGACCGTCGCGGTGCGGATCATCCTCGGGATTCCACACTTCATCGTGTTGTTCTTCCTGATTTTCGGCTGGACGCTCGCGACGATTGCCGCGTGGTTCGTCATCCTGATCACCGGAGAGTACCCGGCCGGTCTCTACGATTTCAGCGTCGGCACGTTCCGCTGGATGATGCGCGTCGAAGCCTACATGCTGCTGCTGGTCGACGAGTATCCGCCGTTTTCGCTCGAGTGACGTTCGACCTCGATCGCTTCCGCCGGGCGCAGACGCGCGACTACGAGCAGGCGCTCGGTGAAGTGCAGGCCGGCCGCAAGCGCAGCCACTGGATCTGGTACATCTTTCCGCAGCTCGCCGGCCTCGGAAGCTCTCCGATGGCCGAGACGTATGGGCTTCGAGGCGTCGCGGAGGCGAGCGCGTATCTTGCCGATCCGCTCTTGCGCGGCCGTCTGCTCGCGGTGTCGAATGCGGTACGTGCGCACGTTGACCGCGAGCCGCCCGCGCCGCTGCGGACGGTCATGGGCTCGGACATCGACACGCTGAAGCTGGTGTCGTCGATGACGCTGTTCCGTGAGGTCGCGCATCGTGCGGGTGACGAGGAAGTGGCGTCGGCCGCGGAGGCGATTCTGGAGGCGGCAAGGGCGCAGGGTTTTCGAGAGTGTGAGTTCACATTGGGGCGACTGGATCGGTAGTGTCCGCCTAAAGGCGGACACTACCGGCGCAATTGCGCCGCTCGCCTCGACAACAGCTCTCGTTCCCGCGCGTTGCGCGTGAGCGACGCCGCCCGCGCGAACTCCTCGCACGCCTCTTCGCGCCGTCCAAGCTTCTCCAGCAGATCGCCGCGGACGCTCGGCAGCAGGTGATACGTCTTCAGCCCCGGCTCGTCGCGAAGACGGTCGAGTGCGTCGAGACCGGCCTGAGGTCCCGACGCCATCCCCACCGCGACGGCACGGTTCAAGTCGACAATCGGCGACGGCGTCACACGAGCGAGCTCGTCGTAGATCGAAACGATCCGATGCCAGTCCGTCGCGTTGGCTTCGGACGCGCGCGCATGGCAGGCGGCAATGGACGCCTGCAGCAGATACGGTCCGTGCGGCATGCCGACCCGTTCGGCGCGTGCAATCGCGGTGAGACCGCGCTGAATCAGCAGCCGATCCCACAGCGCGCGATTCTGATCGAGAAGCAGAATCGGCTGGCCGGACGCATCGACGCGCGCGCGCAGCCGTGAGGCTTGAATCTCCATCAGGGCGACGAGCCCGTGCACTTCAGGTTCGGCGGGCGCGAGCTCCGCGAGAATCCGCCCGAGCCGCAGCGCATCCTCGCAGAGCGACGGGCGTATCCAGTCGTCGCCGGCCGTCGCCGTGTAGCCTTCGTTGAAGATCAGATAGACCACCGCCAGCACTGACGACAGCCGCGCGGCAAGGTCCTCTCCGCGAGGGACCTCGAACGGCACGCGCTCCTTGGCGAGTGTTTTCTTGGCGCGGACGATGCGCTGCGCGATTGTCGGCTCGGGCACGAGAAACGCCCTCGCGATCTCGTCCGTCGTGAGGCCGCCGAGCAGGCGAAGCGTCAGCGCGGCGCGCGATTCCATCGACAGCACCGGATGGCAGGCGATGAAGATCAGCCGCAGCAAATCGTCGCCGACCTCGTCGTCGAGCGCCGCATCGAAGTCGGGCGCCCGGTTTTGCGCCTCCTCGAGGTCGCGGCCGATCTCGGCATGCTTGCCGTCGAGCATCCGGCTGCGCCGGAAAAAGTCGATCGCTCGATGCTTGGCGGCCGCCATCAGCCATGCCCCCGGGTTTCGTGGAATGCCCTCAGCCGGCCACTGTTCGAGCGCGGCCACGAGGGCGTCGTGGGCGAGATCTTCGGCGACACCGACGTCGCGGACCATCCGCGTCAGCGCCGCGATGACCTTGGGCGATTCCATGCGCCAGACGGCGTCGATGGCGCGATGCGTGTTGGTGTCCGGTCCGGTCATTCGGAATGAACATCACATCATCTCCGCCATCGCGGCCGCAATACTGGTACTTGGTGCTTGGTTCTTGGTGCCTGGTCCGGGCTTGGTCCCAGGTCCGTCCTTAGTCCCAGGGACCACCGACCACGGACCACGGACCAAGGACGGACTCTGGACTAAGGACGGACCAAGCACCAGGCACCAAGTACCAAGGACCTATGTGTGAGCCGGCACTTCGTTGATTTCCAGGACTTCCGACGTCCCCTCGCCGACGACCGAGAGGAACCGCTTCGTCCACTCGATTGCCTCCGCCTTCGAGTTCACCTTGATGATGGCGAGGCCGCCGACGAACTCCTTCGCTTCGGCGAACGGGCCGTCCGTCACGGTGTACTTTCCGTGGTCGATCGTGACGCGCGCGCCGGACTTGCTCGACTTGCAGCCTTCGGTGGCCAGCAGCACGCCCTTCTGTGTCATCTCGCCGATCAGCTGGCCCATCTGCGTCATCAGTTCCGGCGTGGGCGGGGCAGAGCTCTCGCGTTCGGATTTGTAGATGCACAAATACCGCATGGTGAATCTCCGTTGTTAGATTGTTTGCCGTGTCGACAGGCCTGAAGCCTGCGCTACATCTGTTACTCTACGTTTTCGCGACCGTGCGCGGCGGCGCCGCGCGCAGCCATCGGCCGTAAACGACGAAGGCGGACAGCGCTCCGAGAACGACTGTGATGATGGCGGCCGGCGCCGGGCCATCGACGATGTTGATCACCGTGGCGCCGATCATGATGATGACCAGGCCGGCGGCGCCGAGCGGTGTCAGCCCGGGCTTGATGCCCGTGACGCCGGGGAGAATCATACCGATCGCTCCAAGGATTTCGCAGACGCCGATGAACCGGATGAAGGCGACCGGGAGTTGTATCGGTCCCGGTGCTGCCATCTGCTCCGCCGACATGACGAGCTTCGGAACGCCCGCGAGCAGAAACATCACCCCGAGCAGGCCCTGGACGATCCACAGCACAGTGTTCTTCTTCATGACGTCCTCTACTTTTTCTCCGCGAGCGACGACTGCGCGCGCATCCGATCTTCGGCGTCCTTCAGGTCCGGCGGCAGCGCGTCGCCGAAGTCTTCCGTCTCGAAGACCTGACGCAGCTCGATGACGGTTCCACCGCCGAACGGCGCCTTCTTGATCCACGCGACAGCTTCGTCCATCGACTTTACCTGCCACAGCCAGAAGCCGGCGACGAGCTCCTTCGATTCCGTGAAAGGACCGTCGATGACCGTCGGCGTCGCGCCCGAAAACTTGACGCGCCTGCCTTTCGACGTCGGCCGCAGGCCTTCGCCTGCCAGCATCACCCCAGCTTTCACGAGCTCTTCGTTGAACTTGCCCATTTCCGTCAGGATCTTCGTGTCCGGAAGTACTCCGGCTTCCGATTCCTTGCTCGCGGGCACTATCACCATGACTCGCATCTTTATGTCCTCCTACTGACACGTCGAACGAGAGACGGCCAGATCGACACGCGGCACGTCTCTCTGAAAGAATTGATGACCATGCGCACCGCCGTTTATATCGTTTGTAGCGTTTTTGTGACAATTGGATTGTCGATCGCGGCTCCCGTGCAGGCACAGACGCCGCCCCCCGCACCGCCGGCACCCACCACGCCCCCGGCTCAGGCGCCAGGACCAGGAGGGCCTCTCGCACCCATCGTCGCGATTGTCGGCGAGGAGTATCGCGTCGAGTTCTCAGCGGGTGGCTGGGTCTCGAGGCCGTCGACGGTCCTGTATTCGGACACCGAGACGCTGACGAACACCGCCAACGGGACGACGACGACCACCGTGGTCAACGGCTCGCTCGTCGACTTCCGAGGACAACTTGGGCTGTCGAATCAGGTGTTTCCTGAAGGCCGCCTGACCGTTCGGCTGGAGGGGAAGCACAAGCTCCGCGGTGAATACATTCCACTGCAGTACAAGCAGGCGGTCGCGTCGCTCTGCTGCGATTTGAATTTCAACGGGCAGACGTACAAGTCGGGGCAAACGGTGGAGTCGACGTATCACTGGAACGAATGGAAGGTCGCGTACGAATACGACGCGCTGACCTTCGATCGCGGGTACGTCGGCGCGCAGGTCGCGCTGAGCGCCATGAACATCAGCGCGGCGATGGCCAACACCGCGCAGTCCGGCACGGCGAGCGTCAACATCCTGATGCCCGGGCTGGGCGCGATCGGGCGCTACTACTTGATGAGCAAAGTGTCGGTCACCGCCGATTTCTTTGGCTTCTGGCTACCGGGCAGCGACACGAGCACCCACGCACACAGCCTCGAGATCGACGGCTACGTGATGTACAACTTCAACAAGCATGTCGGTGCGCAAGTCGGGGTCCGCGCGTGGGACGCCTCGCACGTCTGGAACTCGCCACTCAACACCGGTTCGTTCACGGTCGTCGGACCGTACTTCGGTGGGACCGCGAGGTTCTAGCGGCTAGCGATTGACCTTGGCGCCGCGCTGATACACGGCAGAGATCTTCCGCGTATTGGTGATGTCGTCGAGCGGGTTCGCGTCGAGGACGAGGAAGTCGGCGCGCTTGCCTCGAGCGATCGTGCCGAGCTCGTCGATGCGCAGCGCGTCCGCCGACCCGCGCGTCGCCGCTGTGATGGCTCCTGCCGGCGTCATCCCGGCAACCACCATGTTTTCGAGCTCGATGTGTTCGGTCCAGCCGAGCAGCGGTCCGCCGGTGTTGCCGCCGACGTCGGTGCCAAGCACGAGCTTCACGCTGGCCTTGCCGAGCGCCTTCACGTTCTTCTGTAAATTGCTCCACTCGCCAGCGGCGTCCGCGACGGACAGCGCCGTTCTGTTCGCGAACGGCGCGCGGAACTCGCGAATCTGATCCGCTGACGCGGTTTCTTTCAAACGCGCATCGTCGAGCCATGCGGGCGGCGCGGTCGTCGCCGCAAGGCGTGGTGCCCACAGCGTCAGCATGAAGAACACATTCGGCCGCGCCTTCAACAAATCCATCACCTCGGCGTCCGCCTCATGATCCCGGAACATGTGCGCAAACCCGTCGATGTTCGCTCGGAGAAGTGCTTTGACGTCCGCCAGCGTGACCGTGTGCGCGATGACGCGGAGGTTGTGTTTGTGAGCCTCGTCGATGACGGCCTCGTAGATCGCGGGACTCAGCTTCGGGAGCGTGCCGTTGCGATCGTCGACCCAAATCTTGACGAGGTCGACCTTCCTTGCGGCCAGCTCCCGCACCCTTGCCCGTGCCTGCTCCTCTGTCGTCACGCCGAACGGCGCGGCGCGCATCGGCGGAAACGGACCGGCGTCGGGAGGGGCGATGCCGCGCCAGGCGGTCCGAATGAGCGTGCCGGTGTAGGTGGGGGAGCGCGTCGCGTCGCGAAGCTGAAAGATCAAGTCGCCGATATCGGTGCCGGTACTCAGGACCGCGGACACTCCCCAGTGCGAGAACTGACGCAGCTGGTCGACGATGTTCTCGCGAGTGAAGTTGGCTGCGGTGAACGTCGTGCCTTTGCGATAGCCGAGATGGACATGCGCGTCGACCAGCGCCGGCATGACCGTCTTGCCGGTGAGATCGACGTGGGCCGCATCGGCGGGCGCCTGCAGTTCGCCCTTGCGTCCGACCTGCGTGAACTTTCCGTCGGCGACGACAAGCGCGGAGTTCTCAAGCGCTGGACCGCCGCTCCCGTCGATCAGTCTCGCGCCTTCGTAGACGATCGCGCGCGGGGCCCGCTGCGCCCCAAACACAGCGAGTGCGACGATCGCCGACGCAACCAGCCTCATGCGCGTTGAATCAGCGGCCGCAGTTCGCGGACGCTGCGAAGGCGCTCGAGGTCGAAAACGCGGGCGACGAGCTTGTCGAACGTCTGGGGACCGAGCACCGGCACGATGAGATCGCGCGCCTTTGCGATGACCTCATCTCGCGGCATCGGATTCTCCGCCGTCCCTCTCACGTCATCCACACGTTCGATGACGGTCTTGCCGTCGGCCGTCGTGACTTCGACGATGCCGGCGCGGCGCGGCATGAACTTCTCGAGGCTCTCTTCGCCGACGAGCTGCACTTTCGCGCGATGCTTGAGAATCGTCGCGTCGGTCATCCGTTCTCTGTCGTGCGCCGACTTGAATGTCACCGTACGGTCGACGAGCATGACGGCCATCATGTGCTGCAGGCAGATGTCGGGGATCTCGCGGTTGTTGACGATGGTCGCCTCGTTCGTCGCGACGCGGACGACGATTTTCCGCACCTGCTCCGGATCGAGGTTGTGCTTTTTGACGAGGATTTCGAGCGCGTCGAGCGGAGCCTGAATCGGCGAGCCGACGGTCCACTTCTTGATGTTGGTCCGCGTGATTTCGTAGCGCTCGCCGAGCTTCTCGACGAGCATCGACGGGTCGTTCTTCGGAACGAACGCGGTGAAGAAGTTATCCGCGCCCGACAACACGTCGTCGACGGCCGTGCCGCCGGCTTCGACGAGCAGCGCCGCAGTCACCCCGTTTTTCGCCGGCATGCCGCCGAAATCGAATGCTTTCTCGACGTGTTCGGTGTCGCGCTGCCACGTGGCCAGCCCTGACGCGAGTTGCGCCGTGTAAGAAAGGACCCAACGCATCTGCTGCGCGTTGAGTCCGGCCGCGCACGCGGCGGCGGCGGCCGATCCGAACGTCCCCGCCAGTGCGTGCGTACTCCGATGGCTGTCGACCATGTACTGAAGTTTTCCGAGCGTCGCCGTGAATCGCGTGCCGATGTCGTAGCCAAGCGCGACGGCGCGCAGTAACCGTTGTCCGTCGGTGCTCCATTTCTCTCCGACGGCAAGCGCCGCCGGCACAACCGAGCAGCCGGGATGCGACTGCGAGGGCGGGTGTGTGTCGTCGGTCTCGTCCGAGTGCGCGAGCATGCCGTTGGCGAGCGCCGCCTCAATCGGTCCGCAGACGATGGCGCTTCCGACGACGCTCGCGATCCGCTCGCCGCCATACGTTCGGGCGAAGTTGATCGCGAATTTGCCCGGCGGGAGTTCCGAACCCGAAATCGCCGCCGCCAGCGTGTCGAGGATCATGTGCTTCGTTTTCTCGACGACCGGATCGGGCAGTGGACGTCGGGCTGCCTCGGCCATGTACGTCGAGAGCGTCGCCATCGTCGGGCTGATCGCCGCGGGCGCTGCCGCGAGCCCGCGTGGAACGAACGAGACGACGAGCGCCCCGCCGGCGGTTTTCAAGAGATCGCGTCTATGCATATCGGGCCTACATCATTTCTTTTTCGCCGCTGATTCGTTTCAACGTGACTTCGGTGCGAATCTCCTGGCCCTGCTGGTTTCTCCCCGGAGGGAACCGCAACGTCAGCGTGTCACCGGTGATGTCGTAGAAGCGTTTGAGCGTGTCGCCGGGCGCCGTGCCGAGGATGATGAGGCGGTGGTGGAACACCACGCCGGGCGACATCGTGTACGCGCCGTAATAGCTGACGAAGCCGGCGATGGCCGCTCGCGCCTCGTCGTCGGTCGGCTGCGGGGCGGCGAACTTCGGGCGGTTCATCGGCGGGAAATGCACGCCGACGAAACCGGCCGCGCTGTAGACGATGACGCTTGGCGCGCGTTCCGTCTCCGACTGCACGTCGCCCGTTGTCACGTTGATCCGCTTTTCGACGACGTGCCGCCAGAAGCCGAGCAGCTTGCGATTCGCGCCGCTCAGCGTGTCGAGATCCGGCACGCGTTCCCACGTCCAGCGCATGCCGCTCAAACCATCGGGCTCGTTGGCCGTCGCCGTGACGACGAGTCGATCTCCCGTCCGCGCGAAGGTGCGGACGACATCCTGTCCCATGGCGTTGGGGCTGATGGCGCCCTCGGGTCTGTAAGTGATCGTGGCTGCCGCTGCGTCGACTTTGTAGCCGCCCCAGAAGCCGGAGTAGTTGTTGTAAACGGCATGCGCTTCTGCGGGCGTCGCCTGATTGGCGGCGTACGGCAGCCGGCGTCCCGTTTCGGCGAGCTCGAACGCGTGGCCGCCGCGGTCGAGAATCAGCACGCCGCGCGGCAGCGGCTGCGCGATCCAGGCGCCATCGGCGGCGCCGCGTTCCACTGCAACCAGCGTCCACGTGCCGGCGAGCGTCGGGGGTGTGTCAGCTCGAACACTGAGAACCGCAAGAACCGCTAGAACCTCAAGAACCGCCAGAACCCCAAGAACCCCAAGAACCTTTCGAACCATTCCAACCTCGCGAGCTATTTCTTGCTCGTCTCAGGAAGTTCAGGCAGCGCGGTCCCAGCGCCGAGCAAGCCCGCCTTCGAGTACGTATTCAACTTCTCGCGTGTATCGGTGATGTCAAGATTCCGCATCGTCAGCTGCCCGATGCGATCCTGCGGTGTAAAAAACACGTCGCCTTTCTCCATCGTCAAGCGTTCAGGCTTGTACGTCAGATTCGGACTCGCCGTGTCGAGAATCGAGTAGTCGTTGCCTCGCCGCAATTCGACGGTGACTTCCCCGGTAATCGCTCGCGCGATCCACCGCTGAGACGACTCCCGAAGCATCAACGACTGCGAGTCGAACCAGCGGCCCTGATAGAGCAGCCGTCCGAGCCGGCGGCCGTACTCACGGTACTGCTCGATGGTGTCCTCGTTGTGGATCCCCGTGACGAGCCGCTCGTACGCGATGAAGAGCAGCGCCATCCCCGGGGCTTCGTAGATGCCGCGGCTCTTCGCCTCGATGATGCGGTTCTCGATTTGGTCGCTCATGCCGAGGCCGTGCCGGCCACCGATCCGGTTGGCTTCGAGCATCAACTCCACCGGATCGTCGAAGCTCTTTCCGCTCAGGGCAACCGGTCGTCCTTCGTCGAAGCGGACCGTCACCGTTTCCGCCTTCACCGGCATGTCGTCTTGCCAGAACACGACGCCCATGATCGGCTCGACGATCTTGATCCCCTTGTTCAGGAACTCGAGGTCTTTCGCTTCGTGCGTCGCGCCGAGGATGTTCGAGTCGGTCGAGTACGCCTTCTCGGTGCTCATCTTGTACGCGAGCCCGGCCTTGGCCATGTACTCGGACATCTCTTTGCGTCCGCCGAGTTCGTCGATGAACTGCTGATCGAGCCACGGCTTGTAGATCTTGAGATTCGGATTCGCGAGCAGTCCGTAACGATAGAAGCGCTCGATGTCGTTGCCTTTGAACGTGCTGCCGTCGCCCCACACGTTCACGTCGTCTTCCTTCATCGCGACGACGAGCATCGTGCCCGTGACCGCGCGGCCGAGCGGCGTCGTGTTGAAGTAGGGCACGCCCGCGGTGGAGATGTGGAACGCGCCGCACTGGAGTGCCTTGATGCCTTCGGCGACGAGCTGCGCGCGGCAGTCGACGAGGCGGGCCTTTTCCGCGCCGTACGCGAGCGCCTTGCGAGGAATCGCGTCGTAATCGGGTTCGTCGGGCTGTCCGAGATTCGCCGTGTATGCGTACGGAATCGCGCCCTTCCCGCGCATCCAGTGGAGCGCGGCGCTCGTATCGAGCCCGCCGGAAAACGCGATGCCGACCTTCTGTCCCTTCGGAACGCTCTGAAGAATCGTCGCCATGAATGCTGGTAAGTATAGCCACGAAGACGCGAAGAACACGAAGGCGCACGAAGAACGGATAGTACGAAGATGCTTCGTGCGGTCTTCGTGATTTCGTGTCTTCGTGGCTAAAACGAGAGTGTCGTTCCGAAGTGGACGCGCGTGCCGGCGCCGACGCCGTGAGCGACGACGAGGTTGAGATGGATGAATGCCGCGGCGAACCAGACGCCGCCGCCGTAGCCGCGCGAGAAGTGTTGGTCGGCGAGGCGCTGGCCCTTGTCGTAGATGGTGCCGATGTCGACGAACGCGCTGATGCCGGCTTTGCCGAACGTGAGAGGCGACGTCAACGGCGCGAGGATTTCGGCCGAGCCGGCGACGAGCGTGTCGCCGATCGCGTACCCGGTCCTGAAACCGCGGAGGTTCTCCATGCCGCCGAGCATCGGCTGCAGGTACGGCGGCAGCGGGACGTTCGAGTCCTGCCGCAGCGCCCGAAGGACGAGGATGTTCTGTCTGAACAGCCCGATGTAGCCGCGTCCGTCGAGTTCCGTTCGCGTTGCGGCGCTCGCGTGGAGAAAGTCGAAGTGCTCGATCGACGCCTTGCCGTACACCGCATTGCGCGCCAGCATCGGATCGAGCCGCGTGTCGAAGGTGACGTCCGCTTCGGCCTGGGTGAAGCGATCCGTCGTGTCCATGAACGAGACGTGCTCCCAGCCCGCCGTCGCGCCGATCCGCAGCGGCGACCCAAAGGCGCGCTCGGCGCGGACCCACAGCCCCTGCCGGTTGTCGTCCTGCTCGAAAAACGGATTCGTGCGCCCGAGCAGGGTCGCGCCCGTTTCGACACGCGTCAAAGGACCGCGTTCGAAATTCTTCTCGAGCTGCGCTCCGGCTTCACGCGTGCCGCCCCATGTCAGCGGAAATGACAGCCGGCTGTTCGGACCCGCCAGTTTCGTACGCGCGAGATGCGCGCCGTAAGTGAAGCCGTAGCCGTCCTGGAAGTCGAGCCACGGGGTCCACATCAGCCCGAGCCCGCGACGTTTGACGACGCGGGACGGCTCCGCCGGATTGTCGAACAGTTCGATCTTGACTGGCCCTTCGTCGACGATGACGACCAGCAGGATCTTGTTCGCGTCCTCGATCGACGCGTAGCGTTTCAGAACCTGCACCTCTTCGAACTTGTGGGTGGCTTTCAGCCGCGCGGCAACCGTCTCTGCGAGGCCCGGCGTGAACCTCGCGCCGATCTCGACGCCGGTCAGCCGCAGCATCTCGTCGTCGGGCGTGAGCACGTTGCCCTGCACCCGGATGTCGGTGACGATTTCGGCGGTGCGCGCGGGCGCCGCTTGTGCGTACGTCGTGTCTGCCTTTAGACAGACCAGAGCGACCAGGACCGCGGCGACGGCTTTCACTGGACGCGGAACTTCGACTTCACGTTCGCTTCGCGGTAATCGCGATACGTGATCGTCTGGCTGAACGAGAACTGGCCAATCGCCATCGTGAACGCCGCGCCGATGTCGAGGTCTTTCGGCAGCCATACGTCCGCAAACGGCTGGCTCATCGTCATCGACGCCTTGAGCGAGTCGATCTGTATGAGCCACGGGACCGGCAGGAAATCGAAATCGATGTTGTCGAAGGTGAACTTCACGATCTGATGCGTCGAGGGCTCGACCCAGATCGTGATCACCGCCACCTTGTTCATGAGCCGGCGGAAATCCGCCTCCTGACGTTGCTCCTTTTCGGTCCGCTCTCGCGGGGGGGCACCGCGACGTCCACCGCGCCGGCGGTTCTCGTCTCCATACAGCTTCGTCGGGTAGTACTCGATGCGCAGGACGTCGCGTCCCTCGAACTTCTCTCGGCCGGCCAACGCGTAGCGGCCCTCGTCGAACTTGAAGCGCAGGAAGTACGCCGAGGAGACGAACTGCGGTTGGCGCGTTTGCTGAATCAGTCCGTCGACGCTGGTCGGAGCGGGCGTGGTGTCGGCGTTGTCGTTGTTGTCTGGACGCGCGACGACGCCGACGCCGTCGCTGTTGCGCGGCGCGTTTTCAGAACCCGCCTGACGATCACGCGCCTCGCGTCGCTTCATGCCTCGAAGGTACGCGTCCTCGAATTTCCGGCGGACGTCTTCGCCGACCACCGCTCCGTTCGCCTTCACTGGGCTCTTGATGAAATAGCCCTCGCGAATGAACCAGGTGTAATCGCGCTGCTCGCCCCACATCCGAGCGCCACCGGGGCCGTTCAGCACGATCTCATCCCGCTCGTCGAAGATGTACTGCTGCAGCTTCTTCCAATTGTCGTCACTGCGCGTCACGACGGCCTTCATGAACGCGTCGAGATCCGTTTGGGCTGAGAGTCGGGGCGTGGAGGCGGGCGCCGAGAGTGTCAGCAGTGTGACAGCGATTCCGGCGATCGTGCGCGAAACGTCGGGACTCGGCATGCGCCAATTAGACGCTCACCGAGTCCCGAAGTTCTAGTCCTTTGTTCGGCGTCGATCCTTACTGACGATGGAAGCGCGCGACGAGCACGGCCTTGCCGAGCACGTGCCCGTCCATCCCGTTGATGAGCGCGGTCCGCGTGTCGAAGGCGTTCTGCGCCGCCGCCACGTCGAGCTTCGTGTCGAGCGCATACAGCGTGAACGTGTAGTGATGGTACGGTCCGGGCGGCGCGCCTGGCCCCATGTAGCCGTTGCTGCGCAGGCTCTGCTGCTTCGTGCCGTCCGGCAGATCGCCGGCCATGACGCCTTCAGGCAATCCGGTCGCCGTGCCGGGAATATTCCACACAAGCCAATGCGTCACATCGCCCTTGGAGCTCTTCGCGGGAATGGAGGGCTCCGGGTCGTTCATGATCAGCACGAAGCTCTGCGTGCCCATCGGCACTTGCGTCCATTTCAGTTCGGGCGACGGCTGGGTTTGACCGGCCGCCTGTGTGTACTTGTCGGGGATCACGCCGCCGTCTTCCCATGCCGTCGACGTCATGATCAGCGGAGGCGTTTGCGGACCGCGGCCGCGTCCCTGTCCGCCGCCGGGCGGCGGGCCTTGTGCGAGGAGCGCCAGGCTCATCGCGGCCGTCAGCGTTGCCGTCATCAGAACTTTCGCTCTCATTGCCTCTCCTTTTTACTGCCTGGCCTGAAAGGCCCGGCCACTTCTAACTTCTTACTTCTCACTTCTTACTTCGTTTACGGCGCTACACGCCGCCAGGTCGGATTTCATCGGCGCGAGCTCCGAGACGAGCTCGAAGCCGAGGTCGGGCGTGCCGCTGCGCGACGATCGGATGAACGTGCTCGTGTCGTCGATTGGCAGTGTCGACGCGTTCTCGCAGAACGTCGTCTGCTTGCCGTCCTGCTTCAGGTATTCCTCGACGTTCGAGAGATAGAACGCGGCCACCGTGGCGTGTCGCTCGCTCAAGTACTGTCCGACCGCGCGCAGCGCCTTCGGTCCGGCGAAGTCGCCCATCAGTGGCACGAGCCGGTTCTCCGTCTCGAACTTCTTCATCCAGAGAAACGCGTCCTCGGTCGCCAAAAAGCTGTGCTCGAATCCGCCCTGGTCGACGGCTTTCATCAGCTCCGCGTACGTCGGCTCGCGCGTAATCCTTCGTCCCGCGTTGGTCGTCGTCGAGTACTGAATCGACGGGCCGTACACATAGACGGCGTTGTAGATGTGCTGCATCCGCAGGATGTCCGCCGATGACAGCTGGAACTGATGGACCTTCGTCAGATGGTTGACGATCGCGCGCATGTTGCGGCTGTACAGCGTGTCGGTCGCCTGCTCGTTGGCGATGGCGGCGAAGATGTCTTCGGCGGTCGACTTCGCGGTCACGCCTTCAGGCCGCGGACGCGAGAAGAGGCGCGACACGAACTCCGCGCGGTCGGCCGACATCTCGAACAGCGCCTTGTACATCAAATGGAAATCGAAGTTGCCGCGGCGGACGTCGACGATGAACGCCATCTTCGGTTTGAGCGCGACGATGTACGTGAAGTTCTGTTCGGGACCGACGCCGACGTACACGCGGTCCTGCTTCGCGCGCTGCACGAGCGAAGGAAGCACGTGCTGAAACCAGCGCTCGTTCGACAGCAGGTTGTCGGATTGAAACGTCCCGGCACGCTCGGAGAACTCTGTCGCGATGCGCCAGAACTCTTCATCCGAGAGACGCTCGGGCAGCGTGTCGGCGGCGATCGCGACGCGCACGACGAGCACGGCGAGAACGACGGCGGTGGCAACGCGGCGCAAGAGCAGGATGATACTATGCGCCGCGATGAATCCTGCTCAACAAGTGATGCAAGTCGCGACGGGATACATGGCCTCGTCGTGTTTGTATGCGGCGATTACGCTGAACGTCGCCGATCATCTCGCCGCCGGCCCGAAGACTGTCGCTGAGCTGGCGACGGCGAGCGGCGCGAACGAGGACGCGCTCTACCGCGTCCTTCGGCTGCTGGCCAGCCTCGGCATTTTCGAGGAAGTCGCGCCGCGAAAGTTCGCGCTGACGCCGGCATCCGATCTGCTCCGGAAGGACGTCCCGGGATCGCTGCGAGGGATGGCCGTGTTTCTCCCGGATCCGATCCACTACCGCATCTACGGCAACATCATGCATTCGCTGTCGACGGGCAAGCCTGCGGCGGACGATACGCTGGGCATGCCGGTCTTTCAGTACCTGGAAAAAGACCAGGCGTACTCGCAGGTGTTCAACGACGCGATGACCGCGTTCAGCGCGCCTGTCGCCGGCGCCGCCCTCGAGGTGTACGACTTCAGCG
>Ga0068871_100001195_pt1 | contig 17323 bp, 18 predicted proteins | sample KBSMisM72_FD_72750 | JGI IMG/M metagenome (GOLD analysis project Ga0068871, IMG submission 72750) | Miscanthus rhizosphere microbial communities from Kellogg Biological Station, Michigan, USA - KBS Miscanthus M7-2 | ecosystem: Host-associated > Plants > Roots > Rhizosphere > Soil ... | reverse complement strand
ACCACCTTCTGCTCGACACTAACTGCGGCCGCGTTGGCTGCGGCGAGCTTTCTGATTTCCTGCTCGAGTTCCGAAAGCCGCTCGCGCAGCTCGACGTTCTCCGCCTCTGCGCGTTCCGCACGTGTTGTCAGATTTGTGTCGTAGCGCCACCAGTTCAAACCAATCTGCTCAGCCTTGTCGATCGAGCAAACCAGCAGACGAATCTGCAACGTGAGTAGCTCTACGTTTGCTAACGACACTTTGATGTCGCCCGCAATCACCAGTCCTTTGTCAAGAATACGGTCGAGAACATCAACCAGGCCTGGGGGTCGGGCCGTAATCAGGGTAGACCGCTCGCTGGACACTTTCGCCCTCCAATATCAGGGGACGGCTTTACTCAAAAAGCACAGATGGCCGCCACCATCACATAACTCTCTTTGCCGAGCACTATGCGTACTGCTAAATCAAACGACCGATTGGACCGAGATCGAGATTGAGATCGTCGTCGTCTAATCCGAACTGAGTTTTTAATTCCTGGAGCTTTTCCTCCAATTTCATCAGCGCCAGGCCCAACTCTTCGATCTGTTCAGGTGAGAGATCCCCGCCCTCCATGCGGCGCACCGCCTGTTTTTCCAACAGACGGCGGATGAACTCGATCAAAGTTAGTACCAGTTTCGCCAGACCCTGCTCGACACTCTCGGGGTCGATGTTGATTCTCGACGGAAGCGTGTCGGTGACACAACGCACCTGCTCGACAAACTCCTTGGGGTGCGAAGTATCGATCTCCGGCTCAACCAATTGGGGGTTTTCGGGGGAAAGCTCCATCAGCTTACTCCGAACCGTGACTTAACTCAAGCTCAATGTTTGCAAAACTATACGGTGGCCAGGGGCCGCTCACCTCCAGTTGGAGCTCAGGCCGTTTCTCGCGCAGTTTCTGCACTTTTTCTCGATATGCCTTAATTTTCGAGGCTTCCACGAGGTGAAATACTTTAGTCGCCGGCGATTTTTCAGAGGCCCCGAGACTAATCTTCTCCTCTTTTACCAGGTCGCCGAGCTCCTCACTCAGCAGTCCCGATAGTTCGGCGCGTTGAGCCGCGGGTGATTCGTCCCCGAGAAGTTCTCTCCGCTTCTCTCTGAGAAATGCGGTTCCGGGGCCTGCCGGTGGGTCCGGCAAAGCTGGAGCTGAGTTCGAACTTTGCCAGACAGTTTTCAAGTCCATTTCTACACAGCCGGCCAGGTGTGCGAGTTTGTTCGCAATCGCGACTTTGTTGCCCGTTATAAAGCTTCGGAACTGCGGCTCCGTTGCCAGTGTTCCAAACCGAAATGGCACTGGCGTGGTTCGAGTGCAAACACTGCGGACTACGGCGGCGTGAGCAAGCATATTCTCCTGAGTCGCCGCGACCACCTCACAATCACTGACCAGCACCGAGACGTCTTCTATCTTCAGCACTCGAACCGTGGCTCCAGAAACGCCCGATACGGAGTTGTCAAAGCTATCAAGACCGGCACAAAGACAGTAGGCGTAGAGCTTCATTCCGTTTCACGCCTGCGCAGCACTTCGTGTGCGGTCTCGACGGAGCTAACCAGCACATTCAACCCGACGAAGATGAGATCGATGTCTGCGACGGAGATCGTGATCTCACCCGCGATTACCAGACCGCGACTGAGAACATGATCGAGCGTCTCGAGAAGCGAAACATCCGTGCTCTCCCACTCGTCAATGATTAGGTCGACATCGCTCATCCTGTAAATCCTGTTACGAAGTTATATACCGGCCATGGGCCCGTCAGCTCCAACCGAATACCTGCGGGCTGGTGCTCCTGCGCCAAACGCTCCGCGGCATCACGAAACTCTTCAAAGCCCGCCCGCTTCACGAGAAATGCAAACTTGGCCTTGAGCTCACCGTGCTCGGTGGTTTCAACCTTCAGAATTCGCAACCGCAATCCATCGTCGCTTTGCTCTTTGAGCTTCTCTTCAACCTGATCGACGATGCGATTGACGGCCGCACGTGCTTCGTCAACCCGCATCGCGTCGATCTTTTTCTGCAGGAGATACGACTGGCCCGGAGAAGCCTTCTCAGACTGTTCAACCAGTTCGCGGAGCACCGGACTCACTGAAGTGATACTCGACAACAACACCGCACGATCGGAGTAGATGTTGACGCCCCATTCTTCCCGTCCGCGCAACTGTTCGATGATCAGCTCGAGATCTCGGCCCTGCTCGGTGAGCATCTCTTCAACACCCTCACGTTCCAGGTAGATCGTTCCGAAACGCAAGGGAATCGTAGTCGCGCGTTTGGCGACGTATTCGACCACGGTTTCGTGACGCATCGCGCGAATCGCGGTCCAGGTCGCATCAGTCAGATGCTCGGCGAGTTGCTCTTCACTGTAGCTACTCATCGGAACACGACTGGCGAGTGCCGCAAGCTTATTAACCGAAATCCATTCGAGCTGAGCATCCTCTTCTATCGCGGCCGGGAGTGAATCGGCAGGCAGTTGCATAACTGCCGCGCTCTCGGCGATACAGTAGACGTAGTAAACAATCTCGCTCATGGATTCACGTTATTCTGCCACGCCTGAAAATGCTCTCGCAAAGCCTTTGGCCCTGTGATTTCATGCGGCTGCTGCGGCGCTACGAAAATCTCAACCGAACGCCGTCGAAACTTCTTTTGAAACTCACCAATAACTTCTTCCTGCATCTTTCGTCGCGACCGGCAGAACTTACAGTCATTCTCGAGAATGAGTCCATTAATCAATAGCCTTTTGAATGGCACTTTCAGCCTTTCGAGCGACTTCGCCAGATCAGCAGTCTCTTCCAGGCTCATGCGCTCGGGAATCGCGACGCCAACAAACTCGCAACGCTCCGGGTCAGTTAGTAACGCAATTACCTTCTTGATGCTCTTCGACAAAGCCACCAGCTCTTCAGCCACCTGATTGGCACGCATCACGTCTCGGTACTTTAACAGCAGTTTCATGAACGTCCTGATCCAGGAAATTGCTACTTGCGGTAATTCGAGAAACCGTATCAGGTGACCCGTAGGCGCGGTATCGAGAATGAGCGTCTGGTAGCGTTCCAGGTCCAGCAGGTCACTGATCGTGCCGAGTGCAGCAATCTCGTCGATACCCGGCGGAGTAAGTTCCACGAGCTCACGCATTGCTTCGCGATCGAACTTGATCTCCATCCGCGATCCGCCTGACAACGATTCGAACAGTTCATCGGTCCAGGATCGATAGCGCTGCTTCAACTCTTCAAACCACTTCCCGGGATCGATCTCCATCACATCAAGATTCGCTAGACCTTCTTTACCGAAACTGTCCGACAGCGAGTGGGCCGGATCGGTCGAAAATACCAGCAACTTCTCGTCGGGATTCGCGTTCGCCAACGCCAGCGAATATGCCGCAGCAGCAGTCGTCTTTCCGACTCCTCCCTTCCCACCAAAAATCACAATCTTCCGCGCGTCCAGGCTGAAGGACGATCGAGCCACGGATGACACTGATTTTAAATCCGGATTTTTTATCCGTGTCATCCGCGGCTCAAATTCGTCTGTCCAAATCAACTTGCCGATCTTTTTCAAATCATCAATTCCGCGCACTTCCTTCGGCTGTAACGGTAGATGATGAATTCTCAGACTGCGAAACGTTGAGGCAATCTCTTTAATCCACGGCCGCTGTGTTTGTACACGCGCGCGACAATACTCACACGCACCATGCTCCTGCTCGACACGATTAACAATGACATCTGTAACCGGCACGCCCAGCTCAGTAAGAAGCTCAAGATATCTCTGTGTCTCAAGCACACTCATCTTCTCGGGAATCGTTACGAGGGTAAAACTCGTTTGCTCTCGATCGTGGAGCACTGAGCGAACCGTCTCAATTCTTTTGCTCAAATCGCGCAAGAAGACATCGACTTCATCTCCAACCACTCGACGCCGCGCAAAGTGCGCAATGATGTAACGATGCTTCTCTCCCATCAGGTCAAGCGCACGCACCATCCGATCGAACACTTCCGGCAAACGAAGCAACCGCGACGTATGTCCTGAAGGCGCAGTATCCACAACGATGTGCGCGTACTTCCCTTCGCGATCCAATTCGCTCAACTCGAAAAGCGACATCACCTCATCGAGCCCGGGCAGCGAAAGATTCAGCAACTCGTCGATATCTTCCGCGTCAAGTAGAGTGCCTCGCGCGGCGATCTCAGCTAACACCTTCGTATTTGCCGCGCGAAACCGCTCGAGCGCAAGACTCGCGTCCATCTCATAAGCGAAGAGACGCGCGCCGCGAAGTTGTTTCACTTCGACCAGCCGGTTACCAATTTTTACATCGAGACTATCCGAAAGAGAGTGCGCTGGATCAGTCGAAAACAGAAGAATGGATTCGTTTCGTTTGAGCTGGTTGAGGAGATATAAAGCCGTAGCAGACGCGGCAGTCGTCTTGCCGACGCCTCCCTTGCCGCCAAAGAAAAGGTAACGCGCGTTCAACCCTTCTCGTGATCGTCGCCGTGTTCGTCGCCGCCGATTTCGATGACGAAACTTGCAGAGTCGGCCGTGTGCGCCGTCGCTTCATGCATCAGGTCGAGCTGCCGCATCTTAATGACCCGCAGGCGCGCAAACAACTCTGCTTCACGCTCCTTGAATTCCTCGTCGGAGATCTCCTCCAACTCGTAGCGCATTTGCAATTCGAGTAGCTGTTCCTTGATGACGGTATCGTCGTTCAATTCCTGATCGGCCATCTTCTGTATCTGGCCGAGGATGAACTTGAAACCGTTGACCGGCGCCAGTAATAAGTCGTCAATCAGGAACATCTGTGTAATCTGTGGATCAACTTGCCACAGCTTCAGCACCGCCCTCGCCACGCTCCAGCTTCAGCCGAATGTGAACGAAATTGTACGGCGGCCACGGACCGGTGTACTTGAACGAAAGCTTGCCTTCGTACTTCGAAGCGATTTCTTTTACTTTCTGGTCAAACTCCGCTTCTCGATCGCGTTCGATCAAAAACGCCGCGTTCATGATCATGCGGTCGCCGATTGGCTTATTCGCACGCGAAGCAACGGCGGTGTCGCGCAACTGCGAATAAACCTCACGAATGTAAGCATCAGCCTGATCGGTCAAAGCCGTCTCGATCAACCGGCCGAGTTGCATGCGAGCGAAATACGTTGAACCGGTGGCGCGCGAAACAATCTGTTCTTTGAGGTGCCGGATCTCGTCGTCGGTCTCTTCCAGTTCGGCCGTCACCTTGTCGCGATCCCAGTTCACTTTCAATCCGAACTCCACCTTGCCTTCCATCTTCGCGAGCACATCGCGCAAAGCGTCATAGGTGCCCCGAATCAGTTCAACAATGTCGTCCTCCGTACGGAACAACGCACCGAACGCCATCGGCAGGACGGTGAACTCGCGCATTACCGTTTCGTTCACCTGTTCGTGTGCAAACACGTTCTCACGAGTCGGATCGTAAACGACCAGCGGCGTGTGTGAAACGACGGCCGCAAGGCCCTTGTGATGGACAGTGTAAACGTCGTCGCCACGGCCACCGATGCCCATGGGACCGAACGAGCGGGGTTCGGCGGTCTCGATAATGCAGTAAACGTACTTGCCTTCAGAAACTTGTTCGACAGGAGCTTGTTCTGCACTCATTTTGGTATCCGAATTTGCGAGAGATGGGACTAAGACTACGCTACGAATCATAATCAGTTTCAGTGGTTCTGTTCAAGCCTGATTGGATTAATTCAACACATAACTCGATCCGGGTTTCGAAAAGCGGATGATTGTAATGCAGCCGCCCCCGATTGTATGTGCCAGAACGCACAGTTCCGCCTTGGCATAACCGTTGCACTTGTCCACGCGGTAGGTAGCTTCAAGAAGGAGATTTCGATCATGCTGTGGACAATTCTCGTGATTCTGTTGGTCTTGTGGCTGATTGGATTGCTGTCGCACGTGGGTGGAGGTCTGATTCACTTGCTGCTTGTCGTTGCGGTGGTGATTCTGATCATCAACCTTGTGACTGGCCGACGAGCTGTATAAATCCGCAAAAAGATCCGTGTATCTGTGGCCTTTTAACCACGGATTACACGGATCGTTTTACCGCTCAAACGTCAAATCACTATTAGCAGGTCCCTGATAAACCTTTCCGTTCGCACTAAACCGCGAGCCGTGACACGGACAATCCCAGGTTTCCTCGCTTGAGTTCCAGGCCACGACGCAGCCAAGGTGCGGGCATACGGCTGAACGTCTGTGCGTTATGCGATCAGCGTATTGGGCGGCGACGTTGAGATTTTCCGACGCATATTCAGGGAGTGCCTTCAGGCTGACTCGCGAAGGACTGTACAGGTCTTCCCACGCGTTCTTTCGTCCCTGGATCAAATCGGTGAGTAACATTCCCGCGATGGTGCCGTGCGTCATGCCCTGTCCGGAATCACCGGTCGCGATGTAGACATTGTCGTTGTCGAGTGGATTTCGACCGATGAACGCAAGCCCGTCGACCGGTTCCATTACCTGACCCGACCAGCGATACTCAACTTCACCCATTTGTGGGAAACGTTCACGCGTCCATTGCTCGAGACGCGCGAATCGCTCGTTGCCGTCATCGGCTTGCCCGGTCTTGTGATCTTCACCGCCTACGATGAGAACGTCGTAGTCATTCTCCGACTGAAGTCGCACGTAGTGGTATGGATCTCCAGTGTCCCAATACAAGGCACGCGTAACTGACTTCTTTGGAACTCGCACACCAATCACATAGGTGACATACGGAGCCTGCTTCGTGTGAATGGCGACGAGATCGTTGACGGGCGTATTCGTAGCGACAACTACAACTTCGCTGGTCACGACTGGCCCGTGACTGGTCCGAACACGAGCTTCCGGTCCGCCTTCGATCTTGTTTGCGTGTGTCTGTCCGAATATCTTTCCACCGTCACGCATGATCCCACGCGCAAGACCATCGAGATATTCAAGCGGGTGAAACTGCGCCTGGCGCGTAAAACGCAACGCTACGCCTGTGTCGAACGAGTCGACCGGTGCGCGCGCGACTTTTTCAACTGTCGTCAATCCCGCGCGATGCGCTGCCGCCAGTTCGTCGTCTAACAACTCGAGGTCGTCAAGTTTTGCTGCGAATAGAAACCCATCCAGCCACTGAAAATCACAGTCGATCTTCTCTTGCGAGACGATCTCGGCGATCTTATCAATCGCCGCAGTGTGACTCTCGGCTGTTAAGCGTGCTCCTTCTGCGCCGTGCAGCCGTTCGATCTCCACGTAGCGATCGTCGTAAGCATTGCTGAGATGGGCGGTGGTACGACCTGTCATACCACCGCCAATCGCGCCGTCGTCCAGCACGACAACCGAACGTCCTTCCCTCCCCAGCAGGAAAGCAGTCGTCAGCCCAGAAATACCCGCACCGATAATACAGATATCGGTGCGGATGTTTTCTTTTAGAGGGGATTGTGATGGCGTGTTTGCGGTCGCCATCCAGATAGAAGTTGTGGCCTGCGAATCGTCTTTCATAATCCAACGATCTTATTTCGCAGGCGTGCCGATATTCACATCGATCTTCTTGTTGCCGCCAAACCACCGGCCACCAAACACAAACAACGCGCCGACGACAAGAATCACGAAGATTACGAGAATCGCTATTATCCCTGTACTTGCTGCACTGCTGCTATCGTCTGCCATTTTCTTTTTCCTCCTGTTAATTTAACGGTTAAATAAACTGCACTTAGCCGGCAGTTGTTTCGCCTCCAAGCAAAGTCAGAACCTCTCCCGTGACATAACTGGAATCAGCTTCCGATGCGAAATAAACATAAGCCGGCGCGATCTCTTCCGGTTGAGCGGGACGCTTCATCGGCGTGTCGGCGCCAAATTGGGCCACGTCCTCCGCTTCCTTGTCCGCTGGATTCAGCGGCGTCCAGACTGGTCCAGGCGCTACACAATTCACTCTGATTCCACGCTCCACCAGGTTCTGCGCCAGCGATTTCGTAAATGCGTGAATGGCGCCTTTCGTCGAAGCGTAGTCGAGCAATTCCTTGCTTCCTTCGAGACCCGTGATGGATCCGGTATTTACAATTGCACTTCCCTCTTCTAGGTGCGGCAACGCCGCCTTGGTCATATAGAAGTAACCATAGATGTTTGTTTTGAACGTGCGGTCCCACTGCTCTTCCGAGACGTCTTCAAGCGTCTCCTGATGCTGTTGAAAAGCAGCGTTGTTGACGAGGATGTCGAGCTTTCCAAATTTGTCGACTGTTTGCGCGACAAGCTTCTGGCAAACTTTCGGATCGCGCACGTCGCCCGAAAGTGGATAAGCACGCTGGCCTTCGGATTCGATCGCTCGCTTCGTCTCTTCAGCGTCTTGCTTTTCTGCCTTCAGATACGTGAAGGCGACGTCTGCTCCTTCACGAGCAAAGAGCACTGCCACCGCACGACCGATGCCGGAATCACCGCCTGTGATCAGCGCAACTTTTTCTTTCAATTTTCCCGCGCCCGCATAAAGAGGTGCTTCGTAACGCGGCCGCGGTTTTAGTTTCGCTTCGATACCAGGTTTGCGCTGATGCTGAGCAGGCAGCGTCGATTTCGGCTGTTTGACTTTCCTGGCCATGATGCCGGGGCGTTCTGCAAATCACGATCCTTGTCGATTTTGGCTGGCATCGTGCTTGCGCAAGGAATTAATTGGCTGGAATAGAGGTTTCAAGTGCTCCGGAATTAAACATCGCGGGGCTCTGCTGTACAGGAAGCCTACACTTAAGGAGGTTCATAGATGCCGAAGAAATCGACAAAAAGCCATCGTGAATTAATTGATACCGGTACAGACAAACGCTTCGTCAGACGGGATGAGAAGGGACGATTTGATGAAGTTGCGGACGTGGGACGCTCACTCTCACAAGATCGAAAGCGAGATGCAAAAACGAAAGTTCCACCGGGGCAAGGTGATCGTGGCGATCAGAAGAAATAGGTCCTGTCCGTCCTATAGGACCTATTTCTCAGAAGGTGCGGCGGGTGGTTCGCCTCTCGCCGCTCGTTTTCTTAATCCTTTGAAAATAGTCGTTGAGCATTCGAGCATGACAAATCAAGCACATCTGTTCCGGCAACTCGACGTGAGTCGATCGGATCAAGGCGCCACACCACGAACAGATGATGTTGTACACGTGTGGCTTTTCCTGGTTTTGAAGATGGAAACGCTTATTCAATTCGGACCTTCCCTGACTGACCTTTAATTCAATACAGAAATGCACAATCAAATTTCGTTCCAACAATGACAAAGATTGAACGTCTGCAAAACATCGGCATACGCCGGCTCGGAACTCCGAAAAGAGGATTTCGATTTAAGCCCGTGAGTGGCCGTCTCACGAAAGCTGATCTTGAGCGGATCGACAATCTCAAGATTCCGCCGGCCTGGACCGACGTCGCGATCAATCCGGCGGCGAACGGAAGAGTGCAGGCTATCGGTAAAGATGCTGCGGGACGATGGCAGTATCTCTATCACCCGAGTCACACGCGCGCACAGGAGCTGCGGAAATTCAAACGAATCACAAAGTTTGCGCAGGCGATCCCGGAGATGCGGAAAACAGTGGCGCGTCATTTACGACAACCAGGGTTGACTCGCGAACGTGTGCTGGCTGCAATTCTCAGAATTCTGTCGACGTGTTACATGCGACCGGGCAGCGAAGTATATGCGAATGAGAACGGCAGTTACGGAATCGCCACGCTGCGACGCAAACACGTCAACGTGAAAGGCGAGCTGATCGAGTTTGACTTCCCCGGAAAGTCCGGCGTGCGACAACAGCGTCAGTTACGAGATCGACAAGTGGCTCGCGTCGTTCGCGACACGATGAAACTGCCGGGCTTCCAGGTGTTCAAGTATCAAAATGGTGACGGCAGCCCAACCAAAGTAACGCGACGCCATATCAACGAGTACATCAAGGAAGTGATGGGATCAAATTTCAGTGCGAAAGACTTTCGCACGTGGGCCGGGACGCTTGTTTGCGCGTGTGCACTCGCGCGAGTGGACGACGAAATTCCGGAGCAGAAGAATGCGCGCAAGAAGAAACTGGTGGCGGCAATCAAGGAGACCGCAGAGGTGCTGGGAAACACGCCTGCAGTTTGCCGTAGCTCGTATGTGTGTCCCGAGATAATCAATTCGTATGAAAAGGGACAAGTGATCGATAACTGCGCAAGCAAGCTCGAGGATCTAATCTCGTATCGCGGTCGTGGGCTGCACGACGCCGAACAATCTCTGCTCAGGTTTCTGAAGCGTGGAGTAGGTTGATGGCACTGAGTTTGCCGAGCGATGAACCGTTGATTTTAGTGTCTCGATATCACGCGGGAGGGTAGTCAATGGAAGGACCGTTAAGAGGAATACTTGCAGGTGCAGCGGCGTGGAAATTTGGCGGTGGATGCATCTCCACCATTTTGATCTTTATTATCGTGTTTTGGGCGCTCGGATACGTGCGCTGTTAGGTAATAGGTCCTATAGGACATATAGGACCTATTTCTTAATAACTGACAACGAGCTCTTCTGATTCTTCCCAAACAGGCAGATTCGGCCGGATCGCGCAACGATACAATTGTTCGGGCGCATCAAGCAGGAGACCGGCGCCGATCGCTACCGTGCTGATCGGATCTTCCGGCATCGTCGCCCGCAGTTGCAATTCATTCTGGAGACGATTCTTCAATCCCTTCAGCAGTGATCCACCACCAGTGAGAATCATTCCCGAGTAGTAGATGTCAGCGACCGCTTCCGGCTGCGCTTCTTCAATCACTCGTCTGATGCCGGCAACGATCTCATTGATAACCGGCTCCAAAGCCCCGCGAACTTCTTCGGCAGTTATGTGTACTGCGCACATGTAGCCGTCGCTCAATTGCTTGCCGACAACCTGCAGCTTGCGTTCGTCGGCTGGAATGTCCTCGTCGTTTAGCGCGCCCAGTTCCCTCTTCAGCGCTTCCGCTGTGTACTCGCCAATCTGTATGCAGTAGTTGGAACGCACGTAATCGCGAATGCTTTCGTCCATCGCGTTTCCGGCTGCAGTCAAACTCATTGACGAAACGACACCGCCTGAAGCGACGATCGCGACGTTGGTAGTTCCACCACCGATATCGACGACGAGATGCGCGCGTTCATCGTCAAAAGCCAGACCCGAACCAATTCCCGCAGCGAGTCCTTCGTCAATCAGATCGATGCGGCGACCGCCGGCATCGTGCGCGGCATCGCGAACCGAACGTTGCTCGACAGCAGTCGCAGAGCCGGGAATGCCGACGACGAAATGCCCACGCCGGTATCCACCGTACCCATCGGTAACTTTACCGATGAAGCTACGGAGCATCTTTCGTGACACTTCGAAATTGAAGATGGTGCCCGAACGGATCGGGCGGTGCACTTCGATGCCCCGCGGCTCGCGACCCAGTAACTTGAGGGCTCTGTGACCCACAGAAACAACCTCCCCGTCGTAGCGATCTATCGCCACGACAGAAGGTTCGTTCAAAAGGATTCCTTTGCCCGGTTGATAAATGAGTGTGTTGACGGTGCCCAGATCGATAGCAAGCTCGTTTTTGAAAAACTTCTCGATAAACTTCACGGCGACGGTTCCTCCTCCGTAAGGGCAGGTTCCATGGAAGCGGGTAGCACTTCCAATCGGCAACTCGTATGCCTGAACAAAGAGCGATTGTCTTCTGGGGGATGTCCTTTCAAATTAACAAACAACTATTAACGGGAGGTTTCCAGCGCCGTACGACATCTGTGCGGCGAGGCCACAAATCGTACGACTTCAACGCGGTCAGTCTGACGGGCCACGGATGCACACACGGATTGAATCCGGATTGCCATCCGGCAATCTGTGGCTTCTATACCAGCCTTGCCAAGGCTTCTAACCCTGCCAACGTATCGTCTTTCAGGTCGATACCAATCACGCGGCGACCACGTTTCACAAGGGCGCGAAAGTCGCCGAGGGCCTGCGCTTGTTTCAGAATCGTGAACGTATATGGCTCGCCGGGAATGGCGAAATCGGTTTTGTCGTTCGCGATGATCTGAAAGAACACACCAGTGTCAGGCCCACCTTTGTGAAGCTGTCCGGTCGAATGCAGGAAACGCGGACCATAGCCAGTGGTTACTGCGCAGTGAGTCACATCGCGCAGTCGCACACGAAGATCCTGCAACGCTTGATCGATCTCAGCAGTCTCTTCGATGTAGTTCAGGAAAGCGATGTAATCACCAGGTTTCACACTCGCAAGGTGTCTCCGTAAAACTTCGGTGACGGATTCCGCTTCCTTCGCATCATCGCCGCCGTAGATCGTCATGAGATCATCCGAGGCTATCTTGTTCCGCTCTTCAAGATGGCCACGCCTAACAAACGCGGCTAACAATTCCTTCGTTGCGTCTTTCGCTTCCTGAACGTTCGGTTGATCGAACGGGTTAATTCCGAGACGCCACCCGGCAACCGCCGTCGCAAACTCCCACTGGAAAAACTCCGCTCCGAGGTCGTAGAGGTCATCGAGTTTGCGGTAAATCACCGGATGCCCGGCTGACGCAAGTGAATCGAGCTTTCTTTTTGTCTCCGCCGATAGTGAGCCAAATGAGATGGAGACGAACACACGATCGTTGCCGTACACATCCGGAGCACCGAGGGGTTCGCCATTGACGGGAAGTATTCCCTTACCTTCTTTGCCTGTGCTCTCGGCGATGAGTTGCTCAACCCATAATCCGAGTGTTTCGAGTTTTTCATCAATTACGAGGGTGAGTTTGTCACGTCCTTCATTCGCATAATCGCCGAGCGCAGTTCCCATCTCGACTGCCGGCGTGATTGCCTTTGCGGCGAGACGCGCGGCGTCGAGGAGTCCGGGAACGTCGAGTCCCATCAACGCTGCGGGCACCATGCCGAAGTAAGAGAGTGCGGAATAACGCCCGCCTATGTCAGCTTGATTGAGAAACGTGCGGCGAAATTTTAGCTCTCGTGCGGTTTCTACTAATTGCGAACCGGGATCCGTAATCGCGACGAAGTTGTCGCCAGGGTTGTCGCGACGTTTGCTGACTTCGTCGTACCAGAACTTGTAAAAGACATTCGGCTCGGTCGTGCTACCGGATTTCGAGGCAATGACAAAAAGGCAACGTTCGACGTCGATCCGTTGCAGGAAACCAGCGATGACATCCGGATCAGTCGAATCAAGCACGAGCAACTCCGGATATCCAGGTTGCCGTCCGAATGTTCTTGCGAGCACTTCAGGGCACAGTGATGAGCCACCCATGCCGCAAACCATCACGTGTTGAAAGCCGCTGTCACGAACCGAGTTGGCAAAGGCGGCGAGATCGTCAACAGCGCCGATCATCTCATCAGCAACAGTTAACCAACCCAGGGAGTTTCCGATGAGTTTGGCGCTGTCTTCGTCAGACTTCCACAGCGACGCATCTTTCTGCCAGATGCGTTTGGCGAGATCATTAGAATTCATGGTACAAGCAGTGTAACATTGACCTGTAAAACGATGACCACTCCAAAGCGAGCGCTAATAGTTGTTGACGTCCAAAATGACTTCTGTCCGGGCGGCACACTCGCAGTGCCTCACGGCGATGATGTTGTCGAGCTCTTGAATCGACTCATCGACGAGTTTCTCGACCGCGGCGAGCCTGTGTACAAGAGTCGCGACTGGCATCCACCAACGACGAAACATTTCGCCGCTCACGGCGGTGACTGGCCGGTGCACTGCGTCCAAAACACAAAAGGCGCGGAGTTTCATCCTGCCCTACGAAACGATCCACGCATCACCGTAATTTCAAAAGGTCTTGGAGATACAAACTGTTACTCTGCGTTTGACGAAACCAATCTCCTGGACCAGCTTCATCAGCAAAACGTCGAAGAGGTTGTCGTTGGCGGACTTGCGACCGACTACTGCGTCAAGTCCACCGTGCTCGATGCACTCAAGAACGGATTCAAAGTAAAAGCGCTCGAGAACGCGATGCGAGCAGTCGATGTCCAACCCGGCGACGGCGAACGCGCGATTGAAGAGATGCGCGCCGCTGGTGCCGTGATCTTATCCACAGAAGATAGACTTGCAAAATCTGCGTAATCTGTGGATACAAAATCGTAATAATGGGAACTCTCAACATCGATCGCTACCACGCTGCGATGGGCGATGCGTCGTACAAGGATTGCACACGCCTGCACGACCAACGACTCAGCGACGCGGAAGCCACATTCTATGTAACCCAACGAAAGATCCCATTCGCACCGTGTTTGGGTCATGAGCGACTGGTGCGCCTGCTCGTCGACAGCCAGATCGATCGTCCGCGCCTGCGTTTTCTCGAACAGGATCGCGGTGGCTTACAACTGTTCGCCGAAGCAATCGAAGACATTCAGTTCGTGGGCAAAATCAGAGCTGTGCGACCGGGCACGATCGTTTTTGCTCACGAGCCATTTGCCGACATCACCGGCACATTCGGCCTTACACAGGCGCAGGAGATCAAATTTGAGCACGCGTTTGATCTGCCGATGACGACAGCGAGCACGGCGATGCAGTTCCGGATGGCTGCCGGTGAGGACCGCTGGCTGTCGGATTTCTCGCTGCGTCGCAACGGCGACATCGAACGCGCTGTCGATATTGCTGTTTACGCGTTCATTGGCGGCTTCAACGACACATCGAATCTCGAAGCAGCGCACCGGCTCGACATTCCTGCCGTCGGCACCGAAGCTCACTACTGGCAACAGGCTTATATCGAGTACATGGACCAGCCGGAGATCGAGCCGCGCACGGGAAAGCCAAAACACTTCGAACAAGTCGCATTCGAGCGCTGGCTCGACGCCAATCCAAACGGCACGACTTTGCTGCTCGACACGATCGACGTTTACACGGGTGCGGTCCACGCCGCGATGGCGGCGACGTCCACCGCAGCGAGACGCCGCGCGTTCAAAGGTTTTCGAGTGGACTCCGGAAATCTTGCGGAGCTCGGCGACTGGTGCGTGCGCTTCTTTGCCGCCAACGGATTGACCGGGCTGCGCGCGAATCTCACCGGCGACCTCACGGTTGAAAAAGTCAAAAAGATCGTGGCTGAGTTTCCTGAAGTCGCCGGATTTGGCATCGGCACAAAACTGTCGAGTGAGATTCCAGCAGTGGCGGGAGTGATATTCAAACAGTGCGTGATGAAGGGACGGCCGACACTCAAGGCGTCGAATTCAGAGGATAAGATCACGCTGCCCGGAATGCTGCAACTGTTTCGTGGGACGGATGACCGCGGGATGTACGTCGCCGACGTGATTGGACTTGATAGAGAGGAAGTCGTGATTCCAGGCGCCGTTCAAGTCGATCGATTGCTGGTGCCCTTCTGGGAGAATGGCCAGCATTCCTCGATTCCATCGATCGAGAAGCAAAAGGTTTTCGTGGAAGAGCAACGACAACGTTTCGCGGACATCGAGAATTATCCACGGCAGCTCAGCACGACGCTGAGAAACCTTCGGGACGATCTCGTCGAGCGCATGCGCGTCGATGTTTCGGGTTGGGAAGACGTTTTGAGTATGCCGGAGCCGGCAGACTTACAGCAGGAGATGAAAGGATAACTATGAGCGCCCCTGAAAAAGTGAAGCAAGCGAATGTTCGCGAACTGGTTTCGGCGGAGGAGTGGCAGGTTCGTGTTGATCTTGCGGCGGCGTACCGGCTCGTTGCTCACTACGGCTGGGACGATCTCGTCTTCACGCACATCTCCGCGCGCGTGCCTGGTCCGGAACATCACTTTCTGATTAATCCGTACGGAATGATGTTTGAAGAGATTACGGCGTCGAGTTTGGTGAAGATCGATCTCGAGGGGAAGCTCGTGATGGATTCGGAGTACAGCATCAATCCGGCCGGGTTCACGATTCATAGCGCGGTGCATGCCGCACGCGAGGATGCGCTTTGTGTGATGCACCTGCACACGGAGCATGGCATCGCTGTCTCGGCACAGAAGAATGGGTTGCTGCCGATTTCGCAACAGTCACTCTTTGTTCTCGCGTCGCTCGGTTATCACGACTACGAAGGGCTCGCGTTGAACGACGAGGAGAAGCCGCGACTGGTAGCAGATCTCGGAAAGAAGACTTTTCTGATCTTGAGGAACCACGGTTTATTAACTGTCCGCCCAACGGTCGCAGACGCGTTTCTGTCCATGTTTCTGCTCCAGCGCGCGTGCCGGATTCAGATCATGGCGCAGTCAGGTGGCGTGGATCTGGTGCCGATCGATCCGAAGATCTTCGCGCAGATCCCCGCGCAGGAAGCGGTTGTAACGCAAGGTGGCGGCGGCCGCCTCGTCTGGCCGGGGCTTTTGCGAAAACTGGATCGGCTTAACACAAACTACAAAGAATAAGCCGCGGATTTACGCGGCTAAATATTTTAATCGCCACTAACCTCAGAGGTGGGTTCAGGAGTTGCCTCGCGGGCGGGTTTGCGGGGCGGTTTTGGTTTTAAGCGGCCGACGATTCCGTGAGCGATGCCGGCTGTGCTTGTGGCGAAGCGTCGCCAACGATGGGTCGATTTAAGATCATCGAGAAGTGAATAGACCACGGGCGTCGCGATGAGCGTGAGCAGCAGCGAGAGGCTCTGACCACCAATCACCACGATCGCGATCGAACGTCGCTCCTCAGCACCTGGACCAGTTCCAAGCGCCAGCGGCAACATACCAGCGACGAGCGCAAGCGTCGTCATCAGAATCGGACGCAATCGATCGCGATTGCCCTGCATGATCGCCTCGTGACGCTCCATACCCTTCGCGCGCAGACTGTTCATGTGATCGATCTGCAAAATCGCGTTCTTCTTCACCACGCCAAACAAGACGAGGATACCGAGCGCCGAGTAGAGATTCAGCGTATCGCCGGTCCCCCACAACGACAGCAACGCAAACGGAACCGAAAGCGGCAAACTCAACAAGATCGTGAGCGGGTGCACAGTGCTCTCGAACTGTGAAGCCAGAATCATATACATGAAGATGATCGAGAGAATGAACGCCCAGATAAACTCTGTAAACGTTCTCTCGAGCTCACGCGCACGACCCGAAACTGTGGTGGTGTAAGCGGCCGGTAGGTTCATTTCACGAACTGCTCCACGCAGGGCCTCGATTCGATCTGCAAGTGCGTAGCCCGGCGCCACCGAGGCGCGCACCGAAACCTGTCGCTCACGATCGAGACGGTCAATTCGCGAAGGACTCGTGCTGCGTTCGATCTTAACGAGATTATCAAGCCGGACAAGTCCGGGTCCGCCGACAGCCGTGCCGCCCGCTGTTGTCGACGCGCCGCCACCTCTTGACGAGGGAACGTACAACCGTTTGATCGTTTCCACGTCGCTGCGGTCAGCTTCAGTCAGTCGCAACTCCACGTCGTAATCTTCATTGATCGATTCATCGCGGAAGCGTGAAACTTCTTC
>Ga0068871_100001193_pt1 | contig 17357 bp, 14 predicted proteins | sample KBSMisM72_FD_72750 | JGI IMG/M metagenome (GOLD analysis project Ga0068871, IMG submission 72750) | Miscanthus rhizosphere microbial communities from Kellogg Biological Station, Michigan, USA - KBS Miscanthus M7-2 | ecosystem: Host-associated > Plants > Roots > Rhizosphere > Soil ... | reverse complement strand
CACATTTTCTAACGGTGCCATATATGCGGATTTGGATAATGATGGGGACCTGGATATTGTAGTCAATAATATTGATGACCCCGCAACCATCTACCGTAACCGGAGTAATGATCAAAAAGGGAAACATCATCTCGACTTAAAACTGAAAGGCCCGGCCCAAAACGTCAATGCGCTGGGTTCGAAAATCCTTCTATACAGTGGAAAGGATATTCAGTTCGCAGAGAAATGGCCGGTAAGGGGATACCTGTCCAGCATGGAAATTCCGGTTCATTTTGGCCTGGGCGACGCGGGAATTGATTCTTTAATTGTGGTATGGCCTGACAACAGTTTTCAGAAAATTGATACAAGGTCGAAGGATACAACCCTTAACATTAGTTACAACGCCGGATTGCCGAAGTTTGATTATGCACGATTAAGAACCATGCAGAACACCGATTGCAATTCCATGGAAGATATTTCTTCAGCAACAAAGCTACGTTACCTTCATACTGAAGATCAATTTGTGGATTTTAACTGGGAACCGCTGGTGCCCCATATGCTTTCAACCGAAGGTCCGGCCCTTGCTGTAGGTGATCTTAACCACGATGGCCTGGATGATGTATTTATCGGCGGGGCGAAAAATCATCGCGGCGCAATTTTCTTTCAAAACCACCAGGGTCAATTTTCACAGGCTCCCAACTCAGTCTTTCAGCCCGACAGCAGCTATGAAGATGTTGATGCTTGTATCGTTGACGTCAATAACGATGGATGGAATGATTTGATCGTTGCAAGCGGCGGCAATGAATACGTTACGCTCAAAAAATATTTGCAACCGCAACTTTACCTGAATAATGGCAAGCGCCTGGTATTGCAGGAGCAGGCCTTCCAAAATATCAGCACGAATGCGTCATGCATCACAGCTGCCGATTTCAACGGTGACGGTTTTGCGGATCTGTTTGTAGGAGGAAGATCGGTGCCGTGGGAGTACGGCCAAACGCCAGTCTCATTCCTGTTGGTCAACGATGGAAAGGGAGGCTTCAAAAATGTAACCGAGTCGGTTTCAAAAGAGCTCGGCAAAATAGGAATGGTGACGCAGGCGCTCTGGACGGATATTGATAAAGATGGCGATCCCGACCTGGTTCTCTGTTTGGAATGGGGCGGTATTTGTGTGTATATCAACGATCATGGTACGTTCACCAGGAAAATGATTACGACCAGGAAGGGATGGTGGAATTTTATTTTGCCATTGGATGTGGACAATGATGGCGATATGGACTTCGTGGCCGGTAATCTTGGTGAGAATACGATGTTGCATGCGTCCGTTCGCGAACCAGTGAAATTATTCTATACTGATTTTGATGGGAGTGGCAAGAAGGAACAATTGATGACCTATTACCTGGATGGGAAGGACATTCCCTTTGCGAGCATTGACGAGTTGGAGAAAAAAATTCCCTCACTCAAAAAGAAATTTCTCTATGCGCGGGATTTTGCCAAGGCTTCATTGGGTGAGATTTTTCCCGCCGAAAAATTGAAAAGCGCTGACTCTCTCAGTGCAGATTTGTTTTCGAGCATGCTTTTCATCAACAATGGCAACATGAATTTTGAAGCCCGTCCCCTGCCGTGGGAGGCGCAGTTGAGCACATTCCGAAGCGCAATTGTGGTCAACGCAAATGGTGATAGCTTACCGGATGTACTCATGATGGGAAACTTTTACGATAATACGGTTCAGATGGGCAGAAGCGATGCAGATTTTGGAACCATTTTGATCAATAAAGGGAAGGGAGAGTTTAGTTGTACGGGTATTCCAGGACTGGTGATCAAGGGTCAGGTGAGGCAGAGTCGTCGAATAAAATTAGGGGGCCGTGAAGCATTTGTTTTAGCGCGGAATAATGATTCGACGATGGTAATAAGATTTAAAAAATAGGTATTGCCCGCCCGAACGTTCCGTTCGGAACGGGCGGGGGTATTAGGTATTGGGAATACGCAATATGGTATACGGTATATGGAGATTAACAAACTTAATCAGTGATTGAGTGCTAACTAAATCCGATATTTAGGGGTGAGATTTTCATCGGTTTTTGAATTCTGACTTTTTAATTTTTAATTGTTTCATATGGCTGACAATACTTTTGATGCAATCGTGATTGGATCCGGAATCAGTGGCGGCTGGGCTGCAAAAGAGCTCACTGAAAAGGGCCTGAAAGTGCTGATGCTTGAACGGGGTCGCAACTTCGAACACATTAAAGACTACGAAAGCGCCAGCAAAAATCCATGGGAATTGAAGCATCGTGGCCGCGAGACCGTTGAACAAAAGAAGAAGTACCCGGTGCTCTCACGTTATTGGACCTACGGCACCGCCGCATATGAGCCCATCATTCCTTATTGGGCCAATGAAGAAGACAATCCCTATGTTGAAATCAAACCCTTCACCTGGTGGCGAAGTTACCAGCTGGGTGGACGATCCATACTTTGGGGCAGACAATGTTATCGTCTAAGCGATTTTGATTTCGAGGCCAATGCAAAAGATGGCATTGCCATCGACTGGCCGGTTCGCTACAATGAAATTGCACCCTGGTACGATTATGTAGAGAAATTTGCAGGCATCAGCGGATCCAACGACGGGCTTGCGCATTTGCCGGACGGACATTTTCTTCCACCCATGGATTTGAATTGCGTGGAGAAAGATGTTGCGGCGAGAATAAAAGATAAATTCAAGAACCGGCGCATGATCATTGGCCGTGTTGCCAATCTCACCAAAGCCATTCCCGGACGAACCGCCTGCCAGTTCAGAAATCGTTGTTGGGAAGGATGTCCCTTCGGTGGATATTTCAGCACGCAGTCTTCTACACTTCCGGCTGCGATGAAAACGGGCAATCTCACCGTCAGACCTTTTTCAATCGTCACCAAGCTCATTTACGATAAGGATTCAAAAAAGGCAAAAGGTGTTGAGGTGCTGGACGCGGAAACAAATAAGACTTACGAATATTTTTCAAAGATTGTTTTCCTGAATGCCTCGTCCCTGAATTCGGCTTGGGTGCTGATGAATACGGCAACCGATGTTTGGCCTGGAGGATTGGGGAGCAGCAGTGGTGAACTGGGTCACAACGTCATGGACCATCACTACATGATCGGCGCAAGCGGAACGGTGGATGGTTATGAAGACCAGTACTATTACGGTAGAAGGGCGAATGGATTTTACATCACGAGATTTGCAAATCTTTATGGTGATAAAAGGGACTACCTACGTGGCTTTGGTTACCAGGGCGGCGCCAGCCGCGAAGGTTGGAGCAGAATGGTAGCCGAGTTGAATGTAGGATCTGAATTCAAAGAAGAACTCACGGAACCAGGTGGCTGGACGATTGGTGCAACGGGCTTTGGTGAGATTCTGCCATATCACGAAAACAAGATTTCACTTGACCCTGCAAAAAAAGATAAATGGGGATTGCCGGTTTTGTCGATGGATGCGGAACTGAAAGAGAATGAACTCAAGATGCGCAAAGACATCATCACGGAAATTTCCGCAATGTTCGATGCATCGGGCATAAAGAATGTGGTAACCTTTGACAAGGGACATGCCATGGGTCACGGAATTCACGAAATGGGTACGGCAAGAATGGGTAAGGACCCCAAGACTTCTGTTCTCAACAAACATAACCAGGTTTGGGATGCGCAAAATGTATTTGTAACGGACGGATCATTCATGGTTTCTTCAGGCTGTCAAAATCCTTCACTCACCTATATGGCAATGACGGCACGTGCGGCCGATTACGCGGTAAAGGAATTGAAGAAACAAAATATATGAGTATATCCAAAACCAGCCGGTTTGCGAACGTTTTCTTTCCGATGGTCGTCAGCCTGGTACTATGCATGGGATTTTCGTTGCGTGCGCAAACTTCTAAAGAGATAGTACTTTTCGACCCATCCAAACCCCGGGACTGGTACACCTTCCTGGACAAGGATGGAAAGAACAACGATTCGCTTCACGTGTTTCGTTTTGAAGGCAATACCATTCATGTGTCGGGCCAGCGATTCGGTTATATCGTTACCCAGGAGTCATTTCGTGACTTCAGGCTGGTTCTTGAATTCAAATGGGGCGAGAGAAGATGGCCTCCGCGTGACACGGTGAAGCGCGATGCGGGTGTCCTTTATAATATTCCGGAAGGAACCACAGACAAAGTTTGGCCAAGGGGAATAGAATTTCAGATCCAACAGGGCGATTGTGGTGATTTCTGGATGATTGACAGTACTACAATTTCGCACGCTGATAGTGTAACAACGCCTACAGACTATCGTCGGGCGCAAAAATTCCGGGATGCGGAAAAGCCAAAAGGAGAATGGAATGTTGTGGAAGTGCGGTCTAGGAATGGTGAATTGACGCACTATATGAATGGCGTTTTGGTGAACCAGGGAAAAAATCCAAGTTCGCGTGAAGGAAGGATTCTTTTGCAATCAGAAGGGGCGGAGATTTATTATAGAAATGTCAGGATCGAACGACTATGAAAACATCCAGTTTGCTCCCTTGGAGTTCGCTTGTTGAAGGGAGGAACCATAACTGCATGAAAAAGAATTTTTCTCACATTTTATGGGTGTGCATTTGGATTGTTTCAGGTTATGGCTGTAACCGGGAACATACTCTATTTACGAAATTATCGCCAGGTGCCACAGGAATTGATTTTGAAAATAAGAACGTAGACTCAGATACACTCAATATTCTTGACTACCTCTATTATTATAACGGTGCAGGCGTTGCCGTGGGCGATATTAATAATGACGGACTGCCTGATCTCTATTTCGCAGCCAACCAGGGGGGAAATAAACTTTACCTCAACAAGGGCAATTTCAAATTCGAAGACATCACAGAAAAAGCCGGCGTGAAGGGCGATGCCGATTGGTCGACCGGTGTAACCATGGCCGATGTAAACGGAGACGGATTGCTGGATATTTATGTTTGCACCGTTGCCAATCATCGCTCGCAGGGAGCTGGATCACAAACGGCGCACACTTTTTTTACACATTCCAAAAATCAGCTTTTCATCAACAAAGGCAATGCGCAATTTGAAGAAAAAGCGCATGAATATGGGCTTGATGTTCAGGGCTATAACACGCAAGCGGTTTTCTTCGATTACGACAAAGACGGTGACCTGGATATGTTCCTTCTCCAACATTCCATTCATCAGACAGATAACTACGGTGATACTTCTCTTCGAAGAAAATATAGCGCCGTGAGCGGTGGCAAACTGTTCAGAAACGATGGCAATCATTTCACTGATGTGACCCCGGGCTCGGGAATCATCAGCAGTTCATTGGGATATGGACTCGGTGTAGGCGTTGGAGATTTCAACCAGGATGGCTATGATGACCTCTACATCAGCAATGATTTTCACGAAAATGATTATTACTACCTGAACAACGGGAATGGGACTTTTAGCGAACAGGTGCGTTCGGCGTTTGGCCATACCAGTTGGTTTAGCATGGGAAACGATATTGCTGACCTCAACAACGATGGATGGCCTGATATACTCACTACAGATATGTTGCCCACTAAAGAGTCGGTATTAAAATCGTCAAATATGGACGAGCCGCTTGAAGTGTACGCACTGAAAATGAGCTTTGGTTACTACAACCAGTATTCGAGAAATTGTTTGCAGCTGAATGTGGCCGGGGGAAAGCGTTTCAGCGACGTGGGATTGATGGCAGGCGTTGCGGCCACCGACTGGACATGGGGACCCCTCGCAGCTGATTTTGACAATGATGGCATCAAGGATATATTCTTCAGCAATGGAATTGTTCGAAGGTTGAACGACCTGGATTATATCCGCTTTTATGCAGATGCGAGTTTGAGTGTTGCATTGAAGAATACCAGGACGATGGATAAGGGGGTGATTGAAAAAATGCCTTCTGGCAAGGCCCACAATTACATGTTCAAGGGAACAGATAGCCTGGTTTATAGCGATCAATCGATCAACTGGGGCTTCTCGGCTGAAGGATTTTCCACAGGCGCAGCATATGCCGACCTGGACGGAGATGGCGACCTTGACCTGGTAATAAGTAATATAAACGAAGCGGCTTCAATTTATCAAAACAACACAACCGGTTTGCATTGGTTGAATGTTGCCCTGCAGGGTGAGGGAAAGAATCGATTTGGTGTGGGCGCAAAGATTTTAGTAAAGGTGAACGATAGCCTGCAATTCCAGCAGGTGTTTGCTACGCATGGTTTCATGAGCAGTTCAGATCTTGTGGCGCATTTTGGTATGGGCAATCATGAAAAGGCGGATTCAGTCATCGTCATTTGGCCCGATGGAAAGTCGCAGGTGCTCACCGGTGTTAAAACAAACCAGAAGATTTCGGTCCAACAAAAAGATGCAGGCACAGGGAGTGATTGGCTGATGCCATTGCGCGAAACGCATGTCATGTTCAGAAATGTGACCGATAGTGTGGGAATAAACTGGAAACACCGGGAGGACAATTACATTGATTTCACCAGGCAGGCATTTATTCCGCATATGCAATCCACCATGGGACCGCATATCGCCGTGGCCGACGTGAACGGAGACGGGCTTGATGATTTCTTTGTATGCGGAGGTAAAATGCAGGCTGGTGAGCTTTTTATTCAACAGTCCAACGGGAAATTCATTCCGGGCCATCAGCCTGCCTTTGCTGCTGACTCTGCAGCCGAGGACGTGGATGCCATCTTTTTTGATGCGGACAATGACAAGGATATGGACCTCTACGTCTGCTCAGGTGGTTATGAATACCCGGATGGTTCACCTTTCTTAAATGATCGGTTATACATTAACGATGGGAAAGGAAATTTTGTAAGGTCGGCAGGTCTGCCCTCGATTCCTTCAAGTAAAAGTTGCGTAACCGCTGCAGATGTGGACGGCGATGGCGATATCGATCTTTTCGTTGGATCGCGCAGCTCCGTACGGTCGTATGGAACTATTCCTGACTCGTATTTATTGCTGAATGACGGCAAGGGAAATTTCACCATTGCAACTGATTTATGGGCTCCCGGATTGAAGAATTTGGGTATGGTGAGCACTGCAGTTTTCGCCGACTTCAACAAAGATGGCAAACCTGACCTGGCGCTGGCGGGCGAGTGGATGCCGGTGACCATCTTCTTAAATAATGGAAGGCAGTTGATTCCTTCAGGAACGGCTTCCCTCAAGGGAACCAGCGGATGGTGGCAAAGATTGGTTGCAGCCGATGTCAACAAAGATGGCAACATGGATCTTATTGGGGCGAACTATGGACTCAATTCTAAATTGAGTCCGGCGACTGGTCAACCGTTGAAATTGTATGTATTTGATTACGATGAAAGCGGAAATACAGACCAGGTGATGGCATATGCGCAGGAAGGAAAGTATTTTACTTTTCTTGGAAAGGATGAATTGGAGAAGCAAATGCCTGGTCTCAAGAAAGATTACCTGAAGTATAAAGATTTCGCAGAAAAATCAGTTGAACAGATATTCGGAAGTAAACTGGAAGGAGCGAAGCATTTTGAAGCGCGCGATTTCAGGTCGATGGTATTTATCAACGACGGAATGGGAAACTTCAGCAGCATTCCTATGCCCAGGCAAAGCCAGGTGTCTCCATTATTTGCGATGACAGTCGATGATATCAATGGAGACGGCATCCAAGATATTTTGGCGGCCGGTAATTTTTATGGTGTGTTGCCTTATGAAGGAAGATATGATGCCGGCTACGGTTCAGTGATGGTTCAGGACAAACAGGGAAGATTGACTGCACTTAATTATATGCAGACCGGGCTTATCCTGAGGGGCGAAGTGAGGGATATTCAAAAAATCCGAATGCGATCGGGAAAGACCTGTTTCCTGGTGGCGCGTAACAACGACAGGGTTGAATGCTGGGAAAAGCAATAAAATTATTGTCCAGGTTCAGTGCATAAAAAATCAGAGTAAAAATTTTTATTGATTTTCAAACAGTTACAAGGGTGCATGTGTAAATTCTCCCCCAAATCCTTGGAAGATATAGTCCCCTACACCTACCTTTGCCATCCCAAAAACAAAAGGGATTAACAACGGCAGAAACGGGTTAGCGTTCTGCCAAAAAGCAAAAACAATGAGCAAATTACATTTTACAACCAAGCATGCGAACGCGGCTACCGTTAAACGCGACTGGTATGTTGTTGACGGTACTAATCAAACCGTAGGTCGTCTTTGCGCCAAGATTGCGGCTGTTCTTCGTGGTAAGAACAAAGCCTACTACACTCCTCACGTGGATTGTGGTGATTATGTAATCGTGATCAACGCCGATAAGGTGCGGTTCACCGGCAACAAGATGGAAGAAAAGATCTACATTAATTATTCGGGTTACCCCGGTGGTAAGAAAGAAGAGGCCGCAAAGGATCTCTTAAAGCGTCGTCCTGAAGCTGTGATTGAAAGGGCGATCAAAGGAATGCTGCCGAAAAATCGTTTGGGCAGAAAGTTGTTCAAAAAATTATTCGTTTACGCGGGCGATGCTCACCAGCACACTGCGCAGCAACCTAAATCATTAACGTTCTAATCAACCAATCATGGAAAAGCAAAAGAATGCAGTAGGTCGTCGTAAGGAAGCTGTTACCCGCGTATTTCTCAGCAAGGGTACCGGAAAGATCACCATCAACGACAAGGACTACAAAACATATTTTCCCTTAGTGTATCTGCAGAACCAGGTAGAAATGCCATTGCGCGCTGTTGAATCTTCCGACAAATTTGATGTCAAAATCAATGCAGTTGGTGGCGGGGTTAAGGGACAGGCGGAGGCAGCAAAGCTTGGGATCTCACGTGCGCTCCTGGAAGTAAACCCGGAGTTTCGCCCTGCGCTGAAGGCAGCAGGGTTGCTCACACGCGATCCGCGTTCGGTTGAGCGTAAGAAGCCAGGACGTAAGAAAGCAAGAAGGAGCTACCAGTTCTCTAAACGTTAATTTGATTTTTCGATTCCCGACACTCGTGTCAGGAGCGGTCGATATTATTAGTCATAAAATTCTCCCGACACGAGTGTCGGGGTCAAAGTTGATAAAAATGGAAAATAACACTTCATTACAGCAACAGTTGTTGGAAGCCGGTGTACACTTCGGTCACCTTAAGAAGAAGTGGAACCCCAAGATGCTGCCTTACATTTTCGCAGAGAAAAAGGGTATCCACATTATTGATCTCAACAAGACTGTTGAAGGTTTGCAGGAGTCTGCAGCTGCACTGAAATCTATCGCAAAGAGCGGTAAGAAGATCATGTTCGTTGCAACGAAGAAGCAAGCCAAAGAGATCGTTACCGAGTGCGCCAAGCGTGTAAACATGCCCTTCGTAACCGAACGTTGGCTGGGTGGTATGCTTACCAACTTCAACACGGTTCGGAAGAGCGTGAAGAAGATGCAAAGCATCGAAAAGATGTTGAATGATGGCACTTTCGATAGTATCACTAAGAAAGAGAGGCTGACGTTAAGCCGTGATAAGGAAAAAATGGAAAAAGTGCTGGGTGGTATTTCCCAACTGGGACGCGTACCTGCAGCGTTGTTCCTGGTGGATATCGGTCACGAGCACATCGCCCTGGCTGAAGCAAAACGCCTTGGTATCATGACTTTCGGCATGGTGGATACCAACTGCGATCCCAACAGGGTAGATTTCGCAATCCCTGCGAATGACGATGCTACCAAATCCATTGCGATTGTCACCAACTATATCATTGCTGCAATTGCAGAGGGTTTGTCTGAAAGGCAGGTAGAAAAGGCTGAGGAGTCAGATGATTCGGATGAGTCAGCTGAAAAGAAGCCCAGGTTTGAAATGGAAACTGAAGAAGAGAAGGCTGCCGGCGGTCGCGGAAGAAGCGGCGGACCTGGTACCGGAGGTGGTGGTACAAGAGGAAGAGGTGGTAACACCACGAAGAGAAGGATTCCATCTGGCGGAGCCGGTGGACGTCGTCCTGGTGGCGGCGGCGGTGGTCCCAGGTAATGGGCTTCCATTGTGCTGAATATTTATTAATAAAAATCCCCACGGGGAAAAAGGAAATACAATGTCTACAATAACGATTACGGCGGCAGATATCAACAAACTTCGCCAAATGACGGGTGCAGGAATGATGGATTGCAGAAAGGCCCTTACTGAAAGCAATGGTGATTTTGATGCGGCCATTGACTACCTCAGGAAAAAGGGACAGAAAGTTGCGGCTTTGAGAAATGATCGCGAAGCCAAGGAAGGTGTAGTATTGGCGAAGACAACCGCAGATTCCAAAACAGGGATCGCGCTTTGTTTGAGTTGCGAAACTGATTTTGTGAGCAAGAACGCCGACTTCGTTGCATTCGCGCAACAAATCATGGACGCCGCAGTTGCGAACAATGTAAAATCTATTGACGAACTGAATGCAGCTAACATCAATGGAACTAAGATTGCTGACATGGTGAGTGATAAACTCGCCAGCATCGGCGAAAAAATTGGTGTGAGCAAGTTTGCACGTGTGGATGCCGACTATGTTGCTTCCTATATTCACGGCGCAAATCGTATGGGCGTGCTGGTAGGCCTTAACAAGTCTGCTGCAGATGCGGGTAAAGATCTCGCCATGCAGATCGCTGCCATGAATCCAGTAGCCATTGATCAGGATTCTGTTCCGGCCGAAGTGGTTGCCCGTGAGAAAGCGATCGTTACTGACCTGATCAGGAACGATCCGAAAATGGCTGGCAAGACGGACGAAATGATTGATAAGATCGCGGCTGGCAAATTGAACAACTTCTTCAAAGAAAGCACGCTGTTAGCGCAGGCTTTTGTAAAAGATGGGGGACTGAGTGTAGGGGATTACCTGAAGTCGGTAGATCCCGCGTTGAAAGTGACGGAATTTAAAAGAATCGCATTAGGATAAAAAATTGATCCCGACACGCAAATGTCGGGATTTTTTTTGCCTGTGAATGGCGGTCATGCGTCGCTTTTGGTCACCGGGAAAAGTTTCATAATATTGCAAGCCATAACCATTCTTCAACACGTACACCATGCAATCCAGGTTCAAACGAATCCTCCTAAAACTCTCTGGTGAATCCTTGATGGGCGATAAAAGCTTCGGTCTTGATCCCGCGGTGTTGTCGCATTTTGCCAAGGAAATCAAAACGGCAAAGGAAATGGGAGCGGAAGTGGCGATTGTGATTGGTGGTGGAAATATCTATCGAGGAATGGATGAGGCGGAAACCGGGATTGAAAGAGCACATGGTGATTACATGGGAATGCTTGCAACAGTTATCAATGGAATGGCGGTGCAGGCTGCGCTTGAACGTGAGGGTCTGTTCACAAGGCTATTGAGTGCTATCAAAATGGAGCAGATTGCAGAGCCCTACATTCGCCGAAGAGCCATTCGCCACCTGGAAAAAGGCAGGATGGTGATTTTTGGTGCAGGTACGGGTAATCCTTATTTCACGACAGATACGGCGGGCTCTCTCAGGGCCATCGAAATACAAGCCGACGTCATCTTGAAGGGCACACGCGTGGATGGAATATACACGGCTGATCCCGAAAAGGATCCCACGGCCACCAAGTATGAAAAGATCACCTTTAAAGAATGCATCGACAAGAATCTCCGTGTCATGGACATGACGGCATTCACACTTTGCATGGAGAATAATTTGCCCATCATTGTATTTGATATGAACAAGAAGGGAAATCTTGCAAAGCTGCTCGCGGGTGAAAAAGTTGGAACGTTAGTGAGCTCATAGCCTGCGGGGCAGGTAAGTTCAAAGTTCAGATTTCGCCGCCAACCGTCTACCGTCCACTGTCTACTGTCCACTGTCTACCGTCCACTCTTCCTCAATTAATATCTACCTTTACGCATGCGCTTGCTACAACGCGTTAAGAACATTCTCTTCAAACCCCGGTTGGAGTGGGATCTTATCGCCGCGGAAAAAAATTCATTTCGTTCTTTATTCACCGGATATGTTTTGCCCCTGGCCCTGCCGGGCGCTGTAGCCGCCATGATCGGCTGGACGGCCTTTGGCGTAGATTCGGTATTTGTAACCATGAAGGGGATCCGGTGGGGAATTTATCATGCGCTCGACATCCTTCTTAGTTTTACGCTCACCATCGTTCTGGCAAGTTTGGTCGTTGATCTGCTTGCGCCATATTTCGGCTCGGAAAAAAACCTGAATCAATCGGCAAAGTTGGTTTGCTACTCCTACACACCGGTTATGCTGGGTATGTTGCTGAGTATCTTTCCCAACCTGGCGTTTGTGGGATATCTATTTGGTCTTTATGGATTTTATCTATGGTGGCTTGGACTGGGCCCCTTGAAAAAAACACCTGAGGAAAAGCAGGTACCCTACATGATTGTGTCGGTGATCCTGATCATTGTGGTATTTGCGGGAATCAGCAGTCTCATCGAACTCGCTCTGAAACCCTTACTGGGCGTGGATCCTCTGCCAGAGCTGAAATTGCATTAAAAGTAAAAATTAAAAATTCAAAAGAGGAAATTCAAAAGTTGGACAAATGCAATCTTTTTACTTTTGAATTTTTACTTTTGACTTTGAAACATGCCTAACATCAGCGAAATACGAAAAGACTACGCAAAGCAATCCCTCAGTGAGGATACGGTTGCGCATGATCCTATCCGTCAGTTCGATGTTTGGTGGGCTGCCGCGCTTCAGGCCGGGTTGGATGAGGTGAACGCGATGACGCTGGCTACTGCATCAGCCGATGGCATTCCGTCTGCGCGAATCGTTTTGTTGAAGGGATACGACGAAAAAGGTTTCGTTTTTTTTACCAATTATAATAGTGGGAAAGGACATGAGCTGGAGGTGAATCCGCACGCCAGCCTTGTTTTCTTTTGGGCTCCGCTTGAGCGGCAGGTGAGGATCAGCGGTAGGGCAGAAAAAATTAGCGCGGATGAAAGTGACGAATATTTTAATTCCCGCCCCGTAGGAAGCAGAATTGGAGCATGGGCTTCACCCCAAAGTGAGGTAATCCATTCAAGAGTGCCGCTCGAAGAGAAGGTAGCGGAACTGGAAGCAAAATATGGGAGTGGATCCATTCCCCGGCCACCATACTGGGGCGGCTTCCGGATTGTGCCTACTTCAGTAGAATTCTGGCAGGGCCGGCCTAACCGTCTTCATGATCGCATTCGGTACAGCGTAAGGAAAGAAGGTGGATGGCTGATTGAAAGGTTGGCACCTTAGCTAGTTGACCAGTTGACCAGTTAACCAGTTTGTCAGTTGATTCTTTGGTTGATAATCTATCTAACTGGCTAACTGGTAAACAGGTTAAGGAATCAACTCTTCTTCTTATCGGCGTCCTTCTTGGCCTTCGCAGGCTTTGCCGGCCTGGATTTGCCGAATGATCCTTTGAATATCTTTCCTTTTTTGGTTTTCTTATCCCCGCGTCCCATATTGAGAAATTTGAGTGAGTGAAAATGTTGGCAGAAAAAAAAGCAAGACGCCACTGCATCTTGCTTTTTCCCTTTGAATCAGGTAATTATAACTTAGCCTGTAACTCTTTACCAGCTTTGAACTTAGCAACTTTCTTTGCTTTGATTTTGATAACTGCACCAGTCTGGGGGTTACGGCCATTACGAGCTGCACGCTTAGATACAGAGAATGTACCGAAACCTACAAGCGTAACTTTACCACCACCTTTTAAAGTTTTGGTCACTGCTTCAACTACGGAATCCAGTGCATCGTTGGCTTGAGTTTTGGTAATGCCTGCATCTTCGGCAACCTTTGCGATTAATTCAGCTTTGTTCATAGTAGAGTTTTTTAAGTATTTTAACGGCAACAAATATATATGCTTTTTGATTGCAACAAAAAATTTTTCGACAATTTATCAAAGCCTTGGGATTAGTTAAAATCCGCACCGGACAAGGATTTTAGAAGAATTCTAAAAATGCCGGAATTTCCCACCAAAAATCGTTGTGCCCTGAAAGCCACTACTGTGGCTCATTTCAGCCTTCACTGTCTGAAAGTCTTGCCAGTAAAGGGTTTTGGGAGAATATACAACATTTTTTATTGTACAGGCGTTAATTATTTCTTTTCCACAGCTAGTGCACAACTTCCATAGCCGACCGGAAAGCAACAAATTTGTTACCCCACTTGTCGTAGGACTTCTGCCTCAACGATGAAGAAAATTCCTTGATGTAAAAATTGTAGTCGGCCAGGTTCTTGGCGTAGTACTGCACTGCAAAAGTGGGGCCATCCGTATCGTCTACCTCCAACAGCCTCACGAGTTGGTATTTATAAAACATTTCCGTGCCCAGCACTTCGGGGATATGCACATCTTTCATCCACCTTAGCCAGTGCTCGTGAATGCTCCATTCCACCTTGATTGTTACGTTGTAAATAACCATGTGCTGCAGTTGCCTTGCGGAATCATGTAAATCGGGCAGAATCAAATGTCGATTTCCAGGTACACGGGACAATGATCACTATGTTTGACGTCCGGATAGATTTCAGCCACCAAAACCTGGCTGGCAAGATTGTCAGTGACATTGATGTAATCAATTCTCCATCCCTTATTCTGTTGACGAACGGAAGGAAAACGCTGGCTCCACCAGCTGTAGCGATGGGGTTCCTCATGCTTCAGCCGGAAACTGTCAATCCATCCTTTCGATAAAAATTCATCCATCCACTTCCTTTCGTCGGGCAGGAACCCTGATGACTTCTTATTTCCTTTTGGATCATGAATATCTATTTCCTTGTGCGCGATGTTGTAATCACCGCAAAGGATCAGTTTCGGATATTTCTTTTTGAGCTTATTCAGGTAGCCATGAAATTCATCGAGCCATTTGTACTTGAAGGTCTGACGCTCATCCCCGGTGGTGCCGGATGGGAAATAAGCATTGATCAATCTCACGTCGCCGAAATCCAGTTGAATAACCCGGCCTTCGCCATCACTCAAATTGTGACCATGGCCGTATTCAACATGATCGGGTTTGATTCGGGTAAATACAGCTACGCCGCTGTATCCTTTTTTTTGTGCCGAAAACCAGTAGTCGTGGTAACCCATGTCAAGAAACTGTTTGTGATCCACATTATCCTTTTCGGCCTTGGTTTCCTGGATACAAACAACGTCGGCGGGATCGGTTTTCAGCCAATCCAGAAACCCCTTGTTTATGGCAGCACGGATGCCGTTTACGTTGTAGGAGATGATTCGCACAAGAGAAAATTGTCAACTAAAGTAAGAAAAATTCGGGCTCTACGTCGCGATTGATAATGGACTGTCAAATTAGTGACCCGTGTACCCCGCAGTGGATTCTCTTTTTCCCATCGGGAAAGTAATGCCCAGGTTTAGGATCATTTCATACGTGCCGAAAGCATGCTTTGCTTCGCCCTTATAGATGCGCAAATTTGAGTATCGGGCGTAATCTATCTTATTACAATATTCGAGATAGGCATATTTGAAAAAGGTAGCCCGCAAGGATCCTTCTGCGCCAACATTCCAACCGCCAAACTGGAAATGGGGATCATTTGCATTTCCGAAAAAGCTGTTTTCAACGTGCGGAATTACCGGACCAATTCCAGCCTTTCCAAAGAAATCAAGTTTGAAATTCTCATTCTTTTTCGTGGTGTAAATTTTCCAGCGCTTCACGAAATTGAAAAGCAGGAAATTGGCGCCGTTATTCAGGTAGTAATAAAACCCGTTGGCATGGTTAAACATCACGGATGTGTCCGCGAATTTACCATTTAGCGTACCCTTGAGGCGCGCCTCCTGGTCCTCTGCAAAAATGAATTTGGTATGGTCGAAATTGATTTCAAAACCGAACCCTTTTTCGCGGTTGAATATATATCCGATACGGTAATTGTATTGGGGAATGGTGAGCGCCTTGGAGAATAATCCCTCGTCCCAACCCTTGTGGTCATGACCCCTGATATTTTCAAAGGTGTAGTTGTTAAGGAGTTCGGGCTGACTTACGTGAACATTGCTTCGTGTATACCACTCCGTATTGTAACCCCAGGAAAAATAAAACTCTCCCTTTCTTTTTCCTTTCGTTTTCGTCTGGGCGGAAACAATACTAAAACATGACACGAACAAGATTCCCAAGAGCAAGGGCTTATTCAAGGATTGCATTAGTCTAGTCTAGTTTGAAAGTGGGCAAAGATAGAGAATTGGAGGGATAATGACGAATAGCGGGTACTCATTTTCGTTGACCGTTGTTCGTCGACCGTTGTTCGTTTTTCGCATGCCCGCCAAGGGCGGTGGTTGGCTGTCTACAGTTCAGGCTATATTCAACTGCGGTCAACGAACAACGCCTCACTCATCATACCCCAACGCAGGCCTCAACCACTTCTCCACCTCTTCAACCGGCATTTGCTTGCGCCTGGAATAATCTTCTACCTGATCCTTCTGAATCTTACCCACGCCAAAGTATTGGCTTTGTGGATGGGAGAAGTACCAGCCACAAACCGAAGCGGCAGGATACATAGCCAGTGACTCTGTAAGTATGATACCCGTGTGGGTTGTAGCGTCGAGAAGCTGGAATAGTTTATACTTTTCCGTATGGTCCGGGCAGGCGGGGTAACCCGGCGCAGGCCTGATCCCCAGGTATTCTTCCTTGATCAGTTGTTCATTGCTAAGCGCCTCCTGATTTGCATAACCCCAATATTCTTTCCTCACTTTCTTATGTAGCAATTCTGTAAACGCTTCTGCCAGGCGATCGGCAAGTGCCTGCAACATGATGCGATTGTAATCGTCGTGTTTGGAATCGAAATTTTTCAAATGCGGCTCGATCCCTTCAATCGTGACAGCAAATGCACCGATGTGATCCGCGGAATCTGCACCTGCTTTCGAAGCCGGCCTGATAAAATCTGCAAGTGAAATATTCGGCTGGCCCGCTGCCTTTTTGATCTGCTGACGAAGAAATTCCAATTCGGTGATTTGATTTTGCAGTCCGTCATCCTCAAATAACTTCACGGAGTCTTGGCCATCAGACGCTGCCGGCCAAAAGCCGATCACCGCTCTGGCCCTCAACCATTTCTCTTTAATTAATGTATTCAGCAAACCGCGCGCATCGTCGTACAATTTCCGGGCTTCCTTGCCAATCACGGCGTCATCCAGCAACTGGGGAAAACGTCCACCCATTTCCCAGGTGATGAAGAAAGGGCCCCAGTCGATGAATTTGGCGATCTCCGCGAGGTCATAATGATCGAATTGTTTGATACCGGTGAACTGTGGCTTCACGGGTTTGTATCCATTCCATTCGATCGCAACTTTATTATTTCTCGCGTTTTCGAGCGATAAATATTCCTTGATCGATTTCTTATTTGCGAAATCCTTCTTGAGTTGAATGTATTCTTCTTTAACATTTTTCACAAATCCCGGTTTCTGCTCAGCATTCAACAAGGATCCCGCAACCGTCACGCTACGCGAAGCGTCCAGCACGTGAACAACACCGTTGGCATATTCAGGGGCAATCTTAACCGC
>Ga0068871_100001191_pt1 | contig 17362 bp, 14 predicted proteins | sample KBSMisM72_FD_72750 | JGI IMG/M metagenome (GOLD analysis project Ga0068871, IMG submission 72750) | Miscanthus rhizosphere microbial communities from Kellogg Biological Station, Michigan, USA - KBS Miscanthus M7-2 | ecosystem: Host-associated > Plants > Roots > Rhizosphere > Soil ... | reverse complement strand
AAGATCGCCGGGCAGGAAGGTTCCAAGATCGCCGGGCAGGAAGGTTCCAAGATCGCCGGGCAGGAAGGTTCCAAGATCGCCGGGCAGGAAGGTTCCAAGATCGCCGGGCAAGAAGGTTCCAAGATCGCTGGACAAGAAGGCTCGAAACTTGCTGGTGGTGGTTCGAGTGCATTCTTCAACAGCCTGCGTCTGTTCAAAAACATCGAGAGCCGCTGGGACGTTTCCGGCTTCACCAAGAAACCCGGCGACATGCACTGATCGCGACTAAGTGAGCAGCTTGGACAGGGTCAGAACCACCTCGCGGTAGCGGGTGGGTGCGAAGCCTTTTTCGATAGGAGCCTACGGCGTACCCACCCGCTACCGCGTGGTGGTTCTGACCCTGTCCACGTGAGGGCTAAAAGGTAAGACTATGAACACACAGCCAATGAATCCGAACGACCAGCAAGCAAACATCGAACTCAGAATGCGCACACTGCGGACGCTCTGGATGGCGTTGCTACTTAGCATAGTTGCGTACTACATGTTCACGATCTTCTTCTTCAAACCATCGGGAGAACCCAGGCCCAACCCTACGCTGTCGCTCGCACTCCTCCTCGCCGGCATAGCAACGACGCTCGTTTCTTTCCTGATCAAAAACAGGTTGTTGAGCCGAGCTGCGGAACAACAGCAAGTAGCATGGGTTCAGCAGGCATATATCGCAGGCTGGGCCATAAACGAGGTCGGAGCGCTACTCGGTGTGTTTGATTTGTTTGTGACGGGTCATCGTCACTATTACATCCTGTTCATCGTTGCCGCCTGCGGACTGTTGCTTCAGTTTCCGCGACGCGAAGCTGTTATAAACGCCGCGTACAAGAACCCAGGGTTCTAAGGAGTTCAGAATGAAGAGTCTTTACGGATTGTTAGCGTGCATGATCCTTGTCGTGTCGTCGCCAATGGTTTCATCGCAACAGAAAGCCGAACCAGCAAACAAGCTTGTCGAGTTTCACATGGCGCTGCTGAAGCACGGACCGAAATGGACGGCGACCGAAAGCGAGGAAACCAAGCGCCTGCATCAGGACCACGTCAACTATGTGCTGTCAACGCTCGACTCCGGCAAAGCAATTATCGCGGGGCCGCTTACTGACGGTGGCGACATCGATGGAATCTACGTATTTCGGGCGAAGTCCGCAGAGGAAGCGAAAGCATGGGCTGAAGCGGATCCATCCGTTGCATCAGGATTCCGCATTGCAGAAATGCATCCATGGTGGTCGGAAGATATTTTTAGTAAGCCGGCGAAACCATTGAAATTGACGAAGACGTATCTTGCGTTCCTGACGCGCGGAGAAAAGTGGACTCCCGAGAAGACGCCGGCGACGGAAGAGATTCAAAAGGGTCACATGGCGAACATCAACCGGCTCGCGGAAATGAAGAAGTTGATTGCGGCAGGACCGTTCGGAGATAACGGGCGCTTGCGCGGCATCTTCGTATTTCGGGTCGAGTCGTTGGAGGAGGCAAAGACTCTGACCGCCGGCGATCCGGCAGTCCAAGCCGGCCGGCTTGCCATGGACATCCACACCTGGATGGTCCCGGAAGGCGTGTTGCCTCAATAAGGCCACATCGAACGTACTGTAGGGGCGGCCCTCCGTGGCCGCCCGGCGTCGAATTGATCTCTTTGCCAAATGCTTGAATCGATCCTGTTGCAAAAGATCGAGTTCCACGCCGGGCGGCCACGGAGGGCCGCCCCTACAGTACGTTCCGTGGCGCGTTGGAATTACGTCGAGCGTTGCGTTCCCGTGGTGCGTTGGGGAACATCGGGTCGCGTGTTACCGTACTTTCTGCGTTCAGTTAAAATCCCCAGCTTGAGGCTTTATGTATTGTCCTAATTGTGGTCAGCAACAGCTCTCGGATGAGATGAGATTCTGCTCACGTTGTGGCCAGGCGCTGAGCGGACTGGCGGAGTGGCTCGCAGGTGGCGGACTCCCGGCACAACCCAGAACGGAAGTGCAAATCTCAGCAGACTCTCCACGCCGCAAAGGAATTCGACGCGCCGCGAAGCTAATGTTTTTCAGCGGCGTTCTCTTTCCTATCTTCATCGTGATTAGTCTTGCGATCGACGAGCCCGGTCCACTCGTTCTTCCCATCATCGTCTTTTTTATTTCGCTTGCAATGATGCTTTACGCCCGCCTCTTCAGCGACAAAACGGCCCCTGCTGCCCTCAATGATGTCGCTCAAACGAGAACGTATTTACCTCCGGCGACCAGCATTCCCATACCCGCCCGGCAGCAAGTAAGAACAAACGAACTCGCGCAACCACCGAGCGTCACCGAACACACCACCAGACTGTTGGATAACGAGTAACTATCTAATGACCGTGATCTTCGTAACGGGATGAATTTCCCACGCCGTCGCGCGCCAGTTTCCCGGTCTGTTGGCCGCGGTGTTCTCAGCTTCCTCATCGTGACCGACGTCGAAATACAGCCAACCTTCAAATTCACACCAATGGCCCACTAACTGCTGTTGCAGAGTTTGTTCAGACCAGTCGCGTCCCTGCTCTCGCAGGTTTGGTGTGACTTCCAGCACGACCTGCTCCGTCTTCGGAGCATCCCGCCGATTTGCCATCACGATGTGAATGTCGCGCCGGCAGGGACTGTAACAGTTCGTCGCTTCAGCAACCCCCCCATACGCGACATCGAGCACGTACCCCTCGATTCTGGCTGCACGGTCGGTGGACCAGCGATTAGTATCGTCACCTCGCACCAGTAACGCATCGAGTGTAACTCGCGAGTCAAAATCCGTAGCTTGTGGCGCCGCTGTTCTATTCTTTAGCCGGTGAAGATTTCGCGCCCGGCTCGTGAGTGCAATCCCAATACTCGGACAATTCAGCGCGAGTACCAGCCAGGCAGCGACGAGAACAACTACGACACCAACGACAATCAGCAGTCTGCGCGACCTGGTCGACATCCTAGAACACACTCGCTTTGTACGCGTACCAGATACCGAAGCAAATGCTGAACACGGCAGCCAATGTCTGAAGACTGTTATGAAGATGAGTGAGTTTTCTCGAGGTGAAGGCGAAAGGCAGACCGATCAATCCCGACATCAAGAGCATTCCGACGATCGATCCAAATCCAAAAGTCAGCACATAAAGAAAGCCGAGCAACGACGAACTAATCTGCGTCAGGACCAGCAACGTCAGAGCCCCGGATCCGGCGAGACCGTGAACCATTCCAATCAGCACCGGCTTCCATCCAAGACGCGAAACGGTGTGCGAGTGACGAGCATGCGCAGCCGGCTGGTGCTTGTTTTCCTTTTCGTGAAAGTGGACGTGCGTGTGCGACATGCCATCGTGATCGTGCTGGTGAACGTGAACTTCGCTGCTCTTGCGCGAGGCTCGCCAAAGCGCGCTGATACCCAACCCGATGATCATCAGCGCGACCGCAAGCTCCATCCAATTGCTCACAAATTCAGGAATCGCGATCCGCAACGACAACACTATCGCTCCGATGACGAGCAGCGAGACCGTATGACCCACGCCCCAAAGCGCGCCCACGATTGCAGAACGGAAAACATTCCGGTGCCGACTCACAATCGTCGAAATCGCAACGACGTGATCGACTTCAGTAGCGTGTTTTAATCCAAAGACGAGCCCAATACTCAAAACCACAAATATATTGAGCGACCCGGGGTTCCCGAACATAAAAATCCGCATCCAATCCCTGTTTATCAGTAGCTACGCTTCCCATGGTAAATAATTTCCCTTCGCAATGCGAAGCGGACTATCATCAAAGCCAGCAAGGATGAATAGACGGGCTAAAACCGGGCGCCGGATCGCCGCCGCATTTCTTCTCACCTCTTTGGTTCTGGCTACTTTACTGTCCAGCGTAGCTCAACAACAGCAACAACAACCCACACCACCTATTTCAGGATTTGAAGATGGAAACGTGACGAGTCGTTATCGCCCAACAGAATTACCGACGAGCAGCAGCCTGTTCGGCGAGTTCACGTTCGTTCGGATCATGTACCCCTCACCCCATTCGCCGTACAACCAGTGGTTCGGGGCAGCCTGGAGAGTCGACTATCCGGAGGCCGACACGAACTTCACCGAGGGAATTCATTCATGGGCGAGCACCAACCTGCGTCTCTCACAACCAGTACAGATAAGACCAACCGACCCGCGCCTGTTCGATTATCCGTTCGCTTACATCGTCGAGCCCGGCCACATGGAGTTGACGGAGACGGATGCCGCAGCGTTACGCGAGTACCTCATGCGCGGCGGTTTTCTTTTTCTCGACGACTTTCACGGTGAGACCGAATGGCAACACGCGCGCGAGCAGATTCGAATGATTCTGCCTGAGTATGAGATCAAGGATTTGCCGCTCTCGCATCCAATCTTCCACAGCTATTTTGATGTGGACCACGTGGTCCAGGTTCCTGGAGTCGCAGCGTTGATTCATGGTGTGACGTACGAGAAGGGCGGAGTCACGCCGCACTACATGGGCGTCGAAAACAAAAATGGCAGACTGATGGTCTTCATGACGCGCAACTGCGACCTCGGCGATGCCTGGGAATGGATCAACGATCCGCGCTATCCGGCCCAGTACGGCTTCATGGCATATAAGATCGGCATGAACGTAATCGTCTACGCCATGAGCCATTAAGAAACTGACGCCACGGAACGAACTGTAGGGGCGGCCCTCCGTGGCCGCCCGGCGTGGAACGCGATCTTTTGAAACAGAATCGATCAGTTTTTCAAAGAGATCGATTCGACGCCGGGCGGCCACGGAGGGCCGCCCCTACAGTACGTTCTGTGGTTAGAGAATATTCACTGCGCGTCCGGCAAGTAAGGCAATCACCAACAACGAAATCAATGCCTGGACCATCATGATGCTCTTCGCCCAACGCGACAACACCGGCACGTCCGTTGGCGAAAACGCGGTGCTGGTGTTGAAAGCCAGAAAGAGATAATCGACGAAGTTCGGCGCCCACTCCTTTTCGCCCGCAGCAGCTTTTGCTTCAGGGGGCATGGTCATCTGCGGGAAAAGGAATGCTCCATCGGAGTGCCCAACTGTTCGAGCTCGTTTGTGTGGCCCGCCTCCATCAAGGCGCCAGTACCACGAGGCGAAGATCAGAATGTTTGCCAGCCAGAGCGAGGCAGCAGAACGTAACAGTTGCGGCGGCGCCACCTCGTGTTGCGTAACTTCCCAAAGCAGCAACGCGAGCGCAAGGATCAGAGCCGCAGTCACGATGCTGTTAAGAATGTAACCCAGCGTTTGATGCAACGCGTGATTACCGATGTAATGCAAAATCACCATCGGTACAAGCAACGAGACAACGATCGCGACGAGCAACCAGTGCGGCGCGCCGGCCAACAGGCTCGACGGCAACGCTGCGTACAATCCTCCGATCGCCAGCATGGCGACAAGAGGAGGCCAGATCGGTTCACGCACACTCATTGCCATTTAAAGATTTTCAGCGCAATCACAAAACTCACGATACACCACGCCAGCAGTATCGCGATCGGAATCCAGTTAGACGTAAGCGACGCGCCCTCGTTCATCAAAGCACGCAGCGCATTGTTGAGCGCCGTTAGCGGCAACGCCTGGATGAACGGTTGCAGGACGTGGGGGAATCGTTCCGACGAGAAAAACGTGCCTGACAGTAACCACATCGGAAGCATGATGAAGTTCATCAGTCCCGACACTCCCTCGATCGTCGTCGGTCGCGCGGCCACCAGCAATCCGATTCCCGAAAACGTGAAACCGCCGAGTCCGGTGACTAAAGCAACACTCAGCCACGAGCCACGCACAGTAAAACCAAATGCGAGCGTCGCGAAGATAAGCACAGCCGCGACTTCAAGCACCAGAAACACGAGTCGCGAGAGCATGAACGAAAGCAGATAGTGCGAACGTCGCATCGGCGTCGCGGCGAATCGTTTGAGGATCTTTCGCGACCGCGCGATCACGACGGTAAATCCAAGCCCCCACAACCCGCTGCCCATCAGGTTCATTCCGATCAAACCCGGAACGAGAAAGTCGACATAACGAGCGCCAGGTTCCGTGACCGTCTGGTCGCCAACCTTCGCGACATCGGCTCTTCCCTTGCCGCGTTGCAAAACGTCGTCAACCAAAAGTCTGGCCGTACGGCTTTCCGGCCTGGTTGGATCGAAACGATATTCGAAACTGTTGTCGTTAGGTCTGACTATGATCGCCACCTTGCCGCTTCGCAACGCCTGCGTGGCTTCGTCTGGACTCAATACAGTGGCAGTAATGTCAGGCGAGCGCGACAGAAGGTTCGCAGTCTCGCCAGCCGTCGCACCCGCTTCAATCGCAACGGGCGTTTTGTCAGGAGCAGTGTTGCGAAAGGCGATTCCAAGGGCAAACGTCATCAACACTGGAAAGACGAAGACCCAGAACACGGCTTCTCGCTCGCGCAGGAATTCGCGAATGCGTGTCAACGTCAGCTCGACGAGTGGATGAAGAGACTGGGACTTCGCGCTTTTTTCCTCGTGCTGACCGATCAGAGTTTCGTTTGCCTCAGCCATCGCGCAGCATTCTCCCTGTCAAACTGACAAATACGTCTTCGAGTGTTGCCTGGTGTGTCGTGAGCGTGACGAGTTCTGACTGCTGACGTTTGATTTCAGCGAGCAACGCAGGCAAGGCGACGCCAATCTCAGCAACGGTCAGAGCATAGATCTCACCGCGTTTGTGTAGATGCTTCACGGCCGGCAACTGTGTTAACGGATCTTCTTCGAGCGACTTCGTGACGCTGAATTCGATGATCTGATCCGCCCCGAGCGATTCAATCAACTCCGCCGGGGTGCCGAGCGCGATCACCTTTCCATGGTCCATGATCGCGACGCGATCGCAGAGACGTGTCGCCTCTTCCATGTAGTGAGTGGTCAGAAGAACCGTGCCGCCACCCGCGCGAAATTTTTCGACGATGTCCCAAAGCGACAGACGCGCCTGCGGATCCAGACCAGTCGTCGGCTCATCCAGAAACAGGAGTTCCGGATCGCTGACGAGTGCACACGCAACGGCGAGTCGTTGTTTCTGACCACCCGAGAGCTTACCCACGCGTGCATTTCGTTTCTCCTCGAGCGCGACGGTATGAATCACTTCGTCAACATCATGACCGCGCTTGTAGAAACTGCGAAACAGCCGCAACGTCTCGACTACCGTCACCTTCTCCGCGAGTTGCGTCTCCTGCAACTGCACACCGATTCGTTCGCGCAGCGCCTGATCACCACCCGAACTCCAGTGCTGGCCCAACAACTCGACCTTACCTTCATTGGCCGGCGTCAGTCCCTCGAGTATCTCGACAGTCGTCGTCTTCCCCGCCCCATTTGGCCCAAGCAACCCAAAACACTCCCCGGCGAACACTTCCAGATCGAGCCCATTGACCGCGGTAACATCCGCAAACCTCTTCACTAATCCCTCGCACCGCAACGCGACGGGCTGGTTCGTTTGTGTCGACATAAGAATGCAGAGAGTATTACCGAGCGGCCACAAAAGGCACAAGAAGTTTTAGCCACAAAGAGGCACATAAAGCACAAAAAGAAATACAGCTCAGTTCAAAAACGCGTTTTGTGCCTTATGTGCCTCTTTGTGGCTAAAGATATGCGGTGAACCGATTGGTGCTGAGGCGCTGACGGCAAACATCACCGCTGCCTGCAACATTACCCGGCTCTGGATCGCGTCTTGAACTTCGCAGATCTTGTTGCCTGTCTCATACATGAAGTTGCGTGCGAATTCCTGTTCGTGCGTGTTCAGCGGCATCCGCGTTTATGTGTCGGGCAAGGCGTCACCTACGTACTGCCCAAACTGTCGGCTCAGGTTCAACGTTGATGCGCTGACTCGGACCACCACTTTTCCTTTTTTAAGATCAACTCCCGTTTCACCGCTCCAAGCCTTCCACACCCGATTCTTCTCTTTCGAGTTTCGCCAACCACTTCCAAGTACTTCGACTTTACGTGAATAAAACTCTTCGTCAGTACCACGATAATCGAAGGCTTCTGCCGCCTCTTCTAATGATTTCTGGGGAAAGATGAAAACAAAAACTAAAGACTTGCCGAATTGGTATTTCAGATAAGACAGGTTTCGGTTGCAAGTGGCACTCTTCCTCACAAGACGCCATGTCGGTGCATTCACGCGAATGCCATTTTCTATCTGCATGCACGGCGACTGGCTTTCTTGCGCTACACAGGCCGCTACGAAGCTCAAGATTGTGATCGTAACGAACAACAGTTTTCGCACTGCTGACATGGTTGTGGACCAGTCTAATGGGTTTGTCACCATCAACCTCTTGTGCTCCACGTTGTGATACTCTGGACGGCAACAGGCTTATCCGTATGCATCCGCGTTTATCTGCGGCTAAATATCTCACGATGTGCGTTGTGGTGCTAATTTTTGGCGCCGCCACAGATTGCGGGCGGCGGCGAGGTGAAACTGAAAGAGCGTGAGAAGGCCGCTGATCGATCTGAACGCGACGAGCAAGACGCTTTATGAAGCGTGGGGAGCGGAGCCGTCGAAGCGTGCGTTTGCGCCAAATGACAACACGCATCACAACAACTACGGCAGCTACGAGCTGGCGAAGTGCATCGTCGAGGGGATCCGAACGAACAAGCTGGGCGTTGCGAGATATTTGATCAAAGACTTGCCGCGGTTTTTACCGACTCGACCTGATTTATTTGAGAGCATTAGGATTCCGCCGAGTCCGTTGCCGGCGGATGTAAAACCAGCGGGCAATTGACCCTGTGCGTGGGCTTTGCCTCAAAAGTTCGATTCCGCGCCTGGATCGGGTCAGTACAGGGAGCGGTAGCGACCTGGTTAAACCATAGCAGTCACGAATCATTAGGAAATGTCGCATGCTGATCACTGACCAGGTCGCTACTGCTCCTTGTACTGACCCGATCCAAGATGATTTTCCGACTTTTGAGGCAAAGCACTGTTCGTGCCTACGGCGTACCCACCCACTACCGCGTGGTGGTTCTGACTGTGTCCAAGAAACCTGATCGTTGACCCATCCGCTACCGCGGACGGTACTGACTGTACCCAAGTACATTTGAGAGATGACTACTTTCCAACGTCTCGCAACGCTATGTAGCGTTATTTGTTTGAGCGTAAGCGTCGTAAACGCAGACATCGCTGCTCGAAACGTGCGGGCAAAATACAACTTCAACTCCGGTTGGAAGGTTTTTGTCGGCGATCCGGTGGGCGCGAAGGAGGCCGCGTTCGATGATTCAGGCTGGAAGAGCGTCACGACACCTTACGCGTGGAACGAAGACGATGCGTTTCGCAAAGACATCAAAGACTTGAGCACCGGCGTCGCCTGGTATCGCAAACATTTCACACTCCCTGCTGACAGCAAGGGACGCAAGGTCTTCCTCGAGTTCGAAGGCATTCGTCATGGTGGTGAGTTCTATATCAACGGCAAGCTTGTCGGCCGGCACGAGAACGGCGTGATGGCCTTCGGTTTTGACATCACGGAATTCGTCCAGCCTGGCCCGAAGGAAAACGTGCTCGCAGTGCGCGTAGATAACTCGTGGGATTATCAGGAGCAGACAACGGGCTCAACGTACCAGTGGAGCGACCGAAACTTTTACGCCAACTACGGCGGCATCAATAAGAACGTTTTCCTGCACATCACAGATCGTCTCTATCAGACACTGCCGCTCTACTCGAACCTCGACACAACGGGCGTCTATGTTTACGCACAGGATTTCGATATCAAAGGACGAAGCGCGCAGATCACCGCCGAAGCGCAAGTAAAAAACGAATTCACAACAGCCAAGACTTTCACCTACCAGGTCATGATCGTCGACGCAAACGGAACATCGATCAAGACAATTACGGGCGACTCGTACGTAATAAAACCCGGCGAGACGAAGCTTGTCAGCGCCACCGCGCGCATTGGCGGTCTCAACTTTTGGAGTTGGGGTTACGGCTATCTCTACAACGTCGCAACTGTTCTGATGGTTGACACCCGCCCGGTTGACATGGTCTGGACGCGCACGGGCTTTCGCAAGACGGAATTCTCGAAAGGCGTGATGAAGCTGAATGATCGCACGATCCAACTGAAGGGCTACGCACAGCGCACGACGAATGAGTGGCCCGCGCTCGGCTCGGCAGTGCCGGCGTGGCTCAGCGATTTCAGTAATCGTCTGATGCTCGAATCGAACGCGAACCTCGTGCGCTGGATGCACGTAACGCCATGGAAACAGGACGTCGAATCGTGCGATCGACTCGGACTCATGCAAGCGATGCCGGCGGGCGACTCTGAAAAGGACGCCGATGGCCGTCGTTGGGAACAACGCGTCGAGCTGATGCGCGACGCCATCATCTACAACCGTAACAATCCGAGCATCGTCTTCTACGAGTCGGGCAACAAGGGCGTCAGCGAAAAGCACATGGAGGAAATGAAAGCGGTGCGCGATCAGTATGATCCGCGCGGCGGTCGGGCCATCGGGTCGCGTGAGATGCTCGACAGCAATGTCGCCGAGTACGGCGGCGAGATGCTCTACATAAACAAGAGCGCGCACTTTCCGATGTGGGCAATGGAGTATTCGCGCGACGAGGCGCTGAGGAAATACTGGGACGATTATTCGCCCCCCTTTCACAAAAACGGCGCCGGACCTTTGTATCAAAACCAGGACGCGACCGCTTACAACCGGAATCAGGACTCACACGCGATCGAGAACGTCGTGCGTTGGTACGACTACTGGCGCGAACGTCCGGGCACCGGCACGCGCGTCAGTAGCGGTGGCGTCAACATCATCTTCTCCGACTCGAATACGCATCATCGAGGCGCCGAGAACTATCGTCGCAGCGGCGAGGTCGACGCCATGCGCCTGCCGAAAGACGGTTACTTTGCGCACCAAGTGATGTGGGACGGTTGGGTCGACGTCGAACGCCCGCGCACGCACATCATCGGTCACTGGAATTACGCCGCGGGCACGAAGAAAAACGTTTACGTCGTCTCGAGCGCCGAGAAAGTAGAACTATTCATCAACGGTGTATCACAGGGCTTTGGCGAGCAGAGCAATCGTTTTCTGTTCACATTCAAAGATGTTGCGTGGCAACCGGGAACGATCAGGGCCGTGGGCTATGACTCGGGCGCACGCAAGATCAGCGAAGACTCGAAGAAAACGGCGGGCGAGGCTGCGGCCATCCGTCTAACTGCGCACACGAGCCCGTTCGGTTTGCGCGCCGATGGAGCCGACGTGGCGCTCGTCGACGTCGAAGTAGTCGATGCGAAAGGTCAACGATGTCCGACGGCATTAAATCTGGTCAACTTTTCGATCGATGGGCCAGCAGAGTGGCGTGGCGGCATCGCGCAAGGTCCGGACAATTACGTGCTGTCGAAGAGTTTGCCGGTTGAGAATGGCGTAAATCGCGTCATTATTCGCGCGAAGCCGCAGGTCGGCAAAATTGTTGTTCGCGCAACCGCTGATGGACTCAAGAGCGCAACCGCCGAGATTCTTTCGCAGCCTGTCACAGTAAGCGGAGGTTTATTACTAATGCCTGAAACACGGCTGCCTTCTTACCTCTTGCGTGGTCCAACACCGGCTGCACGACCGCTGCTGATGACTCGACAGACAGCGCCGATCGCAAACGTCTTGGCGGGAACAAACCCGGATCAAGCTCGATTGAGTTTCGACGATAACGAGACAACTGAATGGGTAAGCAATGGAAAACTCGCCGACGCATGGATCAAATACGAGTTTGCTCGTCCTGAACGCATCTCTGAAGTCACGCTGAAACTTGCGAATTGGCGCACACGTTCGTATCCATTGCGGATTTCTGTGGACGACAAGCCGGTGTTTACTGGTGAGACGCCGCTCAGTCTCGGATACGTCACACTCTCGTTTCCACCCGTCACAGGAAGCAATCTGAAAATTGAACTGACCGCAGAGGATGCGGATCATAAAGGCACGATTGGCATCTTCGAGATCGAGATTTACGATGCGTCGCAGACTAACGCGGCGCAGTCGATCAATCCGAAGCTGCCGACGATATTCGTCATCGGAGATTCGACCGCGAATAACAACGCCAACGGTGGACGTGGTTGGGGCGATCCGTTCATCGATCTTTTCGACACGACCAAAGTAAACGTGTTGAATCGAGCTCGGGCGGGACGTAGTAGTCGCACCTTTATCACTCAGGGCCTCTGGGATAACGTGTTGAGCGAAATGAAACGAGGAGATCTTGTCCTCATCCAGTTTGGTCACAACGACGCCGGAGCGATCAACGACGCATCGCGCGCCCGCGGTTCCCTTCCCGGCACCGGTGAGGAAATACAGGAGATCGACAACCTGCTCACGAAGGAACACGAAGTTGTGCATACGTACGGCTGGTACTTGCGCAAGATGATCGCGGACACGAAAGCTAAAGGCGCGATTCCGATCGTGCTCTCGCTGACAGTAAGAAACATCTGGAAGGATGGTCATGTCGAACGTGGCTCCGGAAAATTCGGCCAGTGGGCCAAAGAGGTCGCGGCATCACAGAATGTGCAGTTCCTCGACGTCACGAAGTTGATTGCGGATAAATACGAAGAGTGGGGAGAAGACAAAGTTAAAACGTTCTTTGCAACCGATCACACGCACACCAACCCCAAAGGGGCAGAAGTTAATGCACTGTTGATCCTGACGGGATTGGAAACCCTCAAAGGCAAGGAAGTCGACCGTCTTCTTAGCCACAGATTACACAGATAAGATATGATCCGCACCCGTGGATGGAATCTCCCCAAATACGGAGCTGTCGCACTATAAGATCCTCTCCAAACTCGGCGCGGGTGGAATGGGTGAGGTTTACCTGGCCCAGGACACATCCGCACTCGGCCGCCTCGTCGCGCTGAAGCTTCTGTCGGCCGAAGTTGCGAGCAATAAAGATCGGCTGCAGCGTTTCACACAGGAAGCGCGCACAGTTTCGAACCTCAATCATCCAAACATTCTCACCGTCTACGAGTTTGGACAAACAGAGTCCACCAGCTTTATCGCTACGGAATACATCGACGGCTTAACTCTGCGACAACACCTCTCCGATCGTCGCTTTAAGTTGATCGACGTGCTCGATCTGGCATTACAGATCATGGCGGCGCTGAATGCCGCGCACGAGGCGGGCGTGGCCCATCGCGATCTGAAACCCGAGAACGTGATGGTTCGCAAAGACCAGATCGTGAAGGTACTCGATTTCGGTCTCGCGAAGTTAGCAGAATCCGAAAGTGTTGAAGGTGGTCCAATCGGTTCCGAAGATGCGACGCGAGTCCCGGTCAACACGACTCCCGGCGTCGTGATGGGTACCGTCAATTACATGTCGCCTGAGCAATCGGTTGGCAAAGACATAGACCAACGCACCGACATCTGGAGCTTCGGGGTGGTCCTGTATGAAATGATCGCGGGCTGCCTGCCGTTTCAGGCTTCGGACATTCACCGCCAGATCATCGCGGTTCAGGAAGCGGAGCCGTTGCCTCTCTCGCAACACGTCAATGGTGTTCCCGAAAGATTGGAAGAGATCATCGACAAATGTTTGGCGAAAGATAAGAACGAGCGTTACCAAACTGCGAAGGATTTGCTGATCGATCTGCGCAATCTACGGCGCAAGCTCGACGTCGATGCAGAGATCGAACGCACGGCAGCGCCGGCAATGCGGAGTTCGAGCGCCGCAGGCTCACAAGCGCCCGCAACCAATCCGGCAGCGCCTGCAGCGACCACATCGAGTGCCGAATACATCGTCTCGGGAATCAAACAGCACAAGCTCGCAGCAATCGTTGCCGTAGTCGTAATTCTGCTCGCCGCCATTGGTGTCACTGCGTATCTCCGAACCAACGGTACTGAAGCGGCGATTCAATCGATCGCGGTGATGCCGTTTGTGAACGAAGGTGGAAACGCCGACGTCGAGTATCTCTCGGATGGCATGACGGAAACGCTGATCAGCAGTCTCTCGCAGATACCGAATCTGAACGTCAAAGCTCGTTCGCTGGTGTTTCGATACAAAGGTAAGGAAACGAATCCGCAGACGATCGGGAAAGATCTCAATGTTCAGGCTGTTCTCAATGGGCGGGTCGTACAGCGTGGTTCGGATTTGACGGTCTACCTCGAACTAGTTGATGCACGTACAGGCAACTTTATCTGGGGCGATCATTACGATCGCCAGCAATCAGACCTCGCTACACTGCAGAGCGAACTCGCGCGGGATGTTTCAAGCAAGCTGCGAACAAAACTGACGGGCGCCGAAGAGCAGCGAATGATGAAGAATCCCACTGCAAACTCGGAAGCTTACAGGCTTTTTCTGCGCGGTAAGTTCTTAGCCAACAAACGAACGCCACGAGATTCGCAGGCTGCAATCGAAAACTTTCAGCGAGCGGTAAATCTCGATCCTCAATTCGCGATGGCTTATGCAGGTATGGCTACGGGTTACACGTACCTGGCTATTTACGGTTACTCGCCTGCAAAAGAAGTCTTTCCCAAAGCACGCGAATACGCGAACAAAGCTCTCGAACTTGATAGCAGCCTTACGGATCCGCACATGAGTCTCGGCCTGATGGCGTTTTTGTGGGACCACGACATGGCCACATGGGAGCGAGAGAGTCGAAAAGCTCGCGAACTCAATCCGAACTCGGCTGATGTTCATCGCCTCGAAGCAACCCGACTCTTGTTTCTTGGCAAGCCTGACGAGGCGATTGCCGAAGTAAGGCGATCGCTGGACATTGAACCGCTCTCAATCGCCGGCAATATTACTTACGCATATTGCATGATCTATTCGGGCCGGATTGAGGAAGGCGAAATGCACTCGAGGAAGACCATTGAGCTATCGCCGGAGTTCTGGATGTCGTATTACCACCTCTATACCGCATACCGGCACCAGGGTAAATACCCTCAGGCGGTGGAAGCAATAGCGAAGTCAAAAGAGTACTGGGGTGAACCAGAAGCAGCGAAGTTGATTCGAGAGACTTTTGCGAAGCGTGGTTGGCAGGGACTCTTACGAGCGATCTGCGCGCAACCGCAGCAGTTCAAATTTTACCAGTATGACCTCGCGACTTTCTATGCTGAGCTTGGCGATAAAGAAAATGCTTTTGCCAGGCTGAATCAGTCATTGGAAGATCATGAACAATTCATCGGGTTCATAAAGGTCGATATGTTCCTGAATCCCCTCCGCGACGACCCACGCTTTCATGAAATTGTGGCGAAGGCTGGTTTGCCAAACTAAGAGTTCGCTCTTAATGCCTTCTCGCCGGCTTCTTTCAACGCAGCCATCATTAGTCGATACGGGCTCGCTCCGTAACTGATCCGTGCCACGCCCAGCTCCGCCATTGTTTTCGTTGGTGGAGTATCAGGCAAGAAGAGGATGTTTACCGGCAGCGGCGAGTCGTCGCATAGCTTCCTGATCAGATCCGGATCTCTCAGGCCGGGAGCGAAGAATCCGCTTGCGCCTGCTTTGGCGTAAGCTTCGGCGCGCTCGAGTGCTTGTTGCAGCTCGGTCTCGTTATGTTGTGCCGGATATGTTTGTAGAAAGACGTCGCTGCGGGCGTTGATGAAGAGTGGGACTCCTGCGGTTTCCGCTGCGTCACGGATAGCTTCGATGCGCGTGTATTGATCCTCGATGGAGTGGAGACCGTCGCCGCCGACGATTCGATCTTCGAAATTGAGACCGATGCCACCGGCTGCGATTAAGTTCCGGATGTTTTCTTTCAGTGCCGCGACGTTCGTCGCATACCCACCTTCAAAATCAAGTGTGACCGGCACGGAAACGCTGCTGACAATGCGTTCGAGATTCGCGAATACCAAATCAATTGGAATCTTCTCGCCGTCATCAAATCCCTGCGCCGCCGCAACGGACCAACTCCCCGTCGCAATCGCCTTTGCCCCCGCCTGCTCAATCGTCCGCGCGCTCCCCGCATCCCAGACATTGAACAAAATCACAGGCGAACCCTTGATATGAAGACTATTGAATAGCTCAGCTTTTTCTTTTTGCGTTGTCATTTCTATCCACAGATTACACAGATTAGGTTATATAATCTGCGTAATCTGTGGATAAAACAAGGAGAATCACTTATGTTGCAAATGCTCACGTTTATTACTCTACTATTCAGCCTTATCCCTGGGCCAGCCGTTCCGGCGCCGGCCGATTCGAAGACCATCACGATCGCTGAAGCCCGCAGCTTGCCGCTGGGAACGGTTGTAACGATTGATGGCGTCGTCACGGTTCCTTCGGGTGCATTCAGCTCGAGCACGTTCGATCAGGGATTTGCGATTCAGGACCGAACGGGCGGTATCTATGTCAGCGTTCCGAACAACAACGGCTTTGCCTTGAGACAACAGGTTCGCGTGACCGGAACTCTCGCTGACACTGTCTTACCGGGTCTGCTTGTTTTGGTTGACGTTACTGAGATCAAACCTCACGGGACTGGTCCAAAAGTGCAACCGCTTCCGGTCGCAACGGGCGCTGTCGGTGAGAGCACCGAAGGCCAGATCGTCAAGATAACGGGAACGATCACTCAACCAATCATCAATGATCTGCCATTTGGATTCATCATCTTCATAAATGACGGCTCGGGCGAGGTTCATTCGTTCGTCTGCGCCTCTACGGGCATAGACGTCAGCGGGTTGAGTCCCGGTCAAACCGTCGAGGTGACGGGATTCAGCGGGGAGTTTGCAGGCTCTTTCGAAGTCGATCCGCGCAATCAGGACGACATTCGGATCATAAACTGAGCCACGGATCACACGGATGATTTTTTATAGGCTCGGCCGGCGAGACTCGCTACCACTGTGACCAGTTCTGCCGAGTCGACGGGCTTCGGGAGATGAAACTGGAAGCCAGAGCGAAGCACGCGCATTCGATCTTCGGCTCTCGCATATGCGGTGAGCGCGGCCGCGGGAATCTGTCCGCCACGCTCTGGAGGAAGCGCGCGAATTTTTGAGATCAACGAGTAGCCGTCTTCGTCAGGCATTCCCAGGTCGCTGATGAGAATGTCAGGGTGGTATCGTTCGAGTGCTTCTAAAGCTTCCTCTGCCGAACGGCTCAACATCACTTCTGACCCGCACTCTTTCAGCACTTCACGGATTAACTCGCGTGTGTCGGCCTCGTCGTCGACTACCAGCACCTTGAGACCTTGGAGCGAGGGCAAGTCTTCGAAAGTAACAATCTCATCGCCGTGAGTCGGAGGTGACTCCGTTTCCTTCTGATCACTGCTCACGCCCACGAACGGTAGCGTTATGGTGAAGGTAGCCCCCTTCCCTTCTCCTTTGCTTTCTACACCTACACTGCCGCCGTGAAGATCTACCAGTTGCCGCACAATTGAAAGACCAAGTCCCAGGCCGCCATGGATTCGCGTGGTGCTCCCATCCGCCTGGCGAAATCGATCAAATACATACGGCAAGAACTCTTTG
>Ga0068871_100001189_pt1 | contig 17367 bp, 18 predicted proteins | sample KBSMisM72_FD_72750 | JGI IMG/M metagenome (GOLD analysis project Ga0068871, IMG submission 72750) | Miscanthus rhizosphere microbial communities from Kellogg Biological Station, Michigan, USA - KBS Miscanthus M7-2 | ecosystem: Host-associated > Plants > Roots > Rhizosphere > Soil ... | reverse complement strand
ACTTTTTGCATAGATTATACCGTTCAGCATTGATTATTTAATTAATTCTTTGCTTAAATTGAGCCGTAATATCATCTATAAATGAAAGTTTTCCACCTAAGCGCTGAATGCTATCCCGTTGCCAAAGTTGGCGGTCTGGCCGATGTTGTAGGCGCCCTGCCCAAATACCAGAATCAGCTTGGTATTGAGGCTGCTGTAGTAATGCCTTTTTACGACCGGAAATTTACACAAGAAAATGAATTCGATATCGTTTTCCAGGCGTCATCATTGCTCGGAACCGAGCGTTTTTATTTCGAAATTTTAAAAGAGCGGACCAACAAGCTTGGTTTTGAACTTTTTCTGGTAAGGATACCTGGCTTGCTCGACCGGGAAAATGTGTACGAATATCCAGATGAAACCGAGCAGTTTATCGCCTTCCAGCTGGCTTTTTTAGACTGGATCAACTGGTCTCAGCAATCACCCGACCTGATCCATTGCCATGACCATCACACGGGCCTGGTACCATTCCTGATAACTAACTCTAAATTATATCTCCGCTTTGCAAATACGCCTACTGTACTTACTATACACAATGGTCAGTATCATGGCGCCTTCAGCTGGACCAAGCTTGGGTTATTGCCCGAGATCGACATGACCAAAGTTGGGCTGTTAGACTGGAATGGTGGCATCAATCCGTTAGCTGCAGGTGTTAAATGTTGCTGGCGTTATACTGCGGTATCGCCAAGTTATTTAGAGGAGCTTACCTATAATTCGAATGGACTTGAATACCTGTTCTATATGGAACGGGCAAAAGGTACAGGTATACTTAATGGTATAGACACCGAAGTATGGAACCCTAAGACTGACCCGATGATCCCGGAAAAATATTCGTTAAGACAATTAGCCACCGGAAAGCAGAAAAACAAAATAGCGCTGTGCGAAAGATTTGGTTTATCCCCCGATAAACCTACAATTTCTTTTATTGGCAGGTTGGTTATCGAAAAAGGAGCCGATGTGCTGCCGGAAGCTTTAACAAATAGTATTGAATCGCATCCGGATGGCGTAAATTTTATTATATTAGGTGCAGGCGATGTAAAAACACAGGAAGCATTAGTTGCATTAAAAGAACAGTTTCCCAATCAATATAATGTGTTTATTGGTTATGATGAAAGTTTGGCTCATCTGGTATATGCAGGTTCTGATTTCCTGCTGATGCCATCCCGGGTTGAGCCATGCGGCCTGAACCAAATGTACTCCATGCGATATGGTACCGTACCTATGGTACGCGTGACGGGGGGATTGAAAGATACCGTAATTGATTATGGTGATGACGGTGGATATGGTATCCGTTTTTTACAAGCCACTGAAGCCGATATTGTACAATCAGTTGGGCGCGCGGTTGAAGTATATGCGAATGCGGCTCTTTTACAATTGTTGCGCAAAAGAATGATGGCGCTCGATTTCTCGTGGGATCGTTCTGCCAAAGAATATATTGACTTATATCAAAGTTTAAATCCTGCTATATGACCTCAAAAGTAATTTGCATCGTGTTGGGAGGTGGCCAGGGAAGCCGCTTATCGCCGCTCACTGCCACCCGTTCAAAACCGGCTGTGCCTATCGCCGGTAAATATCGTTTGGTGGATATTCCTATCTCCAACTGTTTACATTCTGGCATCACGCGAATTTACGTACTGACACAGTTTAACTCAGCATCGTTAAATAAGCACATTAAAAACACATACCATTTTAGCAGTTTTAGTGACGCTTTTGTGGACATTTTAGCGGCCGAACAAACGCCGTCAAGCGTATCGTGGTTTCAGGGCACTGCCGATGCGGTTCGTCAGAGCCTGCATCACCTGGCTGTACATGAGTTTGATTATATACTGATTCTTTCAGGCGACCAGCTGTACCAGATGGATTTTGAAGATATGATCAAAAATCACATCACCAATAATGCGGAAATATCTATCGCTACTATACCGGTTCATGCTAATGATGTACCAGGCTTCGGTATTTTGCAGACCGACGAAAACAGCCTTATAACCCAATTTGTAGAGAAGCCGAAGAAAGATTTCGAATACCTGCAATCAGACGTAAGCGATGAGATGGTAAAGCAGGGCAGGCATTACCTGGCATCAATGGGTATTTACCTGTTCAACCGCAAAACATTGTTCGAGCTATTGGAAGGGAATGATCGCACTGACTTTGGTAAAGAGATCATCCCGCAATCTATACCAAGCCATACCGTATTGAGCTATCAATATGAAGGCTACTGGACCGACATTGGTACTATCCCGTCGTTCTTTGAGGCCAATTTGGGCTTGACTGATGATATCCCTCAGTTCAATCTGTTCGACAAGAATTACATATTTACCCGTGCACGTATGCTGCCCCCGTCAAAGGTTTCAGGCAGCATCCAAAGATCCATTATTGCTGATGGGTGCATTATCAACGCCAGTCGTATATATCGCTCAATAATTGGTATCCGTACCCGCGTTGGGCATGACACCATTATCGAGAATTGCTATGTGATGGGAAGCGATAACTACCAGACGCTGGAGCAGATACAGGAGTCGCGTGCAAGTGATTCGCCAATCATGGGCATAGGAGACCGCTGTGTGATCAAAAATGCCATTATAGATAAAAACACATACATCGGTAACGACGTAAATATCAACTGTGGCGGTAAAAAGCTGGAAGATGGCGACTATGGTACACACACCGTGCAGGATGGTATAGTAGTAATAAAGAAGAGGGCGATAATTCCCAATGGGACAACGATTTAATTACAGGTTTTTAAAAACAATTTGTAATTGAATTGTTACTCTTAGTAATTATTCAAACCAAATCTTTAAGACTATGAAAAAGGCGCTTGCGATGATTGCTATAGCAGCAATTGGTTTTGTTAGTACCGCTTCTGCATTCACACCTACAAAAATGGTTCAGGACACCACAAAGAAGGACACCGTTAAAGTGAAGGTGAAGAAGAAGGGGGACAAGATGAAGATGAAAAAGAAAATGAAGGATACTACCAAAATGTAACCTTCAAAACAAGGAAGCCCTGCAGAATTGCAGGGCTTCTTTGTTAATATCCTCGTGTGGACTCACCCGGTCATTGCTTCGCTGTTTGTGCGAGTCGATGGAACTTGATTATAATTCAATACTATCCCCTATCGGTATCAATTTCAAATTCACCCCTGCTTTCGCAAATTTTTCAGATGTTTCCTGCTTATTGATTTTTATTGGCGGGAAAGTGTCGTAGTGAACACCTATTATATTTTTACAATTTATAAAGCTAGCGGCTTTAATGGCATCATCTGGTCCCATTGTAAAGTTATCGCCGATAGGCAAAATGGCCCAATCAAGATTTTCGTCGGCAAGTAATTTCATATCATAGGTAAGTGCGGTATCGCCGGCGAAATAGATTTTTTTCCCACCAGCATAAATAACGAATCCTGCAGGGTTACCGCCATACGAGCCATCGGGCATTGAGCTGGAATGAACAGCATTTACCATTTTCACACGGCCAAAATCAAAGTTAAAACTTCCTCCGATATTCATTCCATGCACATTAGTTACACCCTTATTTCCAATCCACACAAGGATATCATAAATGCAGATCACTTTGGCGCCACTATTTTTTTGAATTGTAAAAAAGTCAGCGAAATGATCCCCGTGTCCATGCGAAAGCAGGATATAATCCGGCTTCAGGCTATTAATATCAATATTCTTAGCCTGTTCATTGGGCGTAATAAATGGATCGAAAAGCAGTTTTTTGCCGCCTGTTTCAAGTTCGAATGCAGCGTGTCCGTAATAGGTGAATTTCATGGTACAATGTTTTTGTTAGATAGTTTAACTTTATTGTGCAGTTGTCCTGCATGGTGTAAAGACACACCCCTCCCCCTCTCAAGAGGGGAACTTGTTTTTGGTTGTTATTTCCCAAACATGCCACCAAGACCACCCAGCATTTCTTTGCTGAGTGCTGCCATTTCAGTTTGGCTTATGTTCTCGGCCTGGGTTAATGCTTTGTTTACTGCAACTTGTAGTAGTTCTTCCAGCTCCTCTTTATCAGCAGATTTCAAAAATTCTTCATCAATAGTAATGGATTGGATCACCTTGTTACCATTAGAGGTAACCCTGATCTTTCCGCCCTCAGCATCACCCCAAACAGTAATGCCATCCAGGCGTTTCTTTACCTCACCTGCTTTTTGCTGTGCTTCAAATAATTTATCGAACATGTGTTTTTTTGTTGAAAAGTTGAAATGTTGTAAGATTGAAAAGTTATAATAATTCAACCTTATGGATATAACAAAGTTATAGCTGCAAAGTTAATTCAACATTGCAACTTTTCAACTTTACAACCTTCCAACAAAAAATTAATCCTCCGCCGTATCCCCGGCTCCGTTATAGGCGCCCTTGCGGATAATTGGCATGTCTTCTAACTTGAAAAGTTCGTCCAAATGCAGCAAGCTTCCATTAACCAGGTTGCCGAGCAGTACAATTGTTACGTCGTTTTTCAGGTCGCGCACATAAATATGACGGAAGCCATGCCACCAGCCAGTGTGGTAAACTACTTTCTGGCCCGGAGCATCAAATATCCTCCAGCCATAGCCGTAGTTGAAGTGACCGCGTACCATGGGGTTACGCGGTGTATATGCAGAATCTTGAGTAGCAGGTTTGATCAGCATGCCCGCCCGTAGTGCCTGATCGAACAGGTAAAGATCACCAACGGTGCTGTAAATGCCTTTGTCGCCAACCGGTCCATCCAGAAAGTTAGGGGCAACAGAATATTTCCAGCTGTTACGGTCGTGACCAACCACATCCACCGGAATTTTGTCATAAGCAGCTTTTGAGTAAACAGCCGTGTGGGTCATGCCGGCAGGCTTGAATATATTTTCCTTCATGTAGTCAGCATAGCTCATCCCGGTTACTTTCTCAATAATGGAGCCCAGCACCATGAAGTTGGAATTGTTATATAAAAAGTGTGCGTCTGGCTTGCTGAAAGGGTTCGGTTTGTATTGCGCGATCATGTTCATCGCTTCGGTATTAGTCAATCCTTTACGCTGATTCAGGTGCTGCTTGCGGTAAATATCATCGATAAAATAAACATAGTTCATCATCCCTGAGCGGTGGGTAAGCAAAAGTTTGATTGTTACACCATTATAAGGGAAATTCGGGAAGAACTCTTTTACATCCTGGTTCAGTTTTATTTTACCGCGTTCCAGCAATTGCATTATCGCTGTGGATGTCATGGTTTTGGTAACCGATGCCAACTGGAATTGTGAACCGATCTTCAAACTGTCTCTTCTGAGGTGATCGGCCCAGCCTAATGCGTTTTCATAAATTATTTTGCCGTGTTTGGCTACCAGTATATTGCCATTAAAACCGCTTTTTGAATGTAACTTGTGAAAGAATTCATCTATGCGTTTATCAGCATTTTTGGGGTTATATTCTAAAAGTTTAGAAGGGTTAAAGGGTTTACTGGTATATTTTGGTGCGGTGGAACTTGCCGGGGTTGCATTGTTGTTTCCACAGGCCATTACCATTACCAGGGGTGCGGAAGTTATCAGGAGTTTTCTTAACACTAATCTCATAAATATATTCTAAACACTTTAACGCCTGCGAAATTTGTAAATTATCGACCGGTAAGAAATTAAAGTTTTAAACATTTTTATTGTTTTAGTTAATAACCTTTACATATTTTTAAATTATGAACCGATTACGTAAAAACCTGATCACTTTATTACTTGCCGTTATTACCTTAAACGTGTTCGCACAGGATAAAGGTTCAGTCGGCGACCTCATCAAAGAAGGCGTGCAATTGAACGACCAGGGCAAGTATACTGAAGCGATTACCAAATACAACGAAGCCTTAAAACTCGACCCTGAAAATGCACAGGCTAATTATGAAATGGGGTTTACGTTAGTTCAATCAGGCAAGGGAAATGATGGTATCCCTTACGTACGAAAAGCAATAGAGAAAACCAGCAGTTTGCAACTCAAGGCTGCCTGTTACGATATGCTCGGGAGCATTTACGATAACGATCATCAAACTCAAAAAGCTATCGATGCCTATAAAAATGGCATACAGATCAACCCGAAATACCAGCGGTTGTATTATAACCTCGGTCTTACCTATTTCCGGAACAAGCAATTTGCCGAAGCGGAGGCAAATGCAATTGAAGCTATTAAGCTCGATCCGAAGCATGCCAGCAGTTTGCGTATGTATGCCTTAGTTACCTTTCACCAAAACAAGCGTGTAAATGCACTGATGGGATTTTGCAGTTTCTTGTTGCTAAACCCGCAGGGACCACAGGCGGCTGAAGCGTTTGGTAATATTCAGCACATTTTTCAGGGTGGTGTGCTGAAAGATGCTAGTGGTAAAAATACCATCGTACTTTCATCCAAAGGCAACCAGGAAAACGAGGCAATGAACCTGGCTATTTCGATGGCAGTATTAACTGGTCAAAATAAAAAGCTAACCGGCATGGAGCTACTGGAATATGAACTGAAAAGCATATTTACCATAGCCGGGGAAACCATAGAAAAGAAAACTGACAAGAATTTTTATGATAAATTTTTTGTCGATTACTTCTACAAACTGGCCAAAAACGATAGCATGCCTGCATTTACGCGGTTAGTAAGCCTTAGCGCCAATAAAGACACTAATACCAAATGGATGACCGAACATGACGACCAGGTAAAGGCTTTGGACAGCTGGCTGGCAACAACCGAAAGAAGTTTTTAACTTCGGGGAAGATTTAGTTAAATGTGTATGTCCGCAGAAGAAAGGATCGCACTATATGATCAATTAGTCGCAAGTTATCCAGCGGCAGAGCGTAAAGGCGATACCGTGCCTTATACTTCTCTTAATGGGAATATGTATAGTTATGTTTCTAAAGATGGCTTACTGGCGTTGCGTCTGGGACAAAAAGATCGCGAAGATTTTCTTGTAAAATATAATACGACTCTTGTGCTTTCTTATGGCATTATCCAAAAAGAATATGTAACTGTGCCGGATAGTCTTTTGAGAAATCTGGTGGAGATGAGGCCTTATTTTGAATTGAGTTATCAATATGCCAGCTCATTAAAACCGAAACCGACGACAAAAGGAAAGAAAAAATAAACTATATTCGTTATCACCCGGGAAAGTCCGGGTATAATTAAACCAATCGAACCTTATCATGAACAAAAAACTAACCTTAGAATTCGTCCCCCTATCCATTTTCCTTATCTGCTGTATATTATCGGTCTATAAAGTTCCATATTCGCATCTGTTGGCATTGCTTACAGGGTTCCTGATCGCCTCGCTTTATTTCTATGGCGCGTTCTGGCTATTTGCAGAAACCGGCGCATCTGTAGCAATCAGAATCATTGCCGGACTCAGCTTTAGCATTACCATAGTTGCAAGCCTGTTTTGTTTGCTGCATTGGCCGTTTTGGAAATTATATGGAATTATCAGCTATATGGGTTTGGGAATAACGATGATCGTTTGTCTAATTTATTTCAAGTCTGTAACCATCAGGCCATTGTTATATCGAAGCCTTTTATTTGTGGTGGTTCTTTCGTTGATTTATTGCTATCGGAATGTGGCCGGATAATATATTCTCCCTCACTTTGTAATCAATTGGCTAAAACAGCACTAACGATTAAATAACCATTATGAAGAAAAATAGCATCGGAAGAACTTTATTTTGGTTCAAAGACGGCGGTGTCACCTTACGGGGATTAAATGATTATTATTTCTCGTTAGGAACATTACTCAATAGACTTCTAAACGAGCAGTATAAAGGCAAAAAAATCAAATTTATTAATCTCTACTTTTATACAGACGAGACTTATCGTCTTTTCCCACAACTGCCTAGAAACAGTGTATATTATTACGGCGGATATCTGACTTACTATGGCATATTTGACTATGAGAACTTCTTAAAATTAAGCACGGTTGAGAAGGATAATCTTTTATGGCGAGAGTCATTTAGATTTCTTCAGGAGTCTGCAAAATCAATGAAGAATAATGAACTTTCAGACGCAAGTAAATATGCTAATAAAAAAGGAATCGAATTGAATTTCAATCGTGATTACAGAATGGTTGAATGTGACGCAACAGTCTTCGATGTGCTGGTTAAAGCTTCGGTTTGGGTAAATTTTAAAGAAGACGGCATGTATTCAAAAATGACGCTGGAAAAAGGCGACCATGTGATCTTTGAAAAAGATATTGATAAGACCCAAAATGGGGTAGAATTCTTTTTGGAAATGTACAGGAATATAAAAGTTGTAGATAATAAAATTGTTATACAGGGTAGCAGAGACGTGGATTATCTGCCATTAACAATACCAATAGACCAAAATATTGTTAAAGCGTAAGAACCATACTTTGGAATGCACAAATCACCATAATAATATTACCTTTTCAATTCCCGCACTTCATATAAAACCCTAACTTTGCACCCGCAATATTATTCACATAAATACCATGAGTTTCAGAACAGAACACGATACCATGGGCGAGGTACAAGTACCTGCCGATAAATACTGGGGAGCACAAACAGAACGTTCACGCAATAATTTTAAAATTGGTCCCGAGGCATCTATGCCGAAAGAAATCATAGCTGCTTTTGCCTACCTGAAAAAGGCCGCAGCCTATACCAATACTGATCTGGGCGTATTACCAGCCGAAAAGCGCGACCTGATCGCACAGGTTTGTGATGAAATATTGGCCGGTAAACTGGCCGGTGAGTTCCCGCTGGTGATCTGGCAAACTGGCTCTGGCACGCAATCAAACATGAACGTGAATGAGGTTGTCGCTAACCGCTCACACGTATTGCAAGGCAACAAATTAGGAGAAGGCAAAACTTTCATCCACCCTAATGATGATGTGAACAAATCACAGTCGTCAAATGATACTTACCCTACTGCTATGCACATTGCAGCCTATAAAATGCTGATCGATGTTACCATACCCGGCGTTGAAAAACTACGCGACACTTTGAAAGCAAAATCTGAAGCCTTTAAGAGTGTAGTAAAAATCGGCCGTACACACCTGATGGACGCTACGCCACTTACTCTAGGCCAGGAGTTCTCAGGATATGTATCACAGTTGGATCACGGTCTGAAAGCATTAAGAAATACATTAGATCACCTGTCAGAACTGGCATTAGGCGGCACTGCTGTAGGCACCGGCATCAACACCCCCAAAGGATATGATGTAAAGGTGGCCGAATATATTGCCAAATTCACCAATCTGCCATTCCGCACTGCTGAAAATAAATTTGAAGCACTGGCTGCTCACGATGCTATAGTAGAGAGCCACGGCGCATTGAAACAAATCGCCGTTTCTTTAATGAAGATCGCTAACGATATCCGCTTACTGGCATCTGGCCCGCGTTCAGGTATCGGCGAGATCCATATTCCGGATAATGAGCCGGGATCATCCATTATGCCGGGCAAAGTTAATCCAACCCAAAACGAAGCGGTTACGATGGTGGCTGCGCAGGTAATGGGCAACGATGTAGCTATTTCAATTGGCGGTGCAAACGGTCATTATGAACTAAATGTATTTAAACCGGTAATGGCGGCTAACTTCCTGCAATCGGCGCGTCTAATTGGCGATGCCTGCGTATCCTTCAACGATCATTGTGCCAAAGGCATCGAGCCGAATTATGATGGTATCAAAAAGCATTTGGAAAACTCATTGATGCTGGTTACTGCATTGAATCCGCATATTGGTTACGAAAATGCGGCTAAAATTGCCAAAACTGCATTAAAACAAAACACATCGCTTCGCGAAGCGGCTATCGGCTTAGGCTTACTCACCAACGAGCAATTCGACCAGTGGGTACGTCCTGAAGATATGATAGGAAGTTTGAAGTAAAATAAAAATTGTCATTGCGAGGCGCAAGGCGGGTGGTGTAATGGAGCGACGAGGCAATCGCAAACTGTGCTTGCTCGCCCTGTAAAGCATGTGATTGCTTCTTCACCACACAGGCTGTTCATCGCAATGACAATATGGTAAAAATATAATAATGCAAAAAACCTTCCGCACCTGGCTTTTACCTTTCGCCTTTTGCCTTTCAGCTTTCGCCTTACTAAACGGATGCTGGTTCAATCCCAATACCCAGGGTCGGGGCGAAATATATCTGCAAGGCGAATGGCAACAGGATTCCATTCCGAGCCAAAAACGGTTGCTGGAATATTCGCTGCATCACCTGAAATTCAGCTGCGATTCCTTTTATATCCAGATCAATTCGTTCAGCAAAGTGAATAATAGCGCCGATACCTGTTTGCATTCCGGTCACTGGTCGGAATATATTAAAGGAACTTACCGGCAACGGAACGATACTTTATTTATAAAGGGCCAATTCTGCAATCCTGACTATTCACTAAAGGAAGATGCAGGCTGCTTGCGCATTGGGGTCTATGAAGAGGCATTTAAAATAAAAAAACAGACGGATTCTTTGATCCAATTTGCTAGTACCTCAAACGTCATACCTATCAACGCACACTTAATAAAACATACTACCTGTAACCCAAAATCATTGTAAAATGAAACTAAGCTTCCTTAAAAAACTGATCATCGGCGCGGCTATCATCAACGCACCGCTGCAGTCTATGGCATGGGGAACCGAAGGCCACCGCATTGCCGGACAAATTGCCGACAGCTATTTAACCGTCAGGGCCCGTGCTGCTATAAAAGCTATCCTGGGCAATGAAAGCATTGCTATTACCAGCAACTGGGCCGATTTTATCAAGTCGGATCCGAATTATAACTATCTTTCAGTGTGGCACTATGTCGACCTGGATAAAGAATACACTTATCCTGAATTGAAAGAATTTCTGGAACATGACGCCCAAACAGATGCCTACACCAAGCTTAATTTTCTTGTTGCTGAGTTAAAAAAGAAAGATCTGAGCAAAGAGAATAAACTGCTTTATCTGCGTATGCTGATCCATATTGTTGAAGACGTGCACCAACCTTTACATGTTGGCCATACTGAAGACAAAGGCGGCAATGACATTAAAGTAACCTGGTTCAACAATCCTACCAACCTGCACTCGGTATGGGATTCGCAGCTGATCGAGTTTCAGCAATTGAGCTATACCGAATACACTGCCATGATCAATCATACCACTGTCGCAGAACGTACAGAATGGCAAAAAGCTCCAATCAGTCAGTGGCTTTTTGAGTCGAACCAGATTGCCAATAAATTATACAGCGAAACCAAAACCGGCGACGCGCTTAATGGCTACAAATACAATTTTGAGCACATTGCCACTGTTAACCAGCAGTTGCTGAAGGCAGGCGTTCGTTTGGCGGGACTATTGAACCAGATATTTGGATAAACTGATGTGATGCATGTATGTGCAGATGTGCAAATTAAAAACATCATCTGCTCATTTACCTATCTGCACATTTGCACATTATAAACATGAAAATACTAATGGTCTGCCTGGGTAATATTTGCCGCTCGCCGCTGGCTGAGGGCATCATGCAGCATTTGTCTGATGAGCAGGGTTTGGACTGGCAAATCGATTCTGCCGGTACAGGCGGCTGGCATGTTGGCGAAGGGCCAGATCGTCGGTCGGTTCGTACTGCCCGTAATCATGGTATCGATATCAGCAAACAAGTATGCCGTCAATTCAGGAAGCGCGATTTCAATGACTTCGATCATATCCTGGTGATGGATAAATATAACCTGTCGGATGTGTTGGAGATAGCTCCTGATGAAGGATCCACAGCAAAAGTAAAACTGCTATTGGGTAACAGGGAAGTACCCGACCCGTATTATGACGACAGCCAGTTTGAACCGGTATTTGAATTGATAGAATTGGGGTGCAAAGATTTTATTAAGGAACATTTATCGTAGAGACGCAATACATTGCGTCTCCTTGTATGCCCAGGGACGTGACGCATCACGTCTCTACGTAATTTATGCTGGGTTGATTTCCATTTCTCTCGCTGTCAACCCCTTCAACTCCTGTGGATTATGACTTACAATAAGCACCGTCGTTCCCAATTCATCCCATATTGATTTCAGCCGGAGTATCAATTCTGATTTCATCTTAGGGTCAAGCGCTGAAAATGGTTCATCCATTAACATTAGCTTTGGCCGCATCGCCATCGCCCTTAAAATAGCCAAACGCTGCTGTTGTCCGCCTGAAAGGTATTCAGGTTTATGTGAAGTAAATGTTTCCAGTTTGCCGATAGTAAGCAAGCGACTGATCCATTGTGTATCGTCCGATACATATTCCAGGTGCTGCTGCACCGTCATATTAGGGAACAGTGCGTAGTTCTGAAATACAAAGCCTGTTTTTCTGTTTTGTGGTGAAAGTGAGGCTTTCGATACCGTGTCCAGCCAAACCACATCATCAACTAATATTTTGCCGCGTTCCGGTTCAACCAATCCGGCAATTATCTTTAAAAACGTAGACTTACCGGCACCTGAAGGACCGTATATTTTAGTAATACTGCCGTTATCAAATTGTGTCGCAATTTTCAGCACCTGCTCACCGCGATAAGCTCTTAGCTTTTTCTCTATATCGATGCTGATCATTCTAAAGGACTTTTGGCTTTATATTTATTGAACACGAACACCGATATCACCATGATAAACGTGATGCAAAACAAGATGAGTGAATAAGCATTAGCGGATGTATAATCCATATTCTCTACTGAATCATACACAGCAATAGATGCGACTCTTGTCACGCCAGGAATATTTCCGCCGATCATCAATACCACTCCAAACTCACCCAGCGTATGAGCAAATGTGAGTATGGCCGCAGTTAATACTGAGGCACGAATATTTGGCAATAAAATCTTAATAAAAGTTTCCCTTTCCGATTTACCAAGTGTATAAGATGCCTGCGAAAGCGATAAAGGCAACTGCTGCAAAGCTGATTTTATCGGCCCGATCATAAAGGGCATACTGTAAATAACAGAGGCTAGTACCAATCCCTTAAAAGAGAAAACCATTTGGATATCGAAAGCATTGTGCAGCCACTCACCAATGCCATGTTTAGGGCTGAAGGCCATTAGTAAATAAAATCCCAAAACAGATGGCGGTAACACCAATGGCATAGTTATAATGGCTTCCAGGATGATCTTTGCTATCGATCTTCCTTTTGAAAGCCAGTAAGCCAATGGCAAACCAATGATCAGCAATATCACCGTGGTGATAGCCGCAAGTTTTAAGGTAAGCCATATCGGGGTTAAGTCCATTTATTAAAAATAATAGCGATGACTGTAAAATCACCGCTATCTGTAAATATTTCCTATGATTTATTAAACACCATACCCATATTCCTTCAATATCGTTTTGGCGGCAGGGCTCAGCATATAATCATAAAACTTTTGCGCATTGGCTATTTCCTTGCTTTGCTTAAGGATGATCATTCCCTGTTTTATTGGTGTATAGCTTTTGGGGTCTATCTCCTTCCAGTATATAGCGGTCTTGCCCTCGGCATCCTTTACCAATGCCCTTGTGGTAAAGCCAACATCCACAGTTCCAGTTGTGATATAGGTATTCACTTGTGATATGCTTTCTCCTGTCACTATTTTAGATTGTATATCACCCAATACACCTTTTAACTTGAGCGACTCTTCCGCTGCTTTTCCATATGGAGCTATGGCCGGGTTTGCAATAGCAATTTTCTTAATGCGCCCACTTAATAATAGCCTCTCCCAATTTTCAAAACCTATATTTTGCGCGCTGCAAATGATCAGGCTTCCATAAGCGTAAATCGCTGGTTCTTTTGTACTGAATCCCTCTTTGGCTAAACTCTCCGGAAAACTCATATCTGCCGAAAGGAACATGTCAAACGGTGCACCGTTTTTAATCTGGGTTGACAGGTTACCCGATGAACCCACAATAGGCTGTATATCAATGCCAGTCTTTTGTTTAAAGTCTTTCCCTAATACTTTGATAACTCCTTGCAGATTAGCTGCAACTGCTACTTTTAGCTCCTGGGCAAAAGATGTTACGGTGGTAAAGAGAAAAAGCAGGGCAAAAATAATCGGGGTTTTTATTTTCATGGAGACTTGTTGAACGATGCTATTTTTTCATTTCTTGTTAAAAATACGAGCCTGTATTAACATTTCGGCAAAAAAGAAATATTTTTTGCTATGTATTTTGTACACTAAGTAAAATTAATACTATATTGCATCTGCAAACAACTAATCAACCAATTGCAAACCTGAGATATGCCTGCGTAAAAACAGGCATATTGATTTTAAAACCAATCATGAACAAGACTGTCGTACGCCTTATCGTATTGGCGATGCTTTGTTTTCCATTCTTTTCGCACGCCCAAACTAATGGTTTTATTGGTGTAAAAGGTAAAGACGTCATCACTCCTGACGGAAAAAATTTCCTGATGCGCGGCACCAACCTGGGCAACTGGCTCATACCGGAAGGATATATGTTCAAGTTTAAAAATGTGAGCTCACCGCGTTTGATCAACGAAGCTATAACCGAACTGATCGGTCCTGATGAAGCCAAAGCATTTTGGGAGAAATACCTGCATACTTATATTGAAGAGGCTGATATTCATTACCTCAAAACTTTAGGAGTTAATTCTATCCGTATACCATTTAGCTACAGATTATTTACTAAAGAAGATTATCTCGGCCAAAACAATCCCGACAGAGGTTTTGAATTGCTCGATCGCGTAATTGAGTGGTGCAAGCGCGAAGGTATTTATGTGATATTGGATATGCACAGCGCGCCGGGCGGCCAAACCGGCGATAATATTGATGATGGCTATGGTTATCCGTTCCTGTTTAAAAACGAAGCCAGTCAGCAACTGGTAACCGATATCTGGAAGCGTATTGCAGATCATTATAAGAACGAAACTATTGTAATGGGTTATGACCTGCTAAATGAGCCTATTGCTACCTACTTTAATGCGGCCGAGCTAAATCCATATCTTGAGCCGGTTTATAAAAAGATCACCGCCGCAATCCGTACGGTCGACAAAAATCACCTGGTTATATTAGGCGGGGCGCAATGGGATAGCAATTTTAAGGCTTTCGGAGCTCCTTTCGATTCAAAAGCGATATATACCTTTCATAAATACTGGACCGACCCAACCAAGGAGGTGATACAAGACTATATAGATTTCCGCGACAAATACAATGTACCGATCTATTGCGGCGAAACCGGAGAGAACAAAAATGCCTGGGTAGGCACTTTCAAGAATGTGCTTGAAGAAAACAATATCGGCTGGCATTACTGGCCTTATAAAAAGATGGATAATGTAGCTGGCTTCGTCACTTTTGATGTGCCTGCAGGGTATGACAAGATCATCGGGTACACCGAAAAGTCACGGTCAAGTTTTGAGGAAATCCGTAATGCAACACCATTTGATAGGGAACTGGTCAAAAAGGCATTATATGATTTTATCAACAACAGCCGCTTTGAAAATTGCAGGCCGAATAAAGGTTATATTGAAGCTTTAGGGTTAGGCAAAAAATAAAAACTCAATTTAAATTTATATGCGATTGCTACATAAAAAGAAAGCTATTTTCAAACTAAAAAGTACCGCATGGGTAGTCATTATTCTGCCATTTGTTCTTCTGTCCTGCAGTAAAAAAAACGCCTTCCCAACATCTGATATACCCCAGGCGCCTGTTGATACTACAAAGCCGGTTAAGCCTGTTTACGCTTTGGTATGGTCTGATGAATTCGACGGGGTCACGGTTGATACCTCTAAATGGGTATTTGAAACAGGCGGTAATGGCTGGGGTAATAACGAAAAAGAATATTACCAGGCAGCCAACGCAACCGTAGCGAACGGTAACTTAATGATCACCGCTAAAAAAGAGACCGTCGGCGGCGAACCATACACCTCAGCGCGTATGACCACCCAAGGTAAAGAGGCCCCTACTTACGGTCGTATCGAGGCTAGTATAAAAGCTCCAATGGGTATGGGTTTCTGGCCTGCTTTCTGGATGCTTGGGGCCAATATTAATAGCGTTTCTTGGCCAACATGCGGTGAGCTGGATATTATGGAACACATCAATAATACCAATACTTTTTATGGCACTATGCACTGGAACGTAAATGGGCACGTGTCTTACGGAAGTACCATCAACGTTTCTACTCCTGGCGATTACCACCTTTATGCCATTGAATGGGATCAAAACGAGATCAGGTGGTATGTCGATGGTAATTTATATCAAACTGGTAATATTAAAAATAGCGTCAACGGCACGGATGCCTTTCATCTTCCATTTTTTATTCTCTTAAACTTCGCCCTGGGTGGAAATTTCCCGAATTCACCTGTTGATGAAACACTTTTGCCGGCAACGATGTATGTGGATTATGTGAGGGTGTATAAGCAAACGAACTAAGTCCAAAAGCTGGAAAGACTAAAACTTTTAATCTTTCCGGAATTATGCTGACTTCCTGACCTACGGACTGTTAAAAAAACAAAATTGTCATTTAGACGGTTTTTATTTAGCTTCGGCTAAGTTTAAACCGTTTCCCATTTATAAACAGCCATGCTGATGAAATCTCTTGCTTTATTGCTCTTATGCACTGTACTGTCCTTTACAGCAACATTTGCACAAACCGAAAAAGTATACCATGTAAAATCGCCCGATGGTAAGATCGATCTGACTTTGTCTATCGGCAAAACCATCAACTGGTCGGTTAATCATGAGCAGACCGAAGTAATAACGCCTTCAGAAATTTCCATGTCGCTGGAAAAGGGGGGAGATTTTGGCAAAAATGCTGTAGTAAAATCCGCTAAAAACACATCAGTTAACCTGGAGATTAGCACGCCAATCTACAAGAAAGATAAAGTACACGATCATTTTAACCAGTTGGTTTTAACCTTTAAAGGCGATTACGGACTGGCATTCAGAGCGTATAACGATGGTGTAGCTTATCGGTTCGTTTCTACCCGGAAGGGTGATATTATCGTCAAAAACGAAGAGGCGAATTTCAATTTTAAGAATGATGATAAAGCATTTCTTCCTTTTGTAAACGATTACCGCAATCGCGACAAGTTCACTACCTCTTTTGAGTCGCATTATGATCATATCAACCTGTCTGAAATGAAGAAAGATACACCGGCTTTCCTTCCTGTACTGGTTGATCTGGGAAATGGAAAAAAAGCGGCCATATTGGAAGCTGATCTGCAAAACTATCCGGGCATGTACGTTACGGGGCATGGTAAGAATGATTTGCAGGGTGTTTTTGCTACATATCCTACCAAAGAATCTATAAAAAGAATAAATTTAGTAGTAGATGATCGCGCTGTTTATATAGCTAAATCGACCGGCGTACGTAGTTTCCCATGGAGAGTAGTAATAATCAGTACAGAAGACCGGCAGCTTGCCAATAACGATATGGTGCAACGCCTGGCCGAGCCGTCAAGAAT
>Ga0068871_100001185_pt1 | contig 17461 bp, 9 predicted proteins | sample KBSMisM72_FD_72750 | JGI IMG/M metagenome (GOLD analysis project Ga0068871, IMG submission 72750) | Miscanthus rhizosphere microbial communities from Kellogg Biological Station, Michigan, USA - KBS Miscanthus M7-2 | ecosystem: Host-associated > Plants > Roots > Rhizosphere > Soil ... | reverse complement strand
ACAAATTAAAAATCGGGGGATTCAAGGTAACTGTTGATTACAACAAGAAGGACAAAGAAGTGGAAGCTGTTCATTTTTTCAATTTGAAGGGCGAGAAGCTTACTTCGGTTGGGGAAAAGGAGGATCTGGAAAGCTCGGTAGTTAAGATAAAAAAGGAAAAGCAGGACAAATACGTTGTGGAGGACGGGGGTGAAAAGGCGATTGTTTCACCCATGCTGAAAACACTTTCGCTACCCAAATTCAGTCCCATTGAAATTACGGATATTAAGATTGAAGGGTTCGATATAAGTGCAGAAGGTAAGGTTGTTTCGACGCTGAGCTTCCTGAAGGATATTGATATTTCCTTCTCCTATATGAATGGAGAATTTAATGTGAGTGCCGTTATTCCACTGGATAAGATTGCAAAAAATATTCCGAAACCTTTCAAAGTCGAATACTGCAATATCGAGATCGGCGGTGGAAGCAAAACACCCTTATTTATAGCAGGTGGCCTGGGTTTCGTAATTGAAAAACTGGGAACCGGAGAAATATTTGCCAGACTGGATAAAAGTGTTAGCCTTAGCGGACGGTTTAATTTCGACAGCAAATACTTCAACCCTGCAGAAATCAGTATTTCTTATACTGACGGAAATTGGTCGATCTCGGGATCTATCGGCATTAAAGAAGGAATCGTAAAGGGCGTAAAATCCGCCACACTTACCGCCAGTTATAGCAAAGGCATATTTACCCTGGATGGTGAAGCGATACTGAGTGTTCCGGGAATCGATAAAATCAAACTGCACGCAGATTTCGCCGAAAATGGTGATTTCAGTTTTACAGCTTCGGTTGATCTGAAGAAAATGACGGGCATCAAAAGCGGGTCTGCTACGGTGACCGTTACATCAAAAGGTGAAGAAGGTCTGAAACTTGGATTGAAAGGAGAAGCCGAACCCGACCTGCCCGCGGTTCCCAGCCTCGATGGTATCAAGCTGGCTATTTCCTATCAGGATGGCATTTTTGAACTGAAAGCCCATGTTCCATTCAAAAAAGGAAGGTTTGAAGGAGCGATTGACGTAGGTGTTACCAACAGGACAGTAGATGAAACGGGAACGCCAAAAGGGGAAGCGCCAGAGAAAGGAGATGTGGTGGTGTTCGGATATGGCAAGCTGGGTGTGGACATTTACAAAGGCATTACGGGCAGCGTAAGCATCCGGCTCACGCCAGATAAAGAAGTACTGATCGGGGGAAGGATAGAAGCAAAAGAACTCAAGCCCTTTGGCGAGGGCTATAATTATGATAAAGAAATATTGCCCTTTCCTACCATTGAATTCCCCCTGGCCGGAGTTCCCGGGTTAAGTATTTCAGCGTTTATCGGCGGCGGCGTTCATTTCAAATTCAACTGGCAACCGCTGATCCTGAAAGATCTGAGTCTCGACTTTAAAGAAACCAATATTAAAGACCTCGAATCCGTCAGCCTGGAAATCATGGGATCCGTTGGATCCAGCGCGCATGCGGAAGTCTACCTTAAAATCGAAGCGGGACTTAAAGCGAGAGCTGCCATTATCGTAGTCAAAGGATCCCTTGCCGGAGAAGCGGGCCTGGGAGTGGATGCCGAGGCAGGAGGTAAAGTGGACGCGACCTGGGATATGCAGAAAGGTCTGAAGTTTAAGGAAATCAGGGCCTTCCTGAATATTGAACCCAAGGCTATTTTTCGGCTGACCGGAAATGTGAGTGTTGACCTTGACCTCTGGATCGCCAGCGTAAATTTATACTCACACGAGTGGGTGCTGGCGGAAAAGCAACTGGACCTGAGTGGTATTACGCTCAAAGTGGATTTCCCGATAAAATTCGCGGAAACCGGTGAAGTACAATTGCCTGAATACGAATCCATGAATGTGCAAAAACCTGATTTCAATGGGGACTCAGGAAACAAAATTCTGGATGACGCCATAAACGGTGACGCAAAGAAAGAGGAGGCTGCAAAGAAAGAACGCCTTAAGATTCAGATCCATGACGATATGCGCAGCGCGGATAATAAGGATGTAAGTCCAAGTGATTACGAAAAGAAAATGAGAAAAAAATATGAGGATACTCCTGAGTTACAGGATTTCGTAAGTACGACCATTCATGATGAAGCGAAGAAAATTGAATACGAAGATTTTGAACAATTAAAAGACAGTCTTCGCAAGAACCCTGCTCCGGCAGAAGCCAAATATGTGCAGGTGAATGTCTTTCAAATGTTTCATGGATATGTTCAGGAAGCCGATTATGAGGCGTTGAAGTCTGAACTGAAAAGAATTGACGAAGAAAAAAAACTGGCGGCCGCCAATGCAGCAAATAATATCACTCCACCAGATCCCAATAAACCGGCTGGAGATACACCGGCACCCCCGCCTCCGCCGCCGCCCCCGCCTGTCTCTTCATCCGGCAATAGCAGCACGCCGGTTCAAACGAAGCCCGAAAATCAATCGGATACAATTCAAAGAAAAGAAGACAAACACGATCTTTCTTCTAAGGAACTTGCAGGCGATCCGATACTGGAACAATGTTTTGATGGCCCGAGGGCAGTTATCAATCCGGAAGTCGGCTTGCACGTAAAACGAATTCAGGAAGCGCTGATCAGGCTGGGTATTGAACTGCCGGAATTTGGTGCGGATGGAAAATATGGAAAAGAAACAGAAAATGCAGTTAAGAAATTTCAGGAAAAAGCGGGCATGTCCGAACCCGAAAGGGATGGAAAATTAGGAAAGAAAACCATTGCCTTACTGGACATGAGTCTCCGGAACAGTCAGATTTCTTCCGATCCCGACAAGGCATCAGATGACCTGGTTTTACATAACCCCAAACAGATAAAAGACGATGAAGATTGCAAAGACAAGCCGGACGATGAAGCCTGTCCTGTTCCGAATAAGGAAGTAAATGAAGCTGCAGATGCAGCCATCGCCCTGATCGACCGGGTTATAAATGAACAATTGCCTCCGAACAAAACAGCCAAGGCAGATTTCACTTCTATTTTTGAAGTACTGTTCAGAACAAATGATACCAGGGATGTGAAGGCAACTGCCGAAGAAGTGAAAAAAAATTATATCGAGATTAGAAAATTCCTGGAACTCATCAAGAAAGATCCAAGTCACGTGAGATGCGGCACGGCTTGCGACGGGGGCTGTCGTTCGGGTTCGCCCGCTTATCATGGTAAGTCAGGAGACTTTCACATTCTGACCTTCTGTCCCGATTTCAAAAAAGACCCTGACCGTATTTTTATTGTTTTACACGAATCCCATCACGCGGCGATCAAAGGCTCGAGGGATATTGCCTATCAGCATACGAGGCTGATCGATAAACTGGATCACAAACAGGCCCTCCTGAATGCGGCATCCTTTCATATGTATGCGAAGATGGTGAATGACCCTTCCAGCGACCATATTGGTCCGGCAGTAAAAGACAATGATTCCATCGCTGACCCGGATAAAAAGAAAAAGGCTGAGCTCGCACTGGCACAGATTGAACAATGGATGAGCCTGGTCAAATTCGACATGTCGGTGGTTTCTGCCAATATGGATACGGCAAAAAACAAAGGGAAATACGGTGAAGATGCAAGCCTGAAAAAAATAAATATATACGTTAACTGGCTGAATATAACAGCGCCTCCAACGAAGCCGACAGAGTCCGATGTTGCCCAGGCAAAGGCAATGGAAGAAAGAACCCGGGTGATGCAGGACGCATTTGACAAGGTATTTGATATCAGTGAATCAGTAAATGGAAGTTCCTGGGAACGGGGTCCCGGGGAACATATTTCTCTGAATCAATCCATGTTGTCACTGGATATAAGGCATATGGTTATCGCCCTGTTGCAGGAATTGGTTCACGCTACCCCGGATGTGAGTGCAGAACGCGAACCGCTTTATGTTGGAATCATAAACGACCTGAGAAATCTCAGGAAACTGGCTCCATGAACGTTGAATAAAAAACGAGGATATGATTGTCATTTCCGTTGCTATGTTGAAGGGAGGTGTCGGCAAGACCACCTTAGTCATTAACCTGGCCGCCGCTTTACTTCAAATGGGGAAGAAAGTCCTGCTGGTGGATGCGGATCCCCAGGCCAGTCTCTCTGAGGCGCTTGGGATCCTGGAAGAATCCGAAAAAAATGTTTTTGTTGAACTTTCCAAAGTGATCAAGGGTCAGAATGGGAATCTGGCTGAAGTCGTTATTCAGACAAAGTCCGGTCTCTCCCTGATTCCCTCTTCTATTGAACTGGCGGGAGCGGAACTCGAACTGGTAAGTGTATATGGAAGAGAACAGGTTTTTTCCTGGATGATGGAAGATCTGAAACCGAAATATGACTATATATTTATTGACTGCCCCCCGGCATTTGGAATGCTCACTGTAAACGCACTGGTAGCCAGCAATTACATTCTGATGCCGATGCAGGCCGAGTGGCTTCCCCTCAAAGGCCTGCGCATTTTTACTCATCACCTGAACACCATCATTCGCCTGAATAAAAAGCTCCAGGTGCTCGGTTATGTTCTGAACCGTTATGATGAAAGAAAAGTAATGAACCGGCAGATATTTCATTTGCTGGAGCAGGAGTTTGGCGACAAACTATTTAAGACCCATATCCGCACAAACATTCAGCTGGCGAAGGCGCAGGAGACGGGAACAGATATATTTCATTTTGACAAACATTCCCACGGGGCCGAGGACTACCAGCAGCTCGCCAGCGAGTTCATGCAAAAAATGGAAAATCTTTAAAAATATCGGTTATGTCATATTCTTCCCGGGTATACCGTCAGAGAAATCCAAAAACACAGGATGAATCAAAGGAAAAACCTTTTTTCTCCAAAAATAAACAGGACGGGCAGGGCAAAAAGAAAAATGCCTTTTTCCAGGCCAAACTCGCGGTGAATGAGCCGGGGGATTCATTTGAAAGAGAAGCCGATTCGGTAGCTCATGCTGTTGTGAACCAGGGCCAGGGAAGCCCGGTGCAAAAAAAAGAAATCGGGGGAATCCAGCGTCTGGCAACGACCCATGAGGAGGAAATCGACAGCAGCAATGACAGGCGGATGGAGAGAGATAAGGAAAAGCCATTTCAAAGAAAGGCAGACGCTCCCGAAAAAGAGCAGGAAAAAATGGTGAGCAAAAAAGAAGATCCTTCTAAAGAGAAAGAAAAGATGGTGAGCAAGAAAGAAGATCCGGCTCAGGAAAAAGACAAAATGGTGCACCGGAAAGAAGATCCAATGAAAGAAAAAGATAAGACTGTACAAAAAAAAGACGCAGCACCCGAAAAGGAAAAGGATAAAACAGTGCAAAAAATGGAATCGCCCAAAAAGGAAGAAGATAAACCCGGCAATTCCATTCAAAGGAAACAGGAGGGTTCAGGCCCCGCCGCTTCTTCACAAATGTCGTCGCACATAGAAAACAGCGCAGGCAAAGGGAAGCCGCTTCCATCAAAAACGCTTCAGGAAATGAATCGCTCGTTTGGAAATGATTTCAGCGACGTGCGCATACACCAGGATAAAGACTCGGCTTCGATGAACAGGGAGCTCGAATCGTATGCTTTTACCCATGGAAGAGATATCTATTTCAACGACGGGAAATTTAATCCTGAAGATGCGGAGGGAAGGTTTCTGCTCGCCCATGAACTGACGCACGTGCTTCAACAACAGGGTCCCATGATCAGCCGGGATCCGGCTCCTCCAAAACCGCGTTTTGATTTCCCGGTGTCTCTTGGTTTTTTTAAGGACTTTGATGTAATGTATTCACCTGATAATCCCCTGCCACAGAACGGCACGATACGGATCATCCATAATATTTTTATACTGTTTGGCGACAAAATAACAGATGAAAAAAAAGAGAAGTTCAGGAACGATTTCCAGAAAAATGTTTCCGCCACATGGCAGGATAAATTCCTGTTTGAGCTCAACGATCCGGATTTTACGCCTTACAAAGCCAATCTCAAACTGGACATTGAGTTTGTAGCCGACGCGAAAGACGCCCATACCATCATGGAGGTCAAGGATCGTCCGAAAGATTTCCGTTCCAATGTGGAGGCTCAGAGCAATAAGGACTTTCCCAACCTTAGCCACACGGCTCATCTCGACACCGGGGATCCCAGTCCGGATGAACTGGCAAAGAAAAATGCGGGCAAGACCTTTATTGAATCTACTGCAGATCATGTAGGCAACTTTGATTTCGACAGCGCTGCACTCAATGCGGACTGTGAAAAGGGTATCGGGGATGTAGAAAAGCACCTGGATGCTCTGCCGGATATCATGTCATTTACGGATATCTCCACAGGTAATGAAATCCATTATATCGGACGTGCCAGTCCTGAAGGCAATGCCTGGTATAACCGGCAGCTGAGTAAGAAAAGAGCCGAGACCGTTAAAGAGAGAATTGAAAAAGATAAACCGGATGCTAAAAAAATGGCGATCACACTAACAGGGGAAGGAGCGGATAAAACCAATTTTGAATCCAACAAGGAGAATTACCGGCGGGTAAATGTGATCATCGTACCTCCTCAGGAATTTAAAAATCAGCATAAGAGAGACCAGATCACGGCAGCCCACGAATTTGGACATATGATCGGTTTCGGAGATGAATATTCAGAAAAGGGAGACAAAAAATTTGCTAAAAAAGTGGAGGGTGACCGGCCGAGCCACTATGAAGACGTAAAGGCGATTATGGGTCAGGCCGCCGCCGATGAATTGTCCATGAATAAGACGGCCAGCATCATGTCAGAAGGAAATGACATAAAGAAAGGCCATTACGCCTATTTTCTGAAAGCGATCCGGGATCTTACCGGCAAACAGGGATGGAATATCAAATAAAAATTACCAGGATATGAACGAATATATTGCTGAAGACCAGACACCCCAGGAATTTCAGTTCCTGGAACAACTCATTCATTACCGGATGGGTGATGGAGGAAGGCCGACTTTCGCCTTTATTGAAAACTGGAGCATGCCTTTGCAAAAATATATACTGAGTGCCCGGATAAAAAATGAAGACGAGATCATTCTCCTGCTCATCGCCCTTGCCCCGCACGCGGTGCCGGATTTATTCGACCGGGCGATACAGGAAAAAATAAAAGAGTCCGGCGATTTTCCCGAGATCGGCGGTGTGAGGGGAAAAAATTTCAGGGGTTTCCTGCCAACGGGACAAACCGCCCTTTACCTGCTGGCCGGTGACGACCGTAAGAGGCAAACGGAGGTGGAGCAGCTTTTCTGGTCAGACCGGCATTTCTCCAGGAAAAAAATTCTCTGGCTGGAAGATCTCCCTCAGGGCGAACCGGTGATGAGCGGGAGGATCATCATGGCTCAGGATTATATCAGCCAGATTTTGTTCGGTAAATCTGCTCCGCCACATTTCAGCACCAGTTTCCCCGCGCGGAGGATAAAAACCCATCTTCGTTCCAAAGACATCATGATGAATCCGGAGATCCGCAGGCACTACAGATCTCTGAGGGAGTGGATAGATTTTAACCAAAGCCTGATGGTGGACTGGGATATGAAACACCGGCTGAGACAGGGATACCGGGTCTTGTTTTACGGGCCTCCCGGCACCGGAAAAACCCTTACGGCCAACGTGCTTGGAAATGAAACGGGCAAGGAAGTTTTTAAAATTGATCTGTCCATGGTCGTTTCAAAGTATATCGGTGAGACAGAAAAAAACCTGGAATTATTATTCGCCCGTGCGGAAGACAAGGACTGGATTTTATTCTTCGATGAAGCTGATGCCATATTCGGGAAGAGGACCAGTGTAAAAGACGCCCACGATAAATATGCAAACCAGGAAGTTTCTTATCTGCTGCAACGAATCGAAGAATTCAATGGGCTGGTGATTCTGGCTACCAATATGAAAAATAATATTGATGATGCTTTTATCAGGCGTTTCAATGATATTGTGAAATTCAGTATTCCCAATGAAGAGGAAAGAAAAGAGATCTGGGAAAAATCCTTCCCCGAAAATTCCGAATACGGAGAAATTCCAAACCAGGTGAAGCGGTATGAAATATCGGGCGGAAATATCATCAATACCATTCACTATGCAGGTATACAGGCCGTCAGGAGAAATGCATCGGCAGTTCGTAAGGCTGAACTGCTTCAACTAAACGGATCGAACGGAGTTGATCTGGAAGAACCACAGGGCAACCGGCTTGTTTTTTATCTGGAAGATGTTATTGAAGGAATCCGGCGCGAAATGATCAAAGAAGGCAAACCTTTTAGTGTTTAAATCTTTGTTGCAGGGACTTTTTATGTCTACAGGTGATTAAGTGGCTGCTAAACACTGATCTTTCTCTTCCTTGCCACCACCTTCCAGCGACCGGCCAGCCTGCCATCTTCGATCACGGCGGCCTCGTCGTAAAGTGCTACAGAAGGGCAGATATGTATGGGCACGCCGAAAAGGGTGTCACCGGTTTTGTACTTCGATGAATTGGCGACTTTCAGCACGAGATGTTCTTCACTCTGCGAAACAGGTTCGGCGTCAGGGGCATTCAGGAAATAAATTCTCGGGAAAGGATTTTCGGCAGCCACCGATTTATGTCCGAGGTCGGTGCAGATAAGATCCGGGGCCGGAATGGAAATCACGCGGCTGAGCAGGAGCGCACCAAACTGAAAGGGTTGCTCGGGCAGCTTGTCCGCATAGCCTTTGTCCCAGAATACAAAGGTACCCGGACTGCAATCCCTGTCTGTCTGCGCCGCATGGATCAGACAGGAAGGTGTGCCGCCTGCTACCAGATCTATAGGTGCGCCGGTAATTTTTTCTATTTCCTTTCTCAGCGCGAGAACAGGTTTAAAAGCTTTATGACAATCTTTCGTTCTCACGGTAATATCGGAATCACGGATATGCCCGTCATAAGCATGAAGTCCCTTCAGTATAAAAACAGGATTTGAAAGGATTGCCTTTGCGAGGATAAGTGCTTTTTCAGGAAGGATGCCTGTGCGGTTCATGCCGACATTCAGATCAATATAGACTGAAGCCTGGAGCTGATGTATTTTAAACTGATCTGTGAGTGTCTGGATATTTTGTTCGCTATCGGCGAGAAAAGAAAACCGCGTTTCGGGATAACGTGTCATCAGCCGGATAAAGCGTTCGGCCTTTACCGGTGTGAGCGGATAGGCCAGGAGAACATCCGGTGCTTTAATTTCCGCCAGCATTTCTGCTTCAGCGATCGTGGCAGCTTTGAATTTCCGGATGCCATGATCCATCATCATCGAACAGACTTCCGCCATTTTATTGGTCTTCACATGCGGCCTCGTGCGTAAAGCGTCTGCATGTTGAAGCAGCGCCTGGATGTTTTTCTTCACACGCGCAGGATAAACGAGGAGGGCCGGCGAATCCAGGCCGTCGATGCCTTCTGCCAGCCACCATTCTTTTTCCATAAAAAATTATTTAGATGCTGAAATGACTTCGCTTTAAACTAACGGCCAACGGCCCACGACAGACCCATCAACCACTAACCAACTCAAACAATGCTTCAATCTCCACCGGAATATTATCCGGCAGTGTGCCCATGCCTACGGCGCTCCGCACGCCGATACCGTTTTCATTGCCCCAGACCGCAGCGAAAAGTTCGCTACATCCGTTGATGACCGCAGGATGTTTTTCAAAATCCGGATGGGCATTTACCATGCCCAGCACTTTGATCACACGTTTCACCCGGTCGAGGCTTCCCAGATTCGCTTTTAGGGTGGCGAGGATGGCGAGACCCACCTGTCGCGCGGCGAGCTTTCCCTCTTCGGGACTTATCTGGTCTCCCACGCGGCCGCGCATCAGGGTCCGGTCGGGCAGGAGGGGACCATGGCCCGACACATAGCAATGGTTCCCGTCAATCACGAGCGGTTTGTACACACCCACAGGCGTCGGTGCCGGAGGAAGCTCGAGGTTCAGGTTTTTGAAATTTTCATCAGCCGTCATATGCTATTATGTTGTTTTTGCTGTTAAGTCGTTTTATACAATGTTCCAATTAGAACCGTTCGGTTGTATTTTCTTCCAAATAAGGACCGAATGGTTCTATCTCCACCGGTTGCTTTTTCCCCTATTCATTCATGAGGTAAAACCGAAAGCCCACAAACCTCATCCATGGGGTGTTAAGAAATAAAGAAGCCCGACCATGAGCAATCCAACTACTGAAACAATCGTTTCCATGACGCTCCAGGTTTTGAGAGTATCACGGATACTCAGGTTGAAATATTCTTTGAACAGCCAGAAACCGGAATCGTTCACATGGGAAAACATCAGGCTGCCGGCGCCCGTCGCCAGCACGATCAGGCTGGGATTGATCTGTGTACCGATAATCATCGGTGCCGTGATACCGGCAGCAGTAAGTCCCGCTACGGTGGATGAACCAAGACAAACCCGGATAAAAGCAGCGATGATCCAGGCGGCCAGGATAGGATGAAGGTGCATGCCCTGCATGAGATGCGTAAGCTGGCCGGCCGTTCCACTGTCGGTGAGCACCTGCTTCAAAGCCCCGGCGCCCGCGATGATGAGCAGGATCAGGGAAATATCTTTTGCCGCATCGCCCATGGCCGCCATGCAGGTCTCTATCTTCTTGCCTCTTTTCAGTACCAGCGAATAGATCGCAAAAGCCAGCGTAAGCAATAGCGCTATGGTAGGATCGCCCAGCACGGAAAACAGTAGAACCAAAAAATTATCTGCCGGAAGTGTTAGCCGGAACAGGGTTGCCAGACCGATGAGGAGAACGGGCAGGAGTGCCGTGATAAAACTGTCCGCCAGTCCGGGTAATTCGGCATCAGGGATGGACTTTCCCGCAAAGGTTGCCAGGGGTTTTGTCGTATAGCCTTTGAGGAAACGCGCGAAAAACGGACCCGCAATAACGGCCGAAGGAATGGCGACGATGAGTCCGTAGATAAGCGTAAGTCCGAGGTCTGCATGATATGCCCGGATAAGTCCCACCGGCGAAGGATGGGGCGGCAGGTATCCATGGGTAACAGAAAGCGAGGCCAGCAGGGGAACGCCGATATATACAGCCGGGATATCATATTTATAAGAGAGTGTGATGATCAGGGGCACCATGAGTACGAAGCCAATGCCATAGAAGAGCGGGATGCCTACGATAAAGGCCGTGATGAGCAGGCCCCAGACCAGGTATTTCCTTCCGAACCATTTCATGAAGGCGGCTACGATCCGTTGCGCCGCGCCGTAGTCAGCAACGAGCTTTCCGATCATTGCACCCACCACGATGATGACCAGCAGGGAGCCCATCATGTCCCCGATACCCGTCTGCACCGACTGGTTGATTTTATCTACCGACATCCCGTTGGCGAGGCCGATACCCATGGAGACAAGTAAAAAAGAAAGGAAGGCATTGAGCTTTGCCCAGGTCGTCAGCAGGATCAGCACAAAAATTCCGGTCAGCAGTATAAGGAAGGACATGGCAGACAATAATGAGTATCCGAAAAAGGTAATGTGATTCCGTTAAATTAATCCATTTCGGCTATATTGGTCAAATGCTGCTAATTTGCTGATATGTTTATTGTAGACGCCCATCTCGACCTTGCCATGAACGCCATGGAATGGAACCGTGACCTCCGCCTACCGGTCAGGGATATCCGCGAACGCGAAAAAGGGATGAATGACAAGCCGGACCGTGGAAGGAATATGGTTTCCCTGCCCGCTCTGCGGGAAGGAAGGATCGGACTGGTCGTCGCCACCCAGATCGCGCGCTTTGTCCGGCAGGGCAGTCCGCTTCCAGGATGGCATTCACCGGAACAGGCCTGGGCGCAGACCCAGGGCCAGCTGGCCTGGTACAGGGCCATGGCAGACGATGGCGAGATGGTGCAGATCCGGGATCTGGCAGAACTTGAAACGCATATCGGCATCTGGGAAAACAGTTCTATTCCGGACGATAAAAAACCCGTCGGATTTATCCTGAGTCTCGAAGGGGCTGATTCGCTCGTCAATCTGAACTATCTCGACAGGGCCCATGAATATGGCCTACGCGCGATGGGGCCCTCCCACTACGGCGAAGGACGCTATGCGGGCGGCACGGGAACAGAAGATGGATTCACTGCGGCTGGCAAGGATCTCTTAAAGAAGATGGACAGGCTTCATATGATCCTCGATATCACCCACCTCACCGATAAAGGCTTTGACCAGGCTCTTGAGATTTATAAAGGGCCCGTTTGGGCCAGCCATCATAACTGCCGTTCGCTGGTGAAAAACCAACGGCAACTGACCGACGACCAGATAAAGCGGCTCATAGAACGGGATGCGGTTATTGGCGGTGTGATGGATGCCTGGATGCTTACCGACGGATGGATCAGGGGTATCTCGCTGCCCAAGGTCACCGGCACGGACCTTAACCGGCTCATCGATCACTACGATCATATCTGCCAGATCGCCGGCAACGCAAACCATATCGCCATCGGCAGCGATCTCGACGGCGCGTTTGGGACGGAACAGTCTCCCTGGGACATGGATACCATTGCCGACCTGAAAAAACTTCCGGACCTCCTTGCGGCCCGTGGGTATAAGCCGGGGGATATCGAAGGCATTCTTTATGGAAACTGGCTCCGGTTTCTGAAAAAAGCCTGGACCGGCGTTTAACCTCCGGTCATTCTTCATTGCCGCTCACAATTTTTTAATGCCGGAAACGACTCTATTTATTCCGCCGGTAGCAAGGCCTTCGTTAAATTTGCTCTCTTTTTACCGATAACAGGAGGTTAACCTCCTCCTTAAAAACCTGTTATGAGAAATCCCCTGTCCGCCGGAGCACTGATCTCCGGCTTGATCGTTTTTGCAGGCTGCCAAAGTAAAGCGGGCAATGATTCCTATGCGCCGCAGACTCCCTCCCTGCCGGTAGTCACGATCGCCAGCAGGCCTTTCATGGCTTACCGGGAGTATTCGGCCTCACTGGAAGGTGTAAGTGATATAGAAGTCAGACCCCAGGTAACAGGTTATGTTGAAAAAATTTATGTGGATGAAGGCGCCTTCGTTAAAAAGGGACAGGCTCTCTTTAAGATCAACGACCGTCCTTACCGCGAAGCGTTGAACAATGCCAGTGCCAGCCTGGCCGTCGCCAAGGCCAACCAGGCAACTGCGAAAATCGACATGGAGAAACTTGAGCCGCTTGTGCAGAACCAGGTGATCTCTCCCATACAGTTGCAAACGGCCAAAGCTGCCTATGACGCGAGTACGGCATACGTCGACCAGGCAAAAGCCATGGTCGCCAACGCGCAAATCAATATTGGCTATTCGCTGATCACTGCGCCGATGGACGGCTATGTGGGAAGGATTCATATTAAAATCGGAAGCCTGGTGGGGCAGTCCATGGATCCGCTGACGAATATTTCCGAGGTAAAAGATATCCGTGCATATTTCTCTGTCAGCGAAACGGCTTTTCTTCGTTTCCGTGATGAATATCCCGGTAAGGACATCAACGAAAAAATAAAAAACCTTCCTCCTGTCGAATTGATCCTCTCCGATAATACGGTGTATCCGGAAAAAGGGAAAGTGGAACTCGTCTCCGGGCAGTTCACCACAGGCGCGGGTGCCATCCCCTTCCGCGCGAGTTTTCCTAACACCAAAGGCATTCTCAGGTCAGGCAGCACGGGAAGAGTGAGAATTTCGGTCAATCTTCCTGAGGGACCCGTGATTCCCCAGGAAGCCACGTATGAGCTGCAGGACAAGACATTTGTTTTCCAGCTGAGTGACAGCAATACAGTAGTAGGCACTCCTGTAACCATTAAGGCTACGCAAGGCAATTATTACCTGGTGGATGGCCTGAAGCCCGGAGCGCGCGTGGTTTACGGCGTGGAAAGACTAAACGATGGCGAAAAGATCCAGCCCATTCCGATGTCGATGGACAGTCTGCTGAAAGCCAGACCTCTTTAATACGCTTTAACTTAAATCGAGCTTTATCCTAATAAAATAGAAAGATGTTCAGAAGATTTATAGAAAGGCCGGTGCTCTCCACGGTGATCTCCGTGATCCTGACCCTCATGGGGCTGATCTCGTTGTACAGTCTGCCCATCACGCAGTTTCCCGACATCGCGCCGCCGACGGTCAGCGTGAACGCTTTTTATCCCGGCGCCAATGCAGAAGTGGTGGCGCGTGCGGTTGCCACGCCTATCGAAGAAGCGATCAACGGGGTCGAGAACATGACCTATATGACGTCTACCTCCGGTAACGACGGCTCCATGAACATCAATGTCTTTTTCCGCCAGGGAACCAATCCTGACATTGACGCGGTAAACGTGCAGAACCGTGTGGCCCGGGCGGTGAGCCAGATTCCCACGGAAGTCGTGCAGGCGGGGATCTCGACGCAGAAACAGCAGAACAGCATGATTAATGTGACCCTGCTCTACAGCGACAATCCGGCTTACGACGAAAAATTTATTCAAAACTATACCAAGATCAACGTCATTCCGGAAGTCCAGCGTGTACCCGGTGTCGGGCAGGCACAACTCTTCCTTGCCAAAGATTATTCCATGCGCGTCTGGCTTCAGCCCGACAGGCTGATGGCCAATAACCTGTCCGTGCAGGATGTGCTTAACGCAATTCACGATCAGAATGTGGAAGCCGCTCCCGGAAAGTTCGGCGAAGGCAGCAGCGCTTCTTTTGAATACATCATTAAATACAAAGGCAAGCTTTCCGATAATAAGGACTATGAAGACATTATCATCAAAAGCGGCGCGGACGGATCGCTGGTACGTCTAAAGGATGTTGCCCGTGTGGAACTCGGTTCTCTAACCTATAACGCCAATGGTCTCGTGCAGGGCAAACCGGGTACGGCTTTCGGAATATTTCAAACGGCCGGATCGAATGCCAACGATATTCTGACCTCCGTAGACGAAGTGATGAGAACGGCTTCGGATCGTTTTCCAAAAGGTCTCCATGCGTTTACCATGTTCAGCGCCAAGGATTTTCTCGACGCCTCCATCAAGCAGGTAAGAGAAACCCTGATCGAAGCTTTTATCCTCGTCTTTATTGTGGTGTTCATCTTCCTGCAGGATTTCCGTTCTACGCTTATTCCGGCCATTGCTGTTCCGGTAGCCATTATCGGAACCTTCTTTTTCATGCAGATCGCGGGATTCACCATCAACCTGCTTACTCTTTTTGCGCTCGTCCTTGCGATCGGAATCGTGGTGGACGACGCCATCGTGGTGGTGGAAGCCGTGCATTCGAAAATGGAGCGAACGGGTCTGCCCGCTAAAGACGCCACCATACAATCCATGAATGAAATTTCCGGCGCCATCATTTCGATTACGCTCGTGATGGCTGCCGTATTTGTTCCCGTCGGATTCATGCAGGGGCCCGCGGGCGTCTTCTATCGTCAGTTTGCTTTTACCCTGGCCATCGCCATCCTCATATCCGCAATGAACGCGCTTACCCTGAGTCCCGCACTCTGCGCGCTGCTGTTGAAAAATGAGCATCATGAAGAAGGAGGAAAAAAAGCAGGTATCGGAAAACGTTTTGCACGCGGATTCAACGCGGGATTTAAAGCGACCACCGAACGATATATCAATTCAGTCAATTTTCTGATCCGCCATAAGTGGGTCGGCCTCACTGGTCTTGCGCTCATCGTGGTGACGACCATCTGGCTTATCCGCTCTACACCAACCGGATTCATCCCGTCCGAGGATCAGAATTTTGTGATGATGGCGGTGAACCTTCCCCCGGCTTCTTCGCTGGAAAGGACCGACGTGGTGATGAAAAAGGTCGACAGTGCACTGAACACCATCCAGGCCGTAGACAAAAGAGGAAGTCTGAGTGGCTTGAATATGTTCAGCTTTGTAAGCACTTCGAACTATGGAGGTGTCTTCATCAAACTCAAGCCCCAGGCAGAACGAAAACCTTTTAAGACCATCGATCAGATCATCGATGAGATCAACGAGAAAATGACTCCGATAAAGGGCGCCGGATTTTTTGCCATCAAACCCGCAACCGTGCAGGGATTCGGCAACAGCAGCGGTTTTGAAGTCATCGTCCAGGACCGCTCAGGTGGCACCATCGAAAAGCTGAATCAGGTCACCAATGAATTTTCCGCCTCCATGATGAAGAGAAAAGAGATCGCGTACGCGGCTTCCTTCTACTATACCAATATTCCGCAGTACATGGTAGAGATTGATAATGCCAAGGCCCGCCAGCTGGACGTCTCGGTGAATGATCTCCTGCAAACCATGCAGGTGTATTATGGCAGCAGCTTCGCCAGCGATTTCAACCGCTTCGGAAAATATTACCGCGTGATCGTGCAGGCCGACGTGCCGTACCGCAGGGATGCGACGGCGATGGATGGCATTTTTGTGAAAAGCAGTAAGGGCACCATGATTCCCCTGAATACGCTGGTGCAGCTGCGCAGGGTGTATGGTCCCGAGACGGTGAACCGTACCAACCTTTTCAATTCCATTACCATCAATGGTGCTGTAAAGCCGGGATACAGTTCCGGTGATGCGTTGAGAATTATTCAGGAAGTGGCCAAGACGGATCTGCCGAGAGGATATTCTTACGAGCTGTCGGGGATATCCAGGGAAGAAAAACTCGCGGGCGTTCAGACCCAGCTCATCTTCGTACTCAGCATTGTATTTGTGTATTTTCTTTTGTCGGCCCAGTACGAAAGCTATATTCTTCCGCTGGCCGTTCTCCTTTCGATACCAACGGGTTTGATGGGCGTGTTTTTATTCATCAAGGTCACCGGAATAGAAAATAATATTTATGTCCAGGTCGGCATCATCATGCTGATCGGGTTGCTGGCAAAAAATGCGATCCTCATCGTGCAGTATGCCGTGCAGCGAAGACGAAACGGAATGGGACTTGTGGAATCGGTGATCGAAGCCAGCAGGCTCAGGTTGCGGCCCATCCTGATGACCTCCTTTGCTTTTGTGGTCGGCCTGCTGCCCCTGACCTGGGCCACGGGAGGATCCGCACTGGGCAATCGATCCATCGGTACGGGCGCGGTAGGCGGCATGCTCACGGGCGTATTGCTGGGTGTGTTCATCATCCCCGTACTGTTTGTGATCTTCCAGGCATTGCAGGAAAGAGTGTCCGGTAAGCCCATGGCCGTCAGGGGCAAGTATGAGCTGAAGTCAGAATAGGAATAAATCAGGAAAAAGAATTAAAAATCCCTGTACCAGGAATATCAATAAGATCAGAATTAACCGAGATGAAACAACCCGTGAGAAATTTTTTTAGTGCCGGAAAAATATGGACGATTTCATTACTCGTCCTGACGCTTTCCTGCCGCGTCGGGAAAAACTATCAGCGGCCGGAAGTGCTGCTGCCGGAGAATTTTTCGCCGCAGGCAGTGACCATGGATACCAGCAGCGTCGGTGACATTGCATGGAAGGAATTTTTTACCGACACCATTTTGCAGCAGTTGATCGACAGCGGCATTTCCCGCAACTATGATCTGCAGTATGCCCTGCATAATATTCTTATTGCACAATCCCAGGTGAAACAATCACAGTGGCTCTGGGTACCACAGGTCAATGCCGGATTGAGCGGGAATTATTTCCGC
>Ga0068871_100001182_pt1 | contig 17487 bp, 13 predicted proteins | sample KBSMisM72_FD_72750 | JGI IMG/M metagenome (GOLD analysis project Ga0068871, IMG submission 72750) | Miscanthus rhizosphere microbial communities from Kellogg Biological Station, Michigan, USA - KBS Miscanthus M7-2 | ecosystem: Host-associated > Plants > Roots > Rhizosphere > Soil ... | reverse complement strand
TACGCGCGGTTCGTCTCGCTGTCGAACAAGGGCGCACGCGAGCTGGGATTCGCCGACACCGGCGCGATGTGGCGGCAGAAGTACGACATGCCGCCCGACGCGTTCATGAAAGAGCTGGATCGGCAGTGGGATCAGGTGCGGCCGCTTTACCTGAAGCTCCACGCGTACGTGCGGATGAAGCTGCACGAGAAGTACGGCGACGTCGTGCCTGCCACTGGTCCCATTCCTGCGCATCTGCTTGGCAACATCTGGGCGCAGGACTGGTCAAACGTCTATCCGCTGGTCGCCCCCAAAAACGCCGATCCTGGCTACTCGCTCGACGACATTCTCAAACAGCGGAAGACGCCGCCGCTCGACATGGTGCATGCGGGCGAACGGTTCTACTCGTCGCTCGGGTTCGCTCCGCTGCCGAAGACGTTCTGGGAGCGTTCGCTCTTCGTCCGCCCGAAGGATCGCGACGTCGTCTGCCACGCGAGCGCGTGGGACATCGATCTCGAGACCGACATTCGCATCAAGATGTGCATCGATCCGACGGCGGAAGACTTCACGACCATCCATCACGAGCTCGGGCACAACTACTATCAGCGCGCGTACGACATGCAACCGGTGCTGTTCCGCGACAGCGCCAACGACGGGTTCCATGAAGCCATCGGCGACACGATCGCGCTGTCGGTCACGCCGGAGTATCTCGTGAAGATCGGCCTGCTCGGCAAGGCGCCGGATGCGTCGCGGGACATCGGTCTCCTGATGAAGCGCGCGCTCGAGAAGGTCGCCTTCCTGCCGTTCGGGCTGCTGATCGATCAGTGGCGGTGGAAAGTGTTCAGCGGCGAGATCGCTCCCGCCGACTACAACAAGGCGTGGTGGGACCTGCGCCTGAAGTACCAGGGCGTCGCGCCGCCGTCAGCGCGCGGCGAAGAGTATTTCGATCCCGGCGCGAAGTATCACGTGCCCGACAACACGCCGTACACGCGGTACTTTCTCGCCGATATCCTGCAGTTCCAGTTTCATCGCTCGCTCTCCCAGACGGCGGGCTGCACGCTGCCGCTTCATCGCTGTTCGATTTACGAGAGCAAACCGGCCGGAGCGAAGCTGAACGCGATGCTGTCGCTCGGCCAGTCGAAGCCGTGGCCGGACGCGCTCGCCGTCCTGACAGGGACGACGCAGATGGACGCGTCGGCGATCATCGACTACTTCGCGCCGCTCGACAAATGGCTCGACGAACAGCTCAAAGGTTCGAAGACGGGGTGGTGATGGTTCGTGGGGTTCGAAAGGTTCGTCGGGTTCGAGAGTGACGAGGAGGAGCGGCCCCACGAACTCTAGCTCCAGCCTCTATGCGCCATGGACCGGTTCGGCGAGACCTATCCGGAAGATCATGTGGAGCCCGACAAGCCTTCGAGCGACGAACCTCCCGAACCCTTCGAACCTAGAGTAAGAGGGCTTCGACGCGATGCGCGTGGACGGTCGCTTCGCATGCCGACCACGCGAAGATCGTGAACCGGCCGTCTTGCGAGGCGACGAGCGCGACGGCGTCGGGCTGATCGTGCACGAACTGCGCGGCGGACATATGACGGGTCCCGCCCATCTCGGATGGATTCATCGTGGTCGCCGCCGACCCTTCGATCGGTTCAGTGACGATGACCGTCTCGATGCGCGGCGAGCCGTCGCGCCGGCCGATCTTCGCGCCGAAGGCCAGCAGCTCGTACCGATCGGTGATGATCGTCGCGCCGTCCACCGCGGTCAGGCCCGCGACGCCGTCGACGGCGCGCGCGAACGCTTCCTGCCACCGGCGCCGTTCGGTCTCAGGGTTGTTCATCAGCTCCGTCAGTTCAGCATAGTACGGCTGCACGCCGTACATAATCGGCTGCACAATCGACTGGCGCCACGTTTCGCTTCCCGACGGCACGACCAGAAGGGCGCCGCCGCGTCCGTGCGCGCGCATCGACGCGGCGAGCTGGACGAGGACGTTCAACGACTGCGCCCATGACGCCGGGGCGTCGAACCCGAGCAGCGACGTGAGAAGCGGCGGACAATCGGGCAGGCTCGACGCGTGCTCGTCGATCATCATGAGCCGATCGCCTTCGAGCACCGCCACGTTGATGAACTTTCCCGACTCCTCGCCGCGATGATGCTTGACGACAAGCACGCCGGGCGACGTGACTTCGAGGACGAAGCAGTACATCGGAATGGTCCGCGTCGTGCCCCACACGCAGAGCTCGCCGTCGCGCTCCCACACGCCGAGATGGATACCCGCGCGTTCCACCGCCGGCGCCACCTTCGCAAGCAGCGCCGGGGCGAGCGAAATGGGGCGCTCGAACAGCAGCGGACGCGCCGCCTGTTCCGACGGCAAATACGCGAGTGAGATTCGCGGCGTATAGCCCTCTTCACGGCGGAGGCTCGCCCAGAACGCGGCGTCGATGATCGTTTCGATTGTCGTGACGCTCGGCGCCGGCGCAGCCGGCCGGCCGTTGCGCTGCGCCGCGTCGATGTGACGCGCAAAATGCGCCGCCACTCGAGCGCCCGCCGCATTCGCGCCCCCGTACTTCGCAGTGTCCATCGACGATCATTGTAGACTGCAGGTAATGCTCGACATCGTGATTCAGGTCGATCGCGGCACGCGATGGCTGCGCCTGCAGCAACCGGTGCGCGTCGTCGACGTACGCGACGGCGTCGATCTCGATCCGGCGCTGCGGGAGATCGAGCAGCTCGCACACACGCGCGGCCTTCACGCTGCCGGTTTCGTCACTTACGAGGCCGGACGCGCGTACGGGCTCCGCACGTCTGAGCCCGACGGCCAGTGGCCTCTCGCGTGGTTTGCGCTGTTCGATCCGGAGAGCGTCGTCGAGGTCGACGAGCCAAAGGCCTCGAACGCGTACGAGATCGGCAGCCTCACGCCGTCCGTCGACCGCGCGGCGTTCGATCGTGCGTTCGCCGACATCCGCCGGCACATCGGCGAGGGCGACACATACCAGGTCAACTACACATTCGACCTGCGAGGCCGATTTTCCGGCGATCCGTTCAGCCTCTTCGCCGACTTGGCGGCCACACAGCGTGGACGCTACTCGGCCTACATCCACACAGGGACGCACGCGATTTGCTCGGCGTCCCCGGAGCTCTTCTTCGCGAGAAGGGACGGCACGATTGAAACGCGGCCGATGAAAGGCACGGCGCGGCGTGGACGGACGCTCGCCGAGGACGCCGCCGCTGCCGCGCGGCTCCGTGCGTCCGCGAAGGAACGCGCCGAGAACGTGATGATCGTGGACATGATGCGCAACGATCTCGGGCGCATCGCCGAGACGGGAAGCGTCACGGTCCCCGGGCTTCTCGTCGCGGAGCGCTACCCCACCCTGTGGCAGATGACGTCGACCGTCTCCGCGAAGTCGTCGGCGACGCTCGCGGACATTTTCGCGGCCTTGCATCCATCGGCGTCCGTCACCGGCGCGCCAAAAGTGCGGACGATGGAGATCATCAGTGAGATCGAAGGCCGTCCGCGCGGTGTCTACACCGGCGCCATCGGCTATCTCGCCCCAGACGGCGCGGCGCAATTCAGCGTCGGAATCCGCACGGCCGTCGTCGATCTCCGGGCCGGTCTCCTGACCTTCGGCGTCGGAAGCGGTATCGTCTGGGACTCCAACTCGGGCAGCGAATATCAGGAGTGTCTACTCAAGTCGGCGATCTTCGAACGGCGCCCGTTGACGTTCGAGTTGCTCGAGACCATGCGCTGGTCGCCGCGCGACGCGTTCTTTCTCCTGGAACGCCACCTCGGCCGCATGCGGCGTTCGGCGGACTACTTCGACTACCAGTTCGATGAAGGGAAGATTCGGAGTGCACTCGACCGAGCGGTCGCCGGACAGTCGGACGCCCAGCGCGTGCGACTGATGGTGTCGCGCGATGGCGGCGTTCACGTGGAGCGCGCGCCGCTCGGATCGGCAGATGCCGCGCCGGCGCGTCTCGGCGTCGCGGCTGAGCCAATCGATCCGTCCAACGTCTTCCTGTTCCACAAGACGACGCATCGCGTGATGTACGCGAACGCCATGCAGCCCGACTGCGACGACGTCGTGCTGTGGACAACTGACGGCGAGGTGACCGAAACCACGCTCGGCAACATCGTCGTCGAGATCGGCGGACGCAAAGTGACGCCGCCGGCCGACGCCGGACTGCTCGCGGGAACCTTTCGCGAAGAACTGTTGGAGCGGGGCGAGATTGTCGAAGGACGAGTGACGCTCGACGATCTGAAATCGGCGTCGCGTGTGTGGATCATCAACGCGGTGCGCGAGTGGTGGCCCGCGATGCTGCGTGATGCGCCAAATATCGTGCAGGCGTTCACCCCTCGGCCTGCCATCGGGCAGACCTAAAGGCCTGCGCTACATTGCGAATGCAGCCGACACGACCCCAATGAGCACGAGCGCCGCGATGCCCACCGCGGCGAAACGCAGCCAGCGCTGAAGCGGCACGCCCGCGGCCAACAGCACGGCCATCAGCGCTCCATTGGTCGGCGTCACCATCTCCATCAGCCCGGCTCCCGTCTGATACGTGACGACCGCCGCTTCGCGGGAGAAGCCGAGCAGATCGGAAATTGGCGCGAACAGAGGCATCGTCAGAACCGCGTGTCCGCTGACGCTCGGCACCGGGATGTGGAGCAGCGCGTGGAAGGGCACCATCAGCAGCACCGCCACGAACGCCGGCACATGCGCCAGCGGAGTGACCAGCGCATGAAGGATCGTGTCGACGACACGGCCGTCGTCCAGCACGAGCGAGATGCTGCGCGCGACGCCCACCATGCACGCGGCCGGCAGCACGCTCATCATGCCCTCGAGATACGTTTCCACGGTTTTCGTCAAGCCGAACCCGCCGATCACTCCGGCCACGAGTCCGGCGACGAGAAAAGCGCCGGACAGCTCGTTCAGCCCCCAATCGAGCTTCAGCGCGCCGTAGACGTACGCGGCGAGCGGCGAAAGCACGATCGCGAGGATGAAGACGTGCCGTTTCGCGATCGTGGCCGGCACCTTGGCGCCCGTGGATGGGCGAACGCGGGCGCGCACACGGGCCGCATGAATCATCGTCAGCGCAATCCATGCGGCGAGGCCCGTGATGAGCATCGAAAGACGGAGCCCTCCGCGCTCGAGCGGAGGCAGTTGTGCGAGCTTCAGCGCGATGCCCGCCTGAAACGGATTGGTCGGGCCGAACGCGCTGCCGACCATCGCAGCACCGGCACTCATCGCCACCACAGTGACGCCGTCGACGCCGATGCCGGCGCCAAGCGCCATCAGTACCGGCACGAGCGGGATGATCTCCTCCTGCATGTTCTCGAGCGCGCCCATTGTCGCGAAGAAGATGGCGACAATCGGAATCACTAAAAGGCCGTGGTCGGCAAAGCGATCGACGAGCCACTGGACGACGGCAGGCAGCGTGCCGAGACGATCGACCACGACCCAGGCGCCGCCGACCAGAATGACGAGGAAGATGACGTCAGACGCGGCGATGAACCCGCGTGGAATGGCCACCGCGACAGCGAAGGGCCCAACCGGTGCGCGTTCGACCGGGTGATACGTCCCGGCGACGACAACCCGCCGTCCGGTCGCTGGGTCGTCGCGGCGATCGTACTGGCCCGCGGGAAGAACCCACGTCAGGATCGCGGCGACGACGACGGCGGCGCCGAGAAGGACGATCGGATGTGGAAGACGGAGACGCGGCAACCCGCCGCAAATACTACTGCGGCGTCACCGCGACTTGGATCAACTTGCGATATTTCACCGGCGTGCCGTTGAGCGTCGCGGGGCGATAGCGCCACGACTGGGCCGCGGCGACCGCCTGCCGGTCGTAGTTGGCGACGGTCGGCGACCGCATCGCCGCCGAGACCACCTTGCCGGTTTCGTCGATCATGACTTCCATGGCGCCCGTCATCGCTCGCTGGACCACACCGCTGAATGGCGGCAGTTCCTGACGAATCGTGACCGGCGGGACCACGTTGGGGTCGCCCACCGTGTAGACCTTCGGCGGCTCAGGAGCGGCCACGACAGGCGCCGGCCTCGGCACGACCGCGGCCTTGGCGGCCAAGGCCGCCGGCTCTGGCGCCGGTGGAGGCGCAGCCGCCTGCACGCTGAGCGAGTGGAAGCCGTCGATCAACACGCGAAGGTCTGAAAGAGGCGGCTTGTTCGCCGCGTGCGCAAGATCGGGATCCGCATACAACGCGAGCAGTTGCCCGAAGCCGTTGGACGCTGCTGCGTAGTCCTTGTGATCGTAGGCGGTCTTCGCGATCGCGTACTTCTGCTGCACGAGCCCCGGCAACAGCCGCTTTCTCACCTCGCTGAAGACGGCACGCACGCGCGGCGACACGTCGGAATCAGACGGGTGAAACGACGGATCCGCAGCGACGACGGCTTCGATTGCCTGCGACGCTTCGGCGGATTTGCCGAGCGCCAGGAGGCAGAGCGCACGGTATTGGTCGGCGGCACGGCCTTGGTCAGGCGGCAGTTCGGCCGCGTTCAGACGGCCAAGCATCGCGAGCGCATCCTCGTACGACGCAGAAGCGTACAGCTCGCGTGCGGCCGAGAGCGAGTCTGCGGCAAACACGCGAGACGACGACAACACGATAGCGGCAGCGAGAAGATACTTCTTCATTTCTTCCTCATGTCGACGCTGAGACGCGCCGGACCGAGGAGCGTCACCGTGACGCTCTGTCGCGTCTCGCCAAGCTCCGGATGACGAAACACCACGTCATGTTTGCCAATGGTCGTCTGCAGATTGCCGATCGGCGTGTCGCCGGCCTTCTCGCCGTCGATCCACACCTCGGCCCAGGGCACCGCGTTCAGCGAGATCGAGCCGGTCGGCAGCTTCAGCGATACGTTGTCGACTTTGCCCGGCGCAACGGTGAGCTTGCGGTTCACGCGAAATCCGAGCGCCTCGTTGATGAAGTCGACGCGGTGCTCGCCGGCGGACACCATCACTTTGTCCGTCTGGTTCGTGCCGAGCAGTTTGCCGTCCTCGTAGATCTGGACGTCGATCGGCGCCGTCACCGCGATCCATCCCGACATGCGGTCGCGCGCGACGAGCGGGACGACGAGCGATGCCGTTACGCCGGCTTCGACGTTGACGTTCTGCTCGACCGAAATGCCGTCGGACGACACGACCACCGTGTGCTCGCCAGGTGCAAGTTCCGCAATCGTCGCAGGCGACGCGCCTCGCTTGACGGAGTCCACGCTGACGAGCGCGCCAGGCGGATCGGTGCGCACGAGCAACCCGCCGGTGGTGGGCACCGTACGCGCAAACTCGATGTACTGCGACACCTGAGCGCCGGCCGGCACCGACACCGTCATCGTCTTCGGCGCTCCCCCGGCATACAGCACGATCGTGTGGTTGCCTTGCTGCACGGTCAGGGTCGCAGGCGTGAAGCCCGACGCCTTGCCGTCGATTTCGATTCGGGCGCCGCTGGGGTTCGACTGAACCGTCAGCGTCCCTTCAGCGACAGCCGCGCCGCCCGCGAACGCCCCGCGACGTACGGCGTACAGGCCGCCGGCGGTCAGCGCGAGAATCGCGACAACGGCCGCCGCGACGTGCTGCCAGCTGCGAGGCGGCTGCTGCCTGGCCGCGCGCGACGTATTCATGGCCGCCGCAGCCGAGACTGGCGATGGGCCATGTGATTCGATGCTCGCCGCGAGCGGCAGCAGCACCGACGATTCCACGGGCGGCGGTGTGGTCATAGGTTTCATAAACGGCGGCGCTGCCGGTTCAAGCGGCGCGTGTGCGACGGGCGGCTTGAAGACGTACGTCGTCGGCGGCGGTTCGACCGCGGCCGGCGCAGCAACGGGTTTGAATACGACAGGCGCCGGCGGTTCGACCGGCATCGAGACGACCGGCGGTTTCACAACCGGCGTCGCGAGCGGTTCAACCACAGGCACGGTCATCGCCGGCTTCACGGCGACCGACGAGGGCGTCACACCGTGATGGCGCATCAGCACGCGTTCGAGGCTCGCCATTCCGGCGGCGCGTTCTTCTTCGGACTGCATGCTGTCGAGCACGGCGCCGGCTTCGCTCGCGGACGAGAACGAGTGGTTCGGATCGGATTGAATCGAGCGCAGCAGCCAGTCGCGAAGCTCGGGCTTGTGCGCCACGAACTCACCGGTGCCGCCGGGTGCGAGCGTCGAGTTGATGACGTCCACCAGCTTCGCCGAGTACTCGTCGTCTTTCAGCAGGCGGCCGAGGAGCAGCGCCAGCGTGATCGATCCGATTTGCAGGACGTCGACGCTGTGATCGAATTTCGTCACGCCAGCCGATCGCGGCAACCCGACGCGCAGGCTCTTCCAGTAGTGCTGATGCGAATAGCGCATCTGCTCGAGTGCGGGCCCCAGCATGTAGTCGGCGACGATGACCTTGGCGTTCGAGTTGATGATGACGCGTTCCGGTCCGAGGGCGCCGTGCGAGAGATCGCGGTCGTACGCGTGAAACGCATCCATCGCCGTCAGAATCTGACGCGTGATACAGATGACCGCGCCCACTTCCAGCGCGATGCCGCGCTCGGCGATGCTCGTGAGCAGCCGCGAGAGGCGCACGCCGTGCACCGCGTCCGAGACGATGGTCGGCGTCCCGGGCTCGAACCGCTCGATATGCCGGACCTTCTGAAATGACGGATGCCGAAAGTCGGTCAACCGGTTCACGGTGCGCGTCAGCGCCGGCTCGAACGCAGGTACGCTCGTGAGCTCGGCGGAGATGCACAGCAACTCCGCTTCGTGCCCGGTCGAATCGACCATCCGACGCCGCTCCCCGAGGGCGTCACGAAAGACGACATCCGCTGACGGCGCGACGCTCTGATTCATGCGGACATTCCTATTGACGTTGTGCGCAAGAGGTTGCGTAAACCGTGCCGAGTCCACAGCGAGGTGCAGACCCGTGCGGGCCCGGCGCATCGGCGCACTTTGTGCGACATGATGGCCGTACGAGCGGGCGGATCCAGACGCCCTCCACTAACAGAAACGTGAGCGCACGACGAAATCTGGAATACTTTCTCTATGACACAGACGTACGGTTCGGCCATTTCTCTGAACACCGCCAAGCGCGCGGCGGCCGCCGCGATCGCCGAAGCCGAACGCAACGGCTGGACGATGGCGGTCGCCATCGTCGATCCCGCGGGCGATCTTGTGTATTTCGAGAAGATGGATGACACGCAGACCGGCAGCGTCACGGTTTCGCAGGCGAAGGCGCGATCGGCGGCCCGCTTCAAGCGGCCGACGAAAGCGTTTCAAGATGCGCTGACCTCAACGCCTGACGGCTTGCGCATTCTTGGGATAGAAGGCGCAGTGCCGGTGGAGGGCGGGTTGCCGATTGCCGCCGGCGGGAAAATCGTCGGCGCGATCGGGCTGTCGGGCGGAACGAGCCCGCAAGACGGGCAGTGCGCCAAGGCGGGCGTGGACGCGCTGGCCTAACAGGCCCGCGCTACTCCGAAGAGATGATGCGGCCGCCGGTCACGAAGCGCTGATAGCCGGTGAACGTGTGCGTGATCCGCTGCTGCGGCTGGCCTCGAATCACCGAGAGGTACATGACCGAGTCCGGCAGCAGCACGATCTCATTCGGTTCGCTGAACGTGAACGACTTGTAGCGGATTGAGACGTTCCACCGCTCGAGAGTGATGGTCGAGTCCGAGCCCGATCGCCGCTGCTCTTCTCGAGGGACGTCCACGTCGAGCGGCCCCGTGATCGACTCGTCCACGCGCAGGACGTCGCCGGCGAATCGGTCGACCCAGATGCGCCCACGCGTCCGCGTAGGCGCCTCGATGCCGAAACACGACTCGTTCCATGTGAACTTCGGCTTGTCTTTGCTGACCGGCACGTAATCGACCATCACGGCCGTACGTCCGTCACCGACCTTGCCGATGCCTTTATAGGTGAACGCGAAGTCTCGCTGATAGTGCGGCAGGAGAAATGTAAGCGTGTCGATGGCGGTCGGCTTCGGATCGAGGCAGCGTTTTTCGTCGCGGTCGTTCTTGGGCGGCCTGCCGTTCACGGTCTTGAGCGTTCGCAGCGCTTTGCCTTGCGGCACGTCGTCGTCGTCGGACTTCTCCCACGACATGCGCAAATCGAACGCCACGCGGCGCGTGCGCGGGTCGCGGCTGTCGATTGTGTCGTAGACGATCGTTTCGGTGCAGACGATGCTTTGGGCGCGCTGGTAGTAGGCTTCGACGCGCTCGGCGACGCGTGCCAGCAGTCCGGCGACGTCCATCGGCGCGTTCGACGAGGAGGATTGTCCCGTCGCCGACACAGCCGCGAATGTCGCTCCGGCAACGAGCGCCGCAATGCGCGGGGACCCCACGGCAGAAGACTAATACAATGCGTGCTACGTGCGACGCAGCACGGCGAAGAATTTGATAAGCTCGGTATTTGGCGCTCGGGCTATCGCCGTGTCAGATCGCCAATCACGCCGTCACGAAATCACCCGATTTGGGATCGCACCGACGGTGGTATAGCTCTGCGGTAGAAGCACTCGGCATGACGCGAGTGCTAGACTGACCGACGCCTTCCGAATGGTGGGTATAGTTCAGGGGTAGAACGCTGGTCTGTGGCACCAGAAGTCGCGGGTTCGAATCCCGTTACCCACCCCACTTCCGTCTCCGTCTGACAGAAGAACGCGCATGCCAACGAGCGGTCAGCCGCTCCCTACGAATGTTCCCTGAGGTGCCTAACTCGATCGGACGTAGATGGAATCGATACAGGCGGGTGTCAAAAACATTCGCAAAAAACGAATGTCGACTAAACGTCACGCGGCACTGAGATTGCGGAACGAACCCCTTACACGACACGATGGCAAGCCGTCACCCCCCGTCCTCGGGCTGGAGTCGCATTCACGTTCGCATCATTGACGTGCCGCCGTCGCCCAACGATTTCGAAGGGTACGATTTACGGCCCTACCAACTTCAGCGTGGCGCAAGTTACGAGCTCGACCATCGGCTGGCTGAACTGCTGATGGCTTGGCACTACGCCGAGCCCGACCGGCGGTTCAAATCGCGCCGCCCTGCTGGCGTGATTTGACGAGCGTCCAGCCGAGTCAACGCGCCAACCGCCGAAGCGCGAATTGCTCGCCACTGTAGTCCGCCGAGTACCGCACCTTCTTGACCCGAGAAAACCCAGCCGCGATCGCAGCGGTTAGGTGCGTGTCAGGCGACGCCGATCGATTCGAGTAAATTCTCCACACCACGCCGGTCGGCTTGATCGACCCGCGCAGCTTTACCCAGTCGCTCTCGTCGAGGTTACCGCCGACGAAGATCGCATCTTCGTTGCCTGTCAGCTTTCCGACCCACAACTCGCCGATTCCCTGGCCAAGATCTCGAAGCAGCGCGGAATCTTCGACGCGCAGCGCCGAGGCGCGCCATCGAGGCCGCACGTTCAGGTGCGTCAGACGCGCCGACGCCCACTCGATGGCGTTTGTCGGCGTCACCGCCTCGCGCGATTCGGCGACTGCAGGGTTCACGCGCGCCGCAGCAGCCTCGCGCGGAGGTGGCGGCAAGATCACATCGGATGCCTGCACCGGTGCAGGTCGAGGGACCGGTGCAGGTGCAGCCGCAGGTGCTTGAACGGCGACCGCCAGGACCGGCTTCGGCCCGCGGAAGATAATTCCGCTCGCGAGCAACGCCACGCCGACGCCGCCCACGATCACGAGCACTCCCAATGCGATCGGAACTCCTGCCGGCGTCGACGTCGCCACTCGACGCGGCCGGTGCGCCTTCACGGCGACTGCGGGCGCGCGAACCGGGAGGGCCGTAGCGACTTCGGCCGCGGCGGCGACTGGTGCGGCGACGGCAACTGGCGCGGCGACGGCAACTGGCGCGGCCACAGCAATTGGCGCGGCCACGGCGACACTCGGCAGGCTGTCGGGAGTAACCTCCGGATTCATGCGGGCGATGATGTCCGCCCGGAGCGTACGGGCAACCCCGAACATCGGATCGGACGCGATCGCCGCGTCCGCTTCGTTCAAGGCCTGCTGCAGATCACCTGACGCGAGGGCCTCTCGCGCGTTCGCGAGGTGGAGCAGCTTCTGGAGGGAACCAGCCCTTTTCATGCGCACGCACGAGGTGCAAAAGCAGCACCACGGAAAAAGGCCAACCGAGAGCGACATAAGCGTGCGCCGGCATGGTCGAACGGAAAACAATTGCTGATCTCTGGAAATCGAATGGCATTGACGGCGCCCGCCATTTGGCCATAATCAGGCGCGTATCTGTTCCGACGAAAGGATTTGGCATGGCGAAGTCGAAGAAGGACACGGTCGGCCGTCGAGGGTTTCTCAAGCGCGCCGCCGCCGGCGCCGCAGCCGCCCTGGCTGCCAAGCCTGCTGCGGCGTTGGGACAGCCCCAGCCCCAAACGGAAGCCGGGCGTCCCGCCGCGCCGCCTGCCAGCGCCCGCCAGGTCGCACTCGAAACGTCAACGCCGCCGCCACGCGCCGACGTGTACACCACCGACCGGCCGGGCGCCGACTTCATGGTGGACGTCCTGAAGTCGCTCAACTTCGACTACATCTTCGCCAACCCGGGCTCGAGCTTCCGCGGCTTGCAGGAGTCGTTCATCAACTACGGAAAAAACACGAAGCCTGAGTGGATTACGTGCTGCCACGAAGAATCGTCGGTGGCGATGGCGCACGGCTACTTCAAGATCGAAGGCAAGCCCATCCTCTGCATGGCGCACGGCACCGTCGGCCTGCAGCACGCGTCGATGGCCATCTACAACGCGTACGCCGATCGCGTCCCGGTGTATCTCGTGCTCGGCAACGAACAGGAAATCGCGTTCCGCCGGAGCGACGTCGAGTGGACGCACGCGGTGCAGGACGCCGCCTCGATGGTGCGCGACTACACGAAGTGGGACGACTCGCCCATCTCGCTCGGCCACTTCGCCGAGTCGGCGGTCAAGGCCTACAAGGTCATGATGACGCCGCCGTATGAGCCCGTGGTGCTCTGCGCGAACGGCGGGCTGCAGGAAGAGCCGATGCCCGAAGAGGATCGGCACACGCTGAAAATCCCGAAGCTCGTCATCCCTTCTCCTCCGGCCGGCGACCCGAATGCCGTCGTCGAAGCCGCGAAGATGCTCGTCGCCGCCGACAACCCCGTCATCGTCGCAGGACGAGTGGCGCGCACGCCCAACGGCATCACGCTGCTCGTCGAGCTCGCGGAGACGTTGCAGGCCACGGTGATCGACCGCAAGTTCCGCATGAACTTTCCGAACCGCCATCCGCTGTTCAATCGGGCGGCCGCCCCGCCTGACCTCTCGCGCGTCGTCGCTGCCGCTGATGCCGTCCTTGGACTCGAGGTGCCGGACTTCTGGAACGCGACGCATGCGCAAACGCCCATCAACAAGATGGGGATGACGTCACGACCGATCACGAAGGCCGGCGCGAAGTTGATCACAATCACAGCCGGCGATCTGTTCAGTCGCAGCAACTATCAGGATTTCGGCCGCTACACAGAAGTCGACCTCGCGATCGCCGCCGACGCCGAAGCGACGCTGCCGGCACTCATCGAAGCGTGCAAGCGGCTGATGACACCTGAGCGACGGCGCGTCGCCGAGGAACGCGGACGGAAGCTGGCCGACGAACACAAGCGCGTGCGCGACCGCGACTTCGATCTCGCCGCGGCCGGCTGGGACGCGAGCCCGATCAGCACCGCGCGGCTCTCGGCCGAGTTGTACAACGTCATCCGCAAGGAAGACTGGTCGTTCGTCTCCGACACCACCTTCATCAGCTGGTGGCCGCTGCGGCTCTGGGATTTCGACAAGCACTATCAGTTCATCGGAGGCCACGGTGCGTACGGCGTCGGCTACCAGGCCCCGGCCGCCGTGGGCGCGGCGCTGGCGAACAAGAAGTACGGCCGCATCAGCGTCAACATCCAATGCGACGGCGATCTGAACTACGCGCCCGGCGTGCTGTGGACGGCCGCGCACCACAAGATTCCGCTGCTGACCGTGATGCACAACAACCGCGGCTATCACCAGGAGCACATGTTCCTGCAGGACATGGCGTCGCGGGCCGGCCGCGGGATTGAAAACACCGGCATCGGCGTCGATCTCACAGAGCCGAATATCAACTACGCGATGCTTGCGAAGGCGTACGGAATGTACAGCTCGGGGCCGATCGAGAACCCGAAGGATCTGGGTCCGGCGATCAAAGCCGCGTTGGACGTCGTCAAGAAAGGCGAGCCGGCGCTCGTCGACGTCGTCACGCAGCCACGGTAGGCGCCATGAAAACCATCGTACTCGTCACCTTGTTGCTCACTGGCGTCGTCGCGCTCGCACAACAGGCGACGCCCACGGGAAACGTCGAGAACGGCAAGCGCACGTTCGTCCGCACCGGCTGTTGGGAATGTCACGGCTACGCCGCCCAGGGCGGGCGCGACGGCGCACGGCTGGCCGACACGGCGCTGTCCGCGGCGCAGTTGACGCGCTACGTGCGAAGGCCGACCGGCGCGATGCCGGCGTACATCGACAAGGTGCTCAGCGATCAGGAGCTCGCGGACGTCTGGGCGTACGTGAAGTCGCTGCCGGCCAAGCAGGCCAAAGACATCCCGATGCTGATGGAGCTCAAAGGGCAGCCGTAGAAGCACGCCACATCGCCTCGAGCGCGGTTGTCGCCGCGATGTGTCCGCGCCGCGCTGTCTGCGGCGACTCCAGCGCGACGTGCTCCGAATCGAGCGCTTCGTACATCTCCTGAATCAACACGGCGACAGGGCGCGGCACTCCGAACCGCACGAGCGCGTCCCCTGCGGCCGACGCCGGCCACTGCTTGACGTCGATGGTCTTTCCGGCCACCTCTTCCATCGCGCGCGCGAGTTCCGCGGGACTCCAGTCCGACGGTCCGGTGCATTCGACGACGCGGTGTCCGCTCTGACGGTGCGTGAGGAAGTCGGCGATCATCTCGCCGAGATCGTGAACCGCGACCTGCGGGATTTTGTGATCGGCCCTCAGAAATGTGTTGAAGACATTGCCGCTGCGCAGGGCCCAGACGTCAGCCTCCCAGTTCTCGAGGAAGTACGAGCCGCGCACGAACGTGATGTCCGTTTTGAGGTCCGCGAACCGCTGCTCGGCGTAGTGAAGGCTCCTGATGAGGCCGGTGCCGTTCGATTGATGCGCGCCAACCGACGACATGAACACGAGGTATTCGATGCCGCTGTCCTTCACGGCGCGAGCTATCGAATCGATACTCCGCTCGCGGCTCTCGAGCACGTCGTCGACGGCGAAATTGCGCGGCACGATGACGTACGCAGCGTCGGCGCCGCGCAACGCTCGAGCTAAGGACGGCGCGTCGTCGACATCGGCCACCGCCACCTCGGCGCCGCGCGCTCTCCACAGCGCCGCCTTTTCAGCATTCCGAAGGACGACGCGAACGGCCTGCCCCCTGTCGATGAGCGCGTTGGCCGCACAACCGCCGGTTTTGCCGGTAGCGCCTAGGACGACGAACATTGACGAAGCCGGCAGTTTAGTCATAATCACGGCCATGATCCACGCCCTTCTTCTGCTGGCAGTGCTGCACCATTCATTCGGCGCGGAGTACGACATCAACCAACCGATCACATTAACCGGCACGTTGACGGCCATCGAGTGGACCAATCCGCATACCCACTTCTATGTCGACGTCAAAGACGCGAAAGGCAACGTCGTCAACTGGAAGTTCGAGGGCTACAATCCGAGTGTTCTCGTCCGCACGGGCTGGCGCAAGGACGTGACGATGAAGGTCGGCGACGTGATCACCGTGTTCGGCTGGCGCGCCCGCGACGGCGGCACCTGGGCGCATTCGCGCGAGATCACGCTGCCGAACGGCAAGAAAATGTTCTTTGGACCGCCGGCCGGGACGGGTGACGGCGGCAACGCGCCCGCCGTGGAGGTGAAGTAATGCGCCGTCTCGCGATCGCGTTTGTGTCGGCGACGCTACTCACGTCGGCGTTTGCGGGCGCGCAGTCGAAAAGCAGCGTGCCTCGAAGCGCCGACGGACATCCTGATCTCAGCGGCGTCTGGCAGGGCGGCAGCACGACGCCTGGGAACTGGGAAGAAGCCAACGGCGGCACCGGCGTCGGCGGCACAGGTCGCAATCCGAACGCGCCGGTCGTCCTGTCGTCCAACGATCGGCCTGCCGGCCGCGAAGGCGCGCCCTATCAGGAGTGGGCCGCGAAGAAGGTACTCGAGTCGTACAACCGCCGCGGCATCGACGATCCGACGGCGCAGTGCCTGCCCGGTGGAATCCCGCGTTCGGTGACGCTCGGCCTCTTTCCGCAGCAGTTCGTGCAAACGCCGACGCAGCTCGTCATCCTCTACGAGTACATGAACGTCTTCCGTGTGGTCCCGTTCACCGCGACACACCCGGAAGACATCATCCCGTCGTACATGGGCAACTCGATCGCGCGGTGGGAAGGCGACACACTCGTCGTCGACGTGGTTGGATTCAACGACAAGACGTGGCTGTCCGGGACGGGTACGTTCCATTCCGATCAGCTGCACATCACGGAGCGCTACACGCGCGTCAGCAAAGATCGGATCGACTACGAAGTGACGATGGTCGACCCCAAGGTATTGACGAAACCGTGGAAGCTGACGTCGTCGTTGATGCTGCGCGAGGGCACGAAGCTCGAGGAGTACATATGCGCGGAGAACAATCTGGATCCGGGGCGGTACGACAAACTGCTCAAAGACGGCGTCAAGTTTACGCGCTAGCCACGGTTCTGGTTGGCGTAACCGCGATCGGCGCTGACGTTCGGATGCGCGCCGCGGATGTGGCTCCGACGTTCACCAAGGACGTGCTGCCCATCCTCCAGAAGAACTGCCAGTCGTGCCACCGTCCTGGCCAGATCGCGCCGATGTCGTTGTTGACCTACGACGACGCGCGTCCGTGGGCGCGAGCGATCAAGAGCAAGGTCGAGAACCGGCAGATGCCGCCGTGGTTCGCCGATCCGAAGCACGGGCGGTTCGCCAACGATCGATCGCTGGCGCAGAACGACATCGACGCGATCGCGAAGTGGGTGGACGCAGGCGCGCCGCAGGGCGACATCGCCGATGCCCCACCGGCCGTCGTGTGGCCCGCCGACGGCTGGCAGATCAAACCCGACATCGTAGTGAAAGGACCGGAGTTCCGCGTTCCGGCGCACACGAAGAACGACGTCGTCGAGTGGGTGACCTTCATCGTGCCGAGCGGGTTCACGCGCGACACCTGGATTACGTCGCTCGAGATCAAGCCGAGCGTGCTGCCGGTGACGCATCACATCTGCTTCACGTTCCAACGTCATCGGCCGGACACCAAGTACTACGTCGCGAACTGGAGCGAGTCGCCGAGAGACGAAGAAGGCGCCGCGCTGAAGGAAAGCAACGCGAGGCTTGCCGGGCCGCCGCCGCCGAGCGGCGCCAGCGTAGGCGGTGGGTTCAACTGTTACGTGCCGGGACGCGCGGCCGACGACTATCGACCGTTCCACGCGGGCAAGCTGATTCCCGCCGGCAGCGACATTTCGTTCCAGGTGCACTACACGCCTCTCGGCAA
>Ga0068871_100001180_pt1 | contig 17510 bp, 8 predicted proteins | sample KBSMisM72_FD_72750 | JGI IMG/M metagenome (GOLD analysis project Ga0068871, IMG submission 72750) | Miscanthus rhizosphere microbial communities from Kellogg Biological Station, Michigan, USA - KBS Miscanthus M7-2 | ecosystem: Host-associated > Plants > Roots > Rhizosphere > Soil ... | reverse complement strand
CTCTCGTGCCGGCAGGAAGATTGTTGGCCTCGAGGATGAAGGCGACGACGTCCGCGTAGGCGCGTTCGTCGAGGCTGCCCGGGAAATTGCCGGGCATGCTGGTCTTGATGAATGTGAACAAGGGCTCGAGCGTGTCTTCACGCCACCGATCGAGAAAGGCCTTCCCCGTGAGCTCGGGGCCATCCGCATCCTGGCCCTCGTGGCAGCCGCTGCAGCGTGTTGCGTAGACGGCCTCGCCACGCCCCGCCTGGGCATGCGTATACACGCCGTCGAGCACGGTCGCGGGCGCCTGAGCGCGGGCTGTGACAACCGCAAGGCCTGCAGCCGACACGATGACAATGATCAGGTACCTGGGCATCGGCTCCGGTCAACGCAACGTCGAAGTTAGATCCTGAGGCCGGCCTGCGCGACCTCGTGCACCTTCGGATCGATCTTCGTGAGCGTGCCGCCATGCACCGCGGCGACCGGCACGAACTTCTGCTTCGCGGTGCGCTTGTTGCCCTGTTGATCGACGAGCTCGAAGCTCCCCTGCTGCAGATCGATGACCGTGACATCGGCGGCCACGCCGGGCTCGAGCGTCCCGAGCTTCTCCGGAAACTTGAACACCCGGGTCGGCAGCACCGTCACGCGCTCGATGATCTGCTCGACGGAGAGGCCGAGATGCAGGAACTGCGTCATCACCCAGGGCAGCAGCTGACCGGCCGGCGTCTGCGGGGTCTGCGCGCCGATATCGGTGGTAATCAGGTCGGGATACCAGCCCTGGCTGAACGCCTTCTCGGAGTTTTCCCAGAGATGATGCGACGTGCCGGCCTGCGCGTCCGTGAGAATGCCGCGATCCTTCAATTCCAGAATCTGCGGCAGCACCGCCGGGCCGGTGCCGCCCACGAGGTTGGATGTCGTCCGCTGCGGCGGCGTAAAGGGGTGCGTCAGGACGTCGCCCCGCTTCAGGAGCGCCAGCAGATCCGGCTCGTTCGTCCAGTGCAGCATGATGGGCAGGCCCGTTTCGTCGGCGGCCTCTCGCGCCTTCTTCAAGACCTCCACGTCATGCGCCAGCTCGTCGTGGTTGCCGTTGATGCGCACCTTGATCGCGAGGATCCGATCGCGATGCTCGTTGATGACGCGAACGGCGGCCTTGGGATTGATCAGCGACATGTTGAGGTACAGCTCGTTGCCGTAGTTCCCGATGATCGAGATATTCAACATCGCGTAGATGCGGAGCGGCTGCGTGTCGATGACGAACTTTCGAAAGCCCAGGAAGGTGTTGGCGCCGCCGGAGCCCGCGTCGATGGCGGTTGTGACGCCGGCTGGAAATCCGGCGAGATCCGGATCCACCGTGATCGTATTCCCGTACCGGTACAGGTGCGCGTGCGCGTTGATCAAACCGGGCGTCACGAGTTTGCCACGCGCGTCGAACACGTCCCGGGCCCGGCTCGCCGGTATGTCCGCCGCGACGGCGGCGATCTTGCCGTTCGCGATGGCGACGTCGCGATCGCCGGACAGCTTCTGCGAGGGATCCATCACGCGGCCGCCCTTGATCAGCAGATCGTAGGAAGCCGCCGCCTGGCCCGCGGCGGGCGCCGCCGCGGACAGATCGGCCCCCATGCGAATGGCCGTGGAACCCAGGTCCGGAAGGACAGCCGCGGCTGCCCCAAGCGTGCCGAGAAACGCGCGGCGACTCGAGCGTGACATGTTCGGACCCTCCACAACCGGGGCGGCCCTGAAAGAGCCGCCCTGCGCGACGTCAGAAATCGAAATTTCCGCTGATCTTGAAGAAGCGGGCCAGGTGAATCGCCGTCGGCGTCAGCCACGCGGCGTAGTTGTTGTTGACCGCCGTGATCCCGCTCGAGTTCAAGGCATTGGACAGGTCGAGATTCAGCGACGTTCGGTACTTGCTGAACTTGAAGACTTTCGAAAAGCGCAGATCGAGCAGGTTGGTCTGCTCGCCGTAGATTGCGCCCGGCGTCACGATGTTCACCGTCGCGTTGGCCGCGCCACCCGAGAGCGGACGGCCGAGCGAAGGCTGCACCACGGCGTTCGTGGCGATGTAGCTCGACAGGATGTTCGGCCCCGGCAGGCTCCGGAACGTCGCGGCGACCTGGACGTCCACCTTCGGGACCATGTAGGTGCCCAGGAACTTCACCTGCGTGAGGAAGTTGCTGTCGATGTGGCAGGTGGGAGACGTCGCGCTGACGCCGAACGGCGCGGTGCCGCCGGCGGCGGTCGACGTCACCGCCAGCTCCGGCACCTTCGCGCGGACATCGCAGACATCGAGCGACGTGCGGCCCGTGCTGACCCCGCCCTGCAGGACGGCTCCGCGTCCCAGCCGCGCATTCAGGTTGATGTCCACACCGTTCCAGTGTTCCAGGTAATTCCCGTAGTTGCTGGCCAACGTGAAGAAGTTATTGACCTGCCCCACTTTGTTCGGGTTGAGGTCGTAGAGCCCCGAGACGGGGTATCCTCCGCCGTCCGGCAGGCGCGAATCAACCGGCGCGGGGACGCTGTACTGGGTGTAGTCGGACGCTGCCGTCGCCAGATTGTCGGTGATCGCGAAGTTGCCATACCACCGGCGGAAGTAGCCGACCTCCACGCTGACGCGGGACACCAGCTGCTGCTGGACGCTGGCCTCGAGCTCCCAGTCCTCCGGCCGCTTGTTCCACCCGTGGAGCATCGCCGGATCGGACACCGTGCTGGGGATCGGCTGGCCGAACCGCGCGTCGCTCAGCGCCCCGCATTCCCCGTTCGCCGCTGCCCTGGTGAGATCGCACTGCGGGATGTAGTCGCCGTTGACGCCCAGTCCGCCGCGATCGTTCCACGAGCGGGTCACCAGGTTGGCCATCGCGTTGACCGGATTGCCCAGGTTCGTGTAGTCGCTGGTCAGGCGCTGCGCCAGGACATATCGGCCCACGTTGACCTTGGCGGCCGTCTTGCCGGTGCCGAACAGGTCGTACACCACCCCGAGCCGCGGGGAGATATCGTTCCAGTTCAGGTAATCAATCGCCGGAAACGTGATGTTCCGGTTGGGCACGAGCCCGCCGGGCCCGAGCTGCTGCTCCGGGTAGTTGATGTTCAGGTAGTCGTAGCGCAGACCGAGATTGGCGGTGAGCCTGCGAAGCGTCCACTTGTCCTGCACGAACACGCCGAGCTCCGATCCCAGGTTGTTCGTGAAACCGTAGGGCGTCGCCACCTCGGTGATCAGGTTCGGAACGCCGTTGTTGAAGCGGTATCTGACATTGGCGTCGATGTTCTCGTAATCGACCCGGCGCGTCCCGAACGTATCGAGAAAGCCGACCTTCAGCGCGTGCGCCCCCGTGACGTACGACAGCGACGCCTGCGCGGAGGCAATGTGCCCCTGCACATGGATGAACGGCCCCAGGCCGGTTTGTCCCGCGCCGCGATAGAGCAGGCCCGGGATGAGCCCGCCCTGCTCGGTCACCGCAATCAGGGACTTGAACACATCCGGAAGCGGCTCGGTAAACGCCAGACTGGTGCCTCCGTTGGGATAGCGATCCTTCCAGCCCTGGATGATGTCAGAGGCGCGCGCGTCGAACAACAACTTGCTCGTGATCGGCGACGAGTAGCTGCCGGTCATGAATTCGTTCTTCGGGAAGTCGTACTTCGTGGCCGACTCGTAGGCGATGGTGGGGCCCAGCTGCTCCCACACGCGGTACTGATGCTCGTAGAAGCCGGCGACCTTGTTCCTCGGGCTGATCTGCCAGGTCACGCGCGTGTTGGCACTCGTCTGGACAAGGGGAAGGATTGCCGGGTTGTCCAGGTCGGGCTCGTAGGCCCACTTGGTGAGGTCGCCGGCGTTCTTGTTCAAATACAACCCGGCGACGGTGGTTTGCGTCCCCTGCCAGCGCGCGGCGGAGTAGAACCACAGCTTGTCCTTGACGATGGGGCCGCCGCCGCCCGGATTGACGTCGTACACCAGCTTGATGGAATTGGGCGTCCGCAGGCCCGCGGCCTGCAGTTCCGGCGTGTAGTTGCTCTGCTGAAAGCTCGAGTTCACGCCGGTGGCGAACACCGATCCCCTGAAGACATTGCCGCCTTCGCGCGGAATGAGATTCATCTGGACGCCGCCGAACGCCTGATCGGCCGAGCCCGCCGAGTAACTCACCGCCACCTCCTGGGTGGACGTGATGTCGGGAATGAAATTACTGAGCTCGCCGTTGCCGGACGTGGCGCTGATCGACATGCCGTCCACCGTCACGCGCTGGTCGCCCGTGCGGCCGCCATGGACCGACAGCGTGCTCAGGTTGAGGTTGTTCGTGCCCCCGTAGTCCAGCGCCCCGGTCATCCCGGGAATCAGGTTGGCGAAGTTCGCGTGGTTCCTCCCGGCGGGAATCGCATCGAGCACTTCTTTTCCCAGGACGCGCTGCTGCGTCACGCTCTGGATGTCGACGACCGGCGTGTCGCCGGTGACCGTCACCGACTCCTCCACGGCTCCCACGCGCAGGTCCGCATTCACCGTGGCGGTGAACGTTCCCGCCAGCTCGATGCCCTCTCGTTTGAGCGCGCTGAACCCGGGCAGCGCGAACGTCACGCTGTACGTGCCGGGGCGGAGATCGACGACCTTGTACTGGCCGCTCCCGTCGGTCACCACCGACCGGACTCTCTCGATCAACGCGGGACTGGCTGCCTCGACGGTCACACCAGGCAGAACCGCGCCAGACGGATCTTTCACGACACCCGCGATGGATGCCTGAGCGTACGCCGCCGCCGGGACGAGCACGAGGCACGCGATCGAGGACAGTATTACCTTCAAGGCTCGCATTCGCTGATCTCCTTCGCCGACCGATTGGCGCGAGTTTCGGGTGGCGGATTCTAGGGACCGGTGAGAGAGCCAGTCAATACACCCGATCAGGTGTATCTCGCTTTTGACCGGGTGCGCGCTATGCTCCGCGTATGAAATTGAAACGCGCCGGTGCGGTCTGGGCGGCATTGCTCGCGGTGGGCGTCGGGCTCGGCGCTCAAACACGCGGCACCCTGCAGGCCCCGCTGTTCGAGGTCGACCCCTTCTGGCCCAAACCGTTGCCGAACCACTGGAACCTCGGCGCGGCGGTGGGCGTCTGGGTCGACGCGCAGGACCACATCTGGATGATTCACCGGGGGAACAACCAGGACACCATCAAAGGCCTGGAAATGAAGCCGCCGTTCAGCGAGGTCTGCTGCGCGACCGCACCGCGGGTCCTGGAGTTCGACCAGGCTGGCAACCTGCTGCGGCACTGGGGACCCGGGCCCAACGATCCGTGGATGGACCAGGAGCACGGCATTCACGTCGACTACAAAAACAATGTGTGGCTGGCCGGAGGCGGCGGAGCCGATTCCCAGATCCTGAAGTACACCGCGGACGGCAAGTTCGTGATGCAGGTCGGGAAGAAAGGCGCGCGCCTGCGCGCCGGGGCCGCCCGTCCGATCAACGATCCCGACAGCCTGGACATGGAGAGCTTCGGACAGCCGACGAAGATCGTGGTCGACGCGAAAACCAACGAGGCGTATGTCTCCGACGGCTACGTCAACCACCGCGTCGTCGTGCTGGACGCCGATTCGGGCACGTTCAAACGCGTGTGGGGCGCGTACGGCAACAAGCCGGACGATACGCCGGTCAAGGGCCCGCTGAACCCGCACCGCGGAAGGGAGAACGCGGGGCAGCCCGCCGACAGGGGCGCGGCCCACGATCCGAACGCGCCCCCGCAGCAGCAGTTCCGCAACCCCGTGCACTGCGTCGTCATCGCCAAGGACGATCTGGTGTATGTCTGCGACCGGCAGGGCGATCGCCTCCAGGTGTTCACGAAGGACGGAAAGTTCGTGAAAGAGAAGCTGATCCTGCCGAACACCATGAACGCCGGCTCGGTCTGGGACGTGGCCCTGTCGAGCGATCCTCAGCAGACATTTCTCTACGTCGCTGACGGCGAAAACTCGCTCATCCACATCCTTCGGCGCGATACGCTCGAGATCCTCACGGCGTTTGGCGAGGGCGGCCGCCAGCCAGGCCAGTGGCACGGCGTCCACAACATCGCAACCGATTCGCGCGGCAACATCTATACGACCGAAACCTACGAAGGCAAGCGCATCCAGAAATTCGTCTTCAAGGGCGTGAAACCGGTGACGAAGGCGTATCAGGGCACGCCGTGGCCGGCGTCCGCGAGGTAGACCGCCGCACCGGAGGTGTGACAGCATCGCCCCGACTTATGCCCGCCGTCATCGGCCGACGGATACGCGTGGTGTTGCTGGCGCTTTCTGCCTGCGCCCTGCCGGCGCCTGCCACCGCCGGCCCGCAGGCTCCCCCGGGCATCCAATACGCGCTGGCCGCATGGTCCACCGAGCAGGCCGGCGACGTGCTCGCCCTCGCTCAGGACCTCGACGGCTATCTCTGGCTCGGTACGCAGGCGGGTCTCGTCCGATTCGACGGCACCCGCTTCCAGCCATGGGCACAGAACAGCAGCAGTGCGCTGCCCGCCCTCCCGGTGCCCGCGCTCGCGAATTCCTCTCAGGGCGGCGTGTGGGTTGCCTTCAACAGCGGCGGAGGCGTGGCCCGGATCGATCGCGGCAGCATCACGCACTATTCCCCCGCCGACGGCGCACCCGCCGGCGTCAACGCGCTTCTCGAAGATCGTCGCGGCACGCTGTGGGCGGCGACCGGCGGCGGCCTGTTCCGCTACGCCGGCAACCACTGGTCGCGTGTGACCGACGCCGACGGCTACGACGGCGAGCAGGCGTTCAGCGTCTACGAGGACCGCGCCGGGCGCGTGTGGATCGGCGCCGCGCGCGGCCTCTATCGCGACGACGGCACACGGCTGCGCCTCGTCGACAGGACGGCGACCTACGTCGACAGCCTGGTCGAAGACGATGCGGGCAACGTGTGGGTCACCAACCGCGCGGGGATCGTGAGGAAACTGGATACGTCCAGTCCCCTGCGCCTCGACCCGCGAATCCGTCTCCCGCTGCCGGGCTGGCGCATCATTCCGGACGGCCGCGGCGGGTTGCTGGTGGCGTCGTTCAGCGGCGGCCTGTTCCGTCTCGCGAATCCGACCGGCGCGCGTCCGCTGCTCGAGCCCGTCGAATACGAGCAGCGCATGCGCGGATCACCCCGGGCGCTCTATCGCGATCGCGACAACAACATCTGGGTCGGGATGCGCGGCGGCCTGCTGCGCCTGTCCGAGAATACGTTTCAGTCCGCGGGCCCGCTCGACGGTTTGAACAAAGACGGCGTGCGAACCGCGGCGGTCGCCCCCGACGGCAGCATCTGGATCGCCGCCACACAAGCCCTCAACCGTCTCGCCGGCGGCAGCCGGCAGGCGTTCGCCATCTCCCAGACGCGCGCGCTCCACGCCGATCGCTCGGGAACCATGTGGGTGGCGACCGACGAGCTCGTCGGCCGCCACGTGATGGGCCGTCTCATCACGGAGCCGATACCGGACGTCCAGTCGAGCGGCGTGAACGGGCTCACGACCACGCCGGATGCGCTCTGGCTCTGCACCGCGTCTCGCGGGGTGCTGTCGTGGAACGGCAACACGCTGACCTCCTACCGGCAGCCCGGAGAAGCCGGCCCGCAGTGCAGCAGCATCCTCGCCGATCGGCACGACCGGGTGTGGGCGGGCTTCAGCAGCGGCGGCATCACCCTGCACGAGCACGGCCGTGTCCGCGCGCTGACCCAGCGGGACGGCCTCGCACCCGGCCTGGTGTGGCAGATCGTTCAGGGCAACGACGACGACGTGTGGTTCGCCACCTCGGGCGGCGTGAGCCGCTACCAGCACGATCGCTTCACGTCCGTCACCACGGCGCATGCACCCATCACGGGGGTCGTCCCGATGCTGGTCGAGGACGCCCAGGGCTACGTGTGGGTCGGGGTGCACTCGGGAGCCGCGCTGATGCGCTTCCACTCTGGCGAGATGGACAAGATCGACAAAGAGCCCAACCATCGTCTCGCCTACACGCTCTACGACGAAAGCGATGGACTGCAGCCCGGCACGCAGATGTGGCAGAACGGCGCCGCCGCCGTACGCGACCTCGACGGGCGGGTCTGGGTCGTCAGCGGCCCCGGCATGACGATCATCGACCCGCGCCAGCTGCGCGAAGCGCATCGTGCGTCGCCGCCGAGCGTGGAAACCGTGACCGTCAACGGCAAGCGGGTCAACCCGGCGGCCGTCCGGCGGTTCGCGAACGGCAGTGCGGTGCAGATCGAGTACGCCGCCCTCAGCCTCTCGGCGACGTCGAAGCTGCGCTTCCGTCACCTGCTCGACGGCGCCGACGCGGACTGGGTGTACGACGCGGAGGGCCGGCGCGCCAGCTACGCCAGCCTGCGGACCGGCGATTATCGGTTCCGTGTCAGCACCACGGAAGGCGGCGAGTGGACCGAGCCGTCGCTGTGGGCGTTCACCGTCGATCCGCCGTTCTATCTCAGCCGGTGGTTTCTCATCGCCGCCGGCACGGTACTGGTCGGAGGCATCGCCGGGGCCGCGAGGCTGCGCGTCCGGGCAGTCAGGACGCGCTATGCGCTGGTGATCGCCGAGCGCACGCGCCTCAGCCGCGAGATCCACGACACGCTGCTCCAGAGCCTGGCCGCGCTCGGCCCCGAGCTCGAGGCGCTGGCGACGCGCGTCCCGCCGCGCGAAGGCGGCATGACGTCCGAGCTGCGCCGTCTTCGCCGGCAGGTCGATCGGTCCGTGCGCGACGCCCGCGAGTCCATCCTCGAGCTGCGGCGCCACGCCATGGGCACGCCGCGGCTCGCCGAGTCGCTGGCGCAGCTCGCCGACGACACCGGCACGCGGCTTGGTGTCCGCCCGACCGTGGCCGTCGCCGGACGGCGCCCGGGCAACGCGTCGCCGGACGTGGACCTGCAGCTGTTCCGCATCGCGCAGGAAGCCGTCACCAACGCCGTCCGTCACGGACGCCCGACGCGGATCGACATCAGCGTCTCGTACGACGAACGCCAGGTCGCGCTCACCATCGCCGACGACGGCTGCGGCTTCGACGCGCAGGCGCAGACAGGCAAACCCCATGACAACGAGCACCTGGGGCTGGTGACGATGCGCGAGCGCGCCGAGCAGGTGGGCGGCGAGCTGCGCGTCGAGAGCGCGCCGGGCGCGGGGACGACGGTGCGGGCCGTCGCAGGGCTGACGAACGAATGGCTGTAGCGACGCGGCTCATTCGCGTCCTGTGCGTCGACGACCATCGCCTGATGCGCGAGGGCGTCTCGAAGATCGTGGGCGTACAGCCGGACATGGAGGTGGTCGCCGAAGCCAGCAACGGCGAACAGGCCGTCGCGCAGTTCCTGGCGAGCCGCCCCGACGTCACGCTGATGGACCTGCAGCTTCCCGTCATGAGCGGCCCCGAAGCGACACGCCGCATCCGGGAGGCCGACGGCTCCGCGCGGATCATCGTGTTGACGATGTATCACGGCGACGAGGACATCCATCGCGCGTTCGAAGCGGGGGCGATGGGCTACATCCTGAAGGACACGATCTCCGACGATCTGATCCACGTGATCCGCGAAGTGCACGCCGGACACCGCATCGTGACGCCCGACATCCAGCACGCGCTCGACGAGCGGGCGCGCCGGCCGACCTTGAGCCAGCGCGAGCGGCAGGTCCTCGAGCTGATGGCCGAAGGCATGCGCAACAAGGAGATCGCCGCGGCGCTCGGCATCAGCGCCGATACGACGGGCATGCACCTGAAGAACCTCTTCACCAAGCTCGAGGTGCACGACCGCACCGCCGCCGTGGCCAAGGCGATCCGCCGCGGTATCATCCGCATCGAGTGACCCCGATCCCGGCTACGATTCATCGATGAGCGACGTCGCCGGTCACGAACTCCACGGCACGCGGCAGCTCGGCCACTGGCCGTCCGCCGAGCTCGTGGATCTGTGGGGCCGCGTCTGCTCGGGGGTGGTCAAATCGGGGTTCGTCATCGAGTACCGCGATCTCGAGCCTCCCAAGACAGGGATCTTCGACGGGCTGCGCATCGTCATCGATCCCGACGTCGGTTTCGAAATGCAGTGCTTCCTGCTCCTCCACCTGTTCGGCCATTCCGTGCAGTGGGTGGCGCCGTCGCTGGAGCACAAGCTCGGCGACCTGCAGCACACCGAGGACCGCGAACGCTTCATGCAGGTGCTGCACGCGTATGAGCTCGAGGCTGCCGGTTTCGGCATGCAGTTGATGCACCAGGTGGGCGTCACCACGCTGGACCAGTGGTACAGCGATTTTGTCGCGACCGACTGGCGGTACGTCGAAGGCTACTACCAGACCAACCAGCTGCCCGAGTGGACGTCGTGCATCGTCAGCGGCAGCCCGCTGGTCACGCCTGCGCCGATTCCTGAACTGCGTCATCACGCCGTCCAGGTGCGGTTTGCGTTCTGACGACGACTCAGCCGCGTGGCGGATCGGCAGGCACGTCCCGCGTTCTCGTCACGAACCGCTTGGCAAGGGCCGCCATCGTCGTGACGAGCTCAGCGGGATCGATCGGCTTGGCCAGATGCATCTGAAACCCGGCCCGTAACGCCTTCATCCGATCCTCGGATCGCGCATACGCGGACAGCGCCGCGGCGGGTAGCTCCCGCACGCGCGCATCTTTATGCCGCCTGACGCTGTCGATGAACTGGAACCCGTCGATGTACGGCATACCCAGGTCGGCGACGATGACGTCGGGAACCTCGGCATCGAGGCTGCTCAGTGCGTCGGCCGCCGACGATGCGGTGGCGACCCGGGCGCCGGCAGCCTCCAGGACTTCGGACACCAGTGCCAGCGCATCCGGCTCGTCGTCCACGGCGAGCACGAACAACCCGCTCAGATCCGCGCCGGCAATCTGCGCGGTCGAGCCCGAGCGCGGGTGCACGCGCGGGCGACCCTCGGTGACCGGATGCACGATCATCAGCGGGATTTTCAGCCGGAACGTCGCCCCCTGATTGACCCCGGGGCTCGACGCGTCGATCGTGCCGCCGTGCATCTCCGTCAGCTGGCGGGCGATTGACAGGCCCAGGCCAAGCCCGCCGCGCTCCCGGGCCATGCCGGCATCCGCCTGGCGGAACCGCTCGAAGACGTGGGGAAGAAATTCGGGGGCGATTCCGATACCCGTGTCGCTGACCGTGACTTCCAGGTGCGAGTTCACGTGCTCCAGCCGGACCTGCACCCTGCCGCCGCGGCTGGTGAACTTCACCGCGTTCGAGAGGAGATTCCACAGCACCTGCTGAAGACGTTCCGGATCCCCCGAGACCGGCGCCGCAGCCGGATCGAGCACCGTCTCGAGACGCACGCCCTTGGCCTCGGCCGCCGGAGTGACCGCGTCGACCGCATTCCGGACAATCTCCGGAAAATCGACGGGTTGCACATTGAGTCGAATCTTGCCGGAGACGATCCGGGCGATGTCGAGCACGTCTTCGACGATTTGCGTCAGCGACGTCGCGTTTCGCTCGATCGTCTCGATGGCTTTCCCCTTCTTCTCGGGAGTGACGATCCCGGAACGCAACATGCGGGCGTATCCGAGGATGGCATTCAGCGGCGTGCGCAGTTCGTGCGACAGGCTGGCGAGGAACTCGTCCTTGATGCGGCTCGCCTCCTGCACGCTCTTGTACATCCGGGCATTCTCGAGCGCGACCGAGGCCCACGACGCGATGCCGAGCGCAAGCCGCTCGTGATGATCCGTGAAACGCCCCACGAGGGAATGACCGAAAAACAATCCCCCGATGACGTCGCCCGATCGGCCTTTGACCGGCACCGCGAGATAGCTGCGCACCGGCAGGTGTCCGGGAGGCATCCCGTGATAGGGCGCGTTGTGTCCGTAGCGCGCGTCTTTAGTGATGTCAGGGCTCCGGAGCACCCCGCTCCCCTTGAACGTGGGCTCGAACACCTCGGTGTTGCGCGGCATCGGAAACTTCGAGAACGCCTCGCGCGGCACGCCGGAAATCGTGTAGAGCGTGTACGACTCGCCGTGTTCGTTCACCTGGTTGTAGAAGAACGCGCCGAACTCGGCCGTCGTCAACTCCGTGGCGGCATCGGTCACCGCCTGGACCACGTTGGCCTGGTCCAGGTCGGAGGCGACGATGGCACCGACGGTGTTCAGCGTTTCCGTGACGCTCGCCGTTTCCTTCAGTATACGGATTCGTTCGGCTTCGGCGTGCTTGACGGCCGTGATGTCCCGTACGATTTTCGACGCGCCGACAACCGTCCCTGACTCATCGCGGACCGGTGAAATGGTCAGCGCGACGTCGATCGGCCGTCCATCTTTCCTGACGCGGACGGTCTCGAAGTGCTCGACGCGCTCGCCCGCCCGGAGCCGGGCCAGAATGTCGTCTTCCTCCGACTGACGTTCGGGCGGAATCAGCATGCGCACGGGCCGCCCGATCAGCTCGTCGGACGAATAGCCGAACAGGCGCTCGACCGAGGCATTGCACGATTGAATGATGCCGTTCAGATCCTTCGAAATGATGGCGTCGTCCGCGGAATCGACAATCGCCGCGAGGTACGCCTTGGCGGAGACGGCCTGCTTCTCGGCGGAGACGTCGCGAAAGTAGCAGACAACACCGAAACGTCCGTCCGGCATGGCGATGCGATCCAGCCGCCACTCGTAGAATTCGGTGACGCCGCGATCCCGCCGCCGCTCGGCGCGCCCGGCTGTGACGTAGGGTTCACCGGTGGCGAGGGTATGGCGGTAGACGGCGACGAGTTCGTCCGCGTACCGCGGTTCCCAGAGGAGATGCGCGATTTCACCGATAGTGCGCCCGATCACGCCGCCGGGAGGATCGCCGAACACCGACAGCGCGACCGGGTTCATGTCTCGAACGCGCAAGTCCGCGTCCACGACACACACGCCCAGCGGCGCCTGGTTGAGGAGCGTCTGATACTGCTCGCTGCGATAGCGCAGGATCTGTTCGGTCTCGCGCCGCACCTGCGCCAGCCGGAGCTGAGACGCGACGCAGGCGAGCAATTCCCTGGCGCTGAACGGCTTGGCGAGGTACTCGTCGGCGCCGGCCCGGAGGCCTTCGATACGCGCTTCCTGGCCGGCACGCGCGGACAGCAGAAGCACCGGGACTGAACGGGTCCGCTCGTCGGCCCGAATCGCCGCCAACAGGCCGAATCCATCCAGTGCCGGCATCATCACGTCGGCGAGCACCAGGTCGGGAACCTCGTGGCGAATCCGGTCGAGGGCGGCGCCGCCGTCGCCCACGAGCTCGACTCGATAGTGTTGCCCGAGGATGCGGCCGAGATAGTCGCGCATGTCCGCGTTGTCGTCGGCGACCAGCACCCGCGGGGCTGTCGCCGGCGGGTCGACACGAGCGCCTGTGATCTCGGAAATGGGCGTCGCCTGGCTCGAGGCGTCCGGTGTGGGCAGCCAGCGAAGCGCTTCTTCAACGAACGGGAGGGCGCCGACGTGGGTCGAGGACGGACGCGGAGCCGTGCCAATCCGATCGGCCGGCAGGTGAGAAGTTCCCGTGCGGATGGTGACGGTGAACGTCGTGCCATGGCCTTCATGGCTCTCGACCGTCACCCCGCCACCGTGGAGCCGGGCCAACTCCTGGACGAGCGCCAACCCGATGCCCGTTCCTTCATGTGTGCGTGCCTGGCTGTTCTTGACGCGGTGGAACCGGTCGAACACGCGGGGCAGCTCGGCCTCGGGAATGCCAACCCCGGTATCGGACACGCTCAGTTCGACGTGATCGCCCTGCCCGCGCAGTTGCACCGAAATCCGGCCCTCGAACGTGAACTTGAAGGCGTTCGACAGCAGGTTGAGGAGAATCTTCTCCCACATCTCGCGGTCGACGAACACGGGTTCCGGAAGAGGAGCGCAGTGGACGACGAGCTCGAGCCCCGCCTTTTCAACAGCTGAACGGAACACGCTGGCGATCTCCGAGGTCAGCTGCGCGAGATCGACGGGTTCGTACTGGGCGTCGATGCGTCCCGCCTCGATGCGGGAAAAATCGAGCAGCGTGTTCACGAGGCGCAGCAGCCGCAGCGCGTTGCGATGGGCGACCTCCTGCCGTTCCCGATGCACGGGCGGCAAGGGCGTGCCCGTATCGCCCAGACCATCTTCGAGCGGTCCGACGAGCAGGGTGAGCGGTGTGCGGAATTCGTGACTGACGTTGCTGAAGAACGCCGTCTTCGCGCGATCGAGCGCCGCCAGCGCTTCGGCGCGCGTCCGCTCTTCTTCGTACGCTCGCGCGTTGCTCAGCGCCGTCGCCAGTTGGTCGGCCACGAGGTCGAGAAACGCGCGGTAGGAATCGTCGAACGGGCGCCGCGGATTGAGGCCGACCACCAGCCGGCCGGCCTGCGCCTCCGGGTTCAGCGAGGGCAGCGGGAGCTCCCTGACCAGTTCAGAAGCCGAACGCGCCAGTTTGTCCTGCGCGCCAGGCGTGGCGCTCTGGAGTTCGTCACCCAGATACGCGAGGGCGAAGAGGATGTCGTGCGGCCAGGCGGCGAGCGTTTCCGTGGCGAGCACGCAGGCGTCGCGAGTCGACCGTGCCGTGGAATTGCGCTCGGCCAGGTCCTTCAACAAACCGAGCCGCCGCTCCCCCACCACGCGCTCGGTCGTTTCGGTCACGATGCAATACACGCCGCCGACCTCGCCCGACTCCACGCGCACCGGGTCGTACGACACGTCGAAGTACGTCTCTTCGACGAACCCGTGGCGCGCGAGTTCGAAGAGCAGGTCCTTGCCCCAGAACGCTTCCCCCGTCCTGACAACTCCGGCCAGCAGCTCGTGCAGGACGCTGTCCCAAATCTCGCTCCACGCCTCCCGGCCCGGAACACCCAGCACACGCGGATGTTTCGCGCCGAACACGGGACAGTACGCGTCGTTATACAGGACACTGAATTCCGGGCCCCAGAACAAGACGATCTGCGCTTTCGAGGGGAGCAGCATGCTCACGGTGCTGCGCAAACTCTGCGGCCACGTCGCGGGCAGGCCGAGTGGTGTCATCGACCAATCCAGATCGCGCATGCGCGCGCCCATCTCTCCTCCACCCTGGAGGAACGTCAGATGCGATGGGCCCATAGAAGAGCTAGCGCTGTCCATTGTCCGGTTCTGCCGCATCTATATTGGCTTAGTGGCGGCTCGGCAGTGTGCGGGGGCTTGGACTAAGGCAGCGCGTAGACGACAACGCGCGCGGCACCGGACCGGATGTTCCAGGTGCCCGCGTTCATACCGGTGGCAGCGGCGATACGCTGCACACCGCCGGCCTGATACGAAATCACGCCGCCGCCGATGGCCTTGCCCGTGGCGTCCCTCCACAATTCCTTGCCGCTCGCGGCGTCGTAAGCAAGGAGTCGACCATCGAGGTCGCCGGTGAACACCAGGCCGCCGGCCGTTGCCGTAATGGCGGCGACCATGGGCTTGGGCGTCTGGATCTTCCACGCCACGGCTCCGCTTTCGGGGTCGAACGCCGTGACCCACCCTGCCCAGTGCTCCACGTGGCGGCCGAACAGCCATCCGTCGGCCGGCTCGGCGCCCGTCCACGACGCGCCGGGCGTGCCCTTGATGCCGGCGGCCGGCTGCATCTTGACGAGAGTGCACCAGTCGATGGCGTTGACGTAGAGGAGACCGAGCCCGGGATGGTACGCGGGGCCGTTCCACTCCACGCCGCCCTGCACGCCGGGACAAAACCGGGTTTCGCGCCCGATCGCCAACGGCACGTCGGCGTTCTCGCGCGTCGTCACCTGCGCCTTGCTGCGCACCACCATCTTCCGCGGTTCGCCGCTGCCGTTCAGGGCGACGCCGCCGCGGTCGATGTTGTAGACGTAGCCGTCCTTCGATCCCTGGGCGACGAACGCCCGACCTCCCCTGGTCGTGATCAGGGCCGGCGGCGCGGCGAGATCCCAGTCATGAAAATCACCCTTGAGCGGCTGCACGTACGCGAGCAGACGGCCCGTCTTCGCATCGAGCGCGAGCAGCGAGTTCGTATACAGGTTGTCGCCGGGGCGCAGGGCCCGCGCGAAATCTGGCGCGGCGTTGCCCGCGGGCACGTAGAGGATCCCGTTCGCTTCGTCGAGGGCGTAGCTGGTCCAGGTAGCGCCGCCGCTCGGCGGATTGGCCGGCGACGCTTTCAGCCACGTGGCGCGCGCCGGGCCCGAGTCGGGCACGGTGTCGAACCGCCACATCACGCGGCCGCTCGCCGCGTCGAGCGCGTAGATGCGCCCTGTCACCCCGAAGTTGTCGCCGCCCGCGTTCCCGGCGAACACGAGGCCGTTCCACGCGATCGGCGCCAGCGGCGCCGACTCGCCGCTCTTCGGATCGCCGATGGCGATGTCCCACAGCTGCTGTCCGTCAGCCGCGTTGATCGCCACCACGTGCGCGTCACCTGTGCCGCGAAACACCCGGCCGTCGCTGTACGCGACACCGCGGTTCACCATCAGGAACGTGTCGGGCTCGGCGCGGGTGTGCTTCCACACCTGCCGGCAGGTCGCGCCATCGACCGCGTAGGTGTTGTTGAACAACGTGAAGTAGAGCACGCCGTCGACGGCGACGATGCCGCTCTGAAAGTTGACGGCTTCGGGCGCGTCGAACGCGCACACCTGCCGGAGCCGCCCGACATTCGCCGTCGTTATCTGCGCGAGAGGGGAGTACCGATCGCCGGCCAGCGGCCCGCCGTACATCGGCCAATCGCCGGAAGGCGCCGCCGGCGTCGCCCCTTGCCTTCCGGATGCGCCGGCCAGAACGGCCAGGCCGAGCGCCATGATTGTGAATAGCTTCATCTCGCGGAGAGTGTATCGCGTTACTTGCCGGTCATGCGCTGGACCGACTTCTCGTTCTCGAGGCAGATCTCGTCGACCAGTTCCGTATCAACCACAATGGCCTGCTTGAGCGTCACGGTCCAGGGCTTCGTGTATGCCTTCGGATCGTCGACGGTGACCTCGACCTCGAGGTGGCCGTAGTCGGGCCGCCGGATTCGTTCGCGCACTTTCGCGGCGCTCGTCAACGGGCTGCCGACGATGTCCAGCCACAGATCGTCCCGGAATCCGATGGAATCGACGACGAGCGTGTCGCCTGCCCACTTGCCGGACGAATATCCCTGCCACGAGGGTTGCGGATCGATCGGCAGCGGCCGGCCGTCGGTGAACACCTGGCGATAGCCGGCGTTCAACTCGTCGAGCATCACGAGCAGGCCGGGAGCCTGCACGAATTTCTGGATGTGCGGCAGGCCATACAGCCGCACGAACGTATCCGGCAGGCAGCGGGCGTGCGGATCGTCCTTGGAGTTCTGCTCCGTCTCGTACTTCACCTGTTGCGCGGCCCAGGGCTGATACGGGAGGCCTTGCGGCAAGCCGGCGCCCATGTTGATGCCGTAGCGCGAAATCGGCAGTTCCGCGCCGCACAGAAGGAATTCGCTGCCCAGTGACTGCTGGTTGCAGGGCAACCCGTCAGCCGTCAGCCACAGTCCGGAGAAATCCGGCGTGCCCTCCCGGGTCCGAGGCGTGGGTCCCCCCAGATTGGGTTTTCCTTCGCGTGTCCTGGGAACGCCGGCGGTCGGGTATTTCAACCACTGCGCCACAAGCGGCGGGGCGCCATGGAAGCCGATCATC
>Ga0068871_100001179_pt1 | contig 17514 bp, 15 predicted proteins | sample KBSMisM72_FD_72750 | JGI IMG/M metagenome (GOLD analysis project Ga0068871, IMG submission 72750) | Miscanthus rhizosphere microbial communities from Kellogg Biological Station, Michigan, USA - KBS Miscanthus M7-2 | ecosystem: Host-associated > Plants > Roots > Rhizosphere > Soil ... | reverse complement strand
TGCCCCGGCACCACTCCTGCAGTGGCGAGCAACTAGCAGGACCGCCCATCTGAGGGCTGCCCGGATTTGGTGGGGTGGGCGGAGCTTGCACAATGTTCTTGCAGGAACCAGCGGCCGCGAGAAATAAAACCAGGACGATCTTCGATTGCAAAGAGAGGCTTGGCCCAGAGTGAGAGTCCATGGCGCACCTTCCTCCACCTGGTCTGATCCGTAACCCGTAAGTGAGATGCAGCCACGGCCAGGGATGGAAGACAAACTCAGAGATTGTCGACACCTTCCAGGATCCCTAATCTGACTTCAACCCAGCAACCTCCGTCGTTTCCCACCTCGTCCTAGCGGCAGAATTCGGCCCCAGTCAGTTCCAGTGCTCTCAGGAGATGTACTTATGCCGTGGTTAGTGCGTTCCTTTCTATTTGGTCTTAGCCTTTTTTCTCTGCTAGCTGTCACGCTTCATGCTCAACAAGCTGTGTGCACTTTTCAAACCTTCGTTCTCAATCCCTCAGATCTAAACAGCCCTCGGGAGTCCGTCAGCGGCGCAAATGATAATTACTCTGTCGTGGGAACGGCCGCCTATCCCGTCAATAAACCCAATATCATCGCCTTCGCTCACCACGCCGACGGCTCCATCCGATATTGGCGGCCTGCCGGTTCACGAGTCAGTGAATTCAGTGCCCGTAACAATTTGGGAAACACCGTAGGAGGCTAGGCCGACTCATCAGGGATTTTCCACGCCGTTTACCTGCAGGGAGACGCCATCAGCGAGATCGTGCATCCCAAAGCGGCCAACCACAGGACCCGCCTGGTCGCACTCAATAAATACAACCCCATTCACGGCAACGGACATGGGCACATGTTCAAGCGCTACAGCGACGACGGTCTTGTCGAGATCCCCAATTTCCCGGGCGCAACCTCGACCACTCCCTCCGACATCAACGACAACGCCGTTATCGTGGGCAACTACAATCTACCGGCGGACGGCAAAGACATCGCCCATGGATTCCTCTATCACAATGGAACTTGGGCGACGCTGAACTATCGAAACCAAACCACCGCTACCGATGTGGCTGGCATAAGCGGCGCCGGCACCGTTGTCGGTGACGCGTTTTCCAACGGATTCTCTACAAGAACGGCGTCTTCAAAGACATCGTCGGTCCCAATGGAGAGCAAGTCACGGTGCGCGGCATATCCCCGAGCGGGATAATCTCGGGAGACATGTGGATCTCAAGCAGCGGCTCGCACGGATTCACTGCAAAGTGCCACTGAACGTGGGTCCCCGGCCAAAACAACCGCAGACGATGCTGCAATTGACTTCCTGACGCAGCAAGAGCAACATGTTGCGGTTCGGAAGAGACCGTGGTTTCGAGCGCGGAAGGCTGGGGCCATTTCGAGATGGAGTTCAACTTCCATGCTCTGCAGATCGTGCCATTTCAGTCGAACAAAGCTCACACCCAGCCGAAATCAACATCCATCCCCCTCACACCTTGAAAAACTTGGATAAGCCCACGGTTTGGGCATTTGCCTCATCATTTGCTCCGAATGTGGTTTCGCGGAGTTCGTGCTTTCGGAAGCCGAACTCCATAAGCTCCGGCACAACAAGGCCAATTGCTGGGACCAGGATGATCCAGTTTCGGTACCTAGCATCTAATTGCGGTGTCGTGAGATTGTGAGATCTAATAACCGAATGGAAGAATCAACCGGAGTAGACATTCAAGCCGCCGCCGAAGAGAGCAAGAAAACTTGGTGCCGGGAACAGGACTTGAACCTGCACGCCTTTTGGGCACAGCATCCTAAGTGCTGCGTGTCTGCCAGTTCCACCATCCCGGCACGGGAGGCCTCTCAATAATTTACATGAATCCGGCGATTTGGCGCGCCGGCTTAAGGGTCTGGAACCGCGCGGAACTTCAATATCGCCGATAGCACCACGATATCGAAGATTAGCTCCAGCGAAGTTAGGCACATTATGCACCACGCCGCCAGAACGAAGCCTTCGATGTAGGTGAGGTAGAGCGCAAACGCGAAGCCGAGCACCGAGGTCGACAGTAAGACCGTCGGCGTCTGCGGAGTATCCCGATAAATGGTAGCGAGCGCGAGAATCGAGAGATAACCGAGAATTCCGATGAGTGCGACAGGAACGGGACCGACCTTCGAGTAGACGCTGCGGTTGACGATGTCGCAGTTGATCGTCTGGCTGAGATTGCAGAAAGAATCTTGCGACCTGCTGTAATGATGCTGTAGAGAGATCGACGAAACCATAACGCCTGCAACGGCCAGCGCAGCGATGGCGATGTAAAGATGGCGTGCCCTCATGGCAGCGCGCATCCCGTCTTGTCGCGCAGCGTCACCACCGGCAACTTCCCTTCCACCCGGCTGCCGTCTGGAAATATCCAGGTCGGAAAATTTTTGACCCCGGCGGTCACACAGACCGGCTGTTCAGCCCGCGATCCTTCAATGCCGCACTCAACGTAGGGAGCATATTGGAATGAAGATCCGAAGAGTTCTTTCTGTTCTTCGCAATGAGGACACCAGTAAGCGCCATACATCTTTACGCCCTTGGAGCTAAGACACTGGGCGAAGCTATCCAGACGGCCTACTTTTTTGCGAGTGGCAATAAAGTAGACAATCGCAGCGGCCACCAGCACTGCTGCCACGATTCCAACGGCTCGCCAGGGCAGTTCTTTGGGTTGCTGCTTGCGTTCCCGCTCTTGCTGACGTTTTCTGCGCTCTTCCGACATGGGATTTTATACCACGACGTTCAGCGCTCCGCGCAGAACGTTGAGCTTCTGACAATGCAAAGTGAAGGTTTCACCATCGACCATAACGTCAACGGGCTCCTCCAGATAGAAGTCGATCTGCTTCACCCCCCGCCGCTCGGCCAGGGGATGGTTGATGTGCGTTCCGTCATAAAGGGTCGGCAGATTCCGCACCAGGCCGACGCGTCCGATCGGCCCCCAGCGCACGAATTCGATCAAGCCATCATTCACTTCGGCCTTGGGTGCGATCATCATGGTGCCTCCCGTGAACTTGCTGTTGCTGAAGGTAAGAAACAGGCATGGACGGCGGTCGATCTCCCCTTCTCCATCAATTTTTAGTGGGAAGGGCCTGCGCCGAAACCTGGCCAGGCAGATGAAGATTGACGATTGATAGCCCAGTTCGCCCCATCCGCGAAAACGGCGCGCACGGAGATTTGCGACGTCGGCGGAAAAACCCATGCTAAGTAGATTGATGTAGTGGATGGTTCCTTCTTTGTGCACGAGTCGCAACACGTCGCACGGCTGCGATCGTCGGGCCAGCAGCGATTCGATGGCATAGTCGACACCGCGATCACTGAAGTCGCGCAGAAAGGAATTACCGGTCCCAAGCGGAAGGAAGGCCAGCGTGGGAGCATCACCATTTTCTGCTTCGGGGAAGAGTCCGTTGACTATCTCGTAGGAAGTTCCGTCGCCGCCGACAGCGATGAAACGACGATAGCCGCGGCGGTAGGCATCGCGAGCGATGGCAGTTGCGTCGCCCAAGGCCTTCGTCTCGGCAACTTCGATCTCGATGTCGGCAACTCGAAGGCGCTCTAAGGCTGGTCCGACCAGCTTGCGGCAACGTCCGCCGCCGGCGGCCGGGTTGACGATGGCGAGGAAGCAACTGCTAGGCGTCGGTGAATTTCCGGTACTCAAGGTTTACGGTGAGTCCCCCTCTTTCCATCATTGCAAACGAAAACACAAGGTCCCTTGACTCCGCAGGAATTCGCTCTCGGAATTCCCTGCCGCACTCGGGATGACAGGGCTGAAAAGAAACTCTCACAGCATGACCATGGCGGCACGATCTACAGTCTTGCCAATTTCCTGCGCCAGAACCGGGCGCTTAATTTTCATGGAGGCGGTGCGGGGGAAATCCCAGTTCCAGATCAGGTATCCGCCCACCCTCTTGAAGTCGGGCAAGCGGCGGTTGTGGCTGAGCAGGTCTTGCCGCAGAGCATCGGTGAATTCCTGGTTGGGTTCGAGGCGAATAACAATTACCAGCGCTTCACTCCCAAGACTCTTCGTGGGCCAAATATAGTTGGCAGCAAAAACACAAAATTCCTTGACTGGAACGCCTTCGAAAGCGTTTTCGATATCTTCGGGATAGATATTCTTGCCGCCTTCGGTGACGATCATATTTTTCTTCCGCCCGAAGAGCTGCAAGTGTCCCTTGTCGTCAAAGCGTCCCAGATCGCCGGTTAGCAGCCACCCATCGACGATTGTCTCCGCGGTCAGTTCCGGTTCGTCGAGATAGTGGGACATCACAGTCTTGCTGAGCGCAGCCACTTCGCCGATGCCATCCACATCGGGACTCAAGATTCTTAGCTCGACGCCGGGCAGCGGCTTGCCTACCGTGTCGGAGCGAAACGGCTTGAAATCATTCACGGTCAGCGCAGTGCCGCCTTCGGTGAGTCCGTAGGCATTGGCTACGGGAATGCCGAGATCGTAGAAAAATTCCAACGATGCCGGTTCCATAAATGCGCCGCCAGTGAACATGGCTTGCAGGTCGCCGCCGAAGGCTTCGTGTACCTGGGGCAGCAGCTTGCGGCTTAAGGGAAGATTCGGCTTGCGGGCAGTGAGCAGGCGGTTGGTCTTGACGAGTCCGCGCAGCAGCAAACGCTTGGCGGGAGAGATTCCGTCGAGTTTCGCGCGCAGGCCGCGTTCCAGATTCTTGAGCACCATCGGGACTAGAGTCACGTAGGTGATCTTGTAGCGAACGAAAGCATCGCGAACGAACTCAGGGCGCAGCGTCCGCAAGTGCACCACGCAAGCCCCACAGACAAATGGTCCGATGAAACCGACCATAAAATCTATTGCGTGGTTGGTGGGCAGAATGCTGAGATAGCGAACGCCAGGCCAGAACGGATAAATCGCCGTTAGCGCCTTACACTGCTGCAGATAGTTCTCGTGGGTCAGGACACATCCCTTGGGGCGGCCGCCGGTTCCCGACGAGTACACGATGCATGCCGGTTCCTGGCGCTGGCGCGGACCGAACACCGGGTCACCGGTACGGCGGAAATCCTCCCACCGGTGCGCGCTGCCAAGTTCAGCAGCTGCAGGAGCCTCGGTTACCAATACTGTTTCCAACTTATGGGCCTTGAAGTCCGGCGCTTGCGTAATCGCGCGCCACAGGTGGTATTCAACCACCAGCACTTTGGCTTTCGAGTGCGCAAGCAATTGCAGGTGCTCAGCCGCCGTCAGCTTATAGTCCAGCGGAACTAGAACGCCGCCGCTGTAAAAGATCGAATAGGCCGAAACCAGCCACTTGGACTGGTTGGTCATGATAATGGCGGCGCGATCTCCGGCCTTAAACTCGGCGTCCTGCAGGGCGCGAGCCAAGGGCATCGCCAATTCTTTGAAGTCTGAATAGGTTAGCCGCAATTTTTCTTTGTCGCGGTCAGACTCGATCAGGCACACTTCGTTCGGCCAGCGGTCAAGGGCGGCGCGCAATGCGGCACCTAGAGAAGCATATTGATCGAGTTCAAGCATTGGGTAGGAACTATGATTGTCGGGTTTACGGGCCTTTTTTGTAAAGCGGGATGAGCCAGTGAGTGCAATGGGGTTGAGTGGCGTTCTTGTCTGCCCGAGGAGGGACGACTCCTTCGGCGATTGCGCTTGCAAGACTTGATCGTTCAGTTCAGCTATCAGTTTTCGGCATTCAGTCAGCGTCAGGTGGCCGCTGCACATTTTTAGAGTCTGGATTGAATTCTGGAGGCCAGGGTACGGAAATCGGACACACCCTGCAATTCGTAGTCCGGAAGTTCGATTTTGAAGTGCTGCTCCAACCGGGTGAGCAGATCGAGTGCCTGCAGGCTGTCGATTCCCAGAGATTTAAAGAAATCCTCGTCGGGGCTAAGCTTGGCTCGCGGCACCTTGAAGTGAGTGGCGGCCAGGCTCAGTATCTCGTCTAAGGTTTGCTCGGTCGGTGGCATCGGGATATTTTACGGGATTCGGTGGGATCGTGGTTGGACAAACATAAGGTCCCTCGGCTTGGTTCGGGATGACAGGTCCTTATCGGGGTTAGGATGACCGCAGCGAACTACGGCAGGTAGGGTTGGGCTTCTGTACTCTCCACAAATTTCTTTAGACCGGCGGTAACTGCCGGTTGGGAAAACAGCTCGCAGAAAATTTCAATTTCTTCTTCCAGTTCTGCGTAGGGAACCGGCTTGATGAATTGCTTGGCGGCGATTGCCGTTTTGCGGTCAAATTTGCCGAGTTGAGCGGCGGTGGCGCGGGCAACGCGCAACCCTTCCCCTTCCGCTACTACCTGGCTGACCAGCCCGATCTGTTGGGCTTTGATGGCGTTGAAACTACGGCCGGTTAGCAGCAGATCGCGCACGACAGCGTTCCCCAAATCACGCTTCAGGCGGGGAATCCCGCCGAAACCAGGGACCAGTCCAAGGCGCAATTCCGGAAAGCAAAATCTGGCCATCTTGTCGGCTATGATCAAGTCACTAATTAACGCCAGTTCAAAACCACCGCCGAAAGTTACCCCGTGGACGGCAGCAATAGTCGTCAACGGAGCGGCGTCGAGCTTGTTCATCACCGCGTGAATACGCTGGAGGAATTGGCGTACTCCAGCGGCGGCTTCGTTCCGATTCATGTTTTGCGAGCGTTGGTACAGTTCGCGAAGGTCGGCTCCCGCACAGAATCCGCACTTCAGCGTGCTGTGAAGAATCAGGGCGTGGGCTTGGTAGCTCGAGGCCTCCAGGACGGAGACGAACTTTTCCAGCTCCTCGAGAGTCAGCGAGCCGATTTCATTGCAGGGAGTGCGGTGAAGCGCCAGTTCAATGACGCCGTCTTTTAAATCCCAGGAAATCGCCTGTCCTTGAAATGGGTTCATGAGGTCTTAGGAAGCCTGCTTTACTCGATACATAGCTTCAATCTGATCTTTAAAGCGGGCTACAATTGCATCACGCTTTAACTTGCCATTCGCAGTCAAAAGGCCGTTATCAATGGAGAATGGTTCCGCTTCCACATGGAACGCGCGAATCTGTTTATAGTGCGGGAGCCCCGGATTCACCGCATCCATCGCGGTTTGCACCTGATCGCGAGTAACAGTTCCGGTCACGATAGCGGAAAGATATCCCCGGCCATTTCCCAACAGAACAACTTGTTGCGCGCTGGGAAGTTGCTGCAGGATTTCATCTTCTATTGGCTCGGGGCCAATGTTGTGGCCTGACCCCAGGATGATCAGGTTCTTAATGCGGCCTATGATGCGCCAGTTCCCTGCGGCGTCCAGCTCGCCTTGGTCGCCGGTGTGGAACCAGCCCTCCTGCAGGGCTTTGGCGGTTTCTTCCGGGCGATTCCAGTAGCCTGGGAAAATATTGGGCCCGCGAATGATGATCTCGTCATTATCCCCTAATTTCATTTCAATTCCGGCAATGGCGGGGCCGACTCGTCCAGCCACGACCTGGCGGGGATCGTCCAAGGTACAGATCGCGGTGGTTTCGGTGAGGCCGTAGACCTGGAGCACAGGAATCCCCAGCATCATGAAATAAAGTTGCGTCTCGGAATTCAGCGGGGCGGAGCCACAGATCAGCGCTTTGAGATTAGAGCCAATCATCTTGCGGCGAATGGTCGGGAAAACCGCTGCCCTGCCGAGGCTAAGCCAAATTCGATCGGAAAAGCCGGACTTCCCTTCCTGCTGGTTCATCCAGGCAGTTTTGGCGCGCCGGTAAATTGTCAGTACCAGTCCGCCGGTCTTCCAAATTTGTTCGTCGACTGCCTTGCGCATGCGTTCGAGGAGCGCGGGAACATTCAGGAAGTAATCAGGCGCCGCTGCACGCATCTCTCCTGCGAGCCTGGTGAGATCAGTGTTCATGGTAACCAGGCTGCGACGAAGGAGGCAGGTCAGGAGGCTAATCCAGGCTCCGGCAAAGCAAAGAGGAAGGTAATGATAGACGCGATCCTGTCCGGAATGTCCTTCCATCAAGAGATCGAGGCGGGCTGAAGTCGCTCCCAGCATGAACGTGACATTGCCCGCGTTGAGCACCACACCTTTCGCTTCACCGGAAGTGCCTGAGGTGTAGATGATGGCAACCGGATCGGAATCCGCAAGCCGGGGCTTCGAGGGAGCGACTGCAGAGGTCGCGAAGATTTCGTCGAACAGAAATTGCGGTGGGGCTTCCACCCAGTTCTCGAGAATTCCATCGCGCAAGGTTTGGTCGCCGCAGCAGATTAGGGACGGAGAACAATCCTTCATCATCGCGACCAGTTCGATGGCTGCCTGGCGTGAGTACAGAGGGACGGCGATCAGGCCCTCGGCCATGATCGCCAAATCCATAGCTATCCAGCGGATACTGTTGCCCGCAAGCAGTGCACAGCGGTCGCCTTTGTTCAGGCCCTTCTGCGATAGGAATGTCCGGGCTTTGGCGATTAGCTCCAGGATCTCTTTGCCGGTAGCGGAACTGGTTATGTCCGGAAAGATTTCCTGGAGGAAGGCAGACTCAGGGGCCGAGGCCAGTTCCGCGAGGATGTTTTCCAGGAAGGTCATGAGGGGCGAATCTAAGATATCTAAGCGGCCGTAAGTTGATGCATCGTTCTTTCGCCCCTTGGGGGCTTGCGTTTTTGGTGCACATTCCCAGGACTTACGCCCTGGACTGCACTCTTCTGCCGCTTCGCGGCTGGGTTGGAGGAGCTACGCCTCCGCCCGAGCTTCTTTATTAGTCGGCTCATGCACTAGGCCGCGTATGCCTCTGCGAGGCTGCGCAAATTCTGGCTCATCGGGGGCAGGTAGTCGTCCCAGCCCCATTCACCCTTGCGAGTCGGAAAATCGGGATAACGGCGCTGAACCTCTTCCTCGAAGTAAACCCCCATGCGCGCCATCACCTTCAGATTCTTAACTACGGTACGACCGATTCCTGCGGCAACCATTTCGCCATCTGTGGCCAATTTGTTAAGCGCGGTCAGCAAGCGCGGTTCGAGATCGGGATCGTCGACGTTCATGAGCAGGTCTTCGTGGCCACGTTCACGCATCAGATTGCGGATACGTTCGTCCATCGTGATGCCGGCAGACGGAACCAACGCCGGCATTGAGGTTACGATGCCGTGGTAGCGCGACGAAGCCATCATGTCGCAGGAACGAAGAATGCTGACCATCTCCCACATGTTGTACTGGTCGGAGGTGAAGATGGGGACACCGCCCAATAGCTCTGAAATCCGTACTGCCTGACGCGCGTCCAAGCGCTCGGTGGCAGCCAGCACCACGAAAACTTCGCGCTGCTTGCGAAATGCATCAACCGCACTGGCGATACTGGTGAGGTAGTGCTTCAGAGCGCGATCGGCTTCGGGACCTGAGCTGTGGAAATACACGGAGCGGTAATGGCTCTCTTTATAAGCCCCCGCCACGCCGCGCAGGGCGAATTTGCCCACCGAAGCTTTCACCGGCCACTCGAACGGATTAATCGGGCACACAACCAGCACCGGAGTTTTGCCGTCCCAGCCAGCGTCCTGCAACACCTTCTGTCCGAATTCGGGAGGCGCGGGCTCGAAGGTCCACGCGGTGTCGGTCCCCAACTCTGTCGGCACCCCAAGTTCGCGCAGCACGGCCCGGGATTCTTCATTGCGAGTGATGACTAACGAATTCTGGCAGTAGCGTCCACACATTTTCCGGACCAGAGGATCCATGTGACCGGCTTCCGACCCATAGCCGACCGAGAGTTTGTTTTGTGCCGCAGCAATGCCCAGCGATCCGATCATCATGGTGGTCAGTGCGTTGGCAAATTTACTCTTGAAGGCGGAACCCTCACAGGCGATCACGCCGTGATGTTTCGGAACTTCGTCGTAGAGGAAAGGTGGAAAGATATCAGGAAGGTGAACCTGGGTCGTCTGATCGAAATATCCGTCGGTGAACTTGAAGTTCTGGCTCATCACACTGAAGTCGACTTGGTCAGCACCAAGGATGTGCCGCAGTTGCCGCAACATCTCTTCCACGCGGACGTCAGAACCCATGTTGCGGGCGCCATTGTATCCGGCAAAGAGCAATTTCAGCTTCTCTCCCGGTTGCCAGGGTTTGCCCTTCCCCAACATCCAGGTTGTCTTTGAAGTTTCGATCAGGCCGCTGACCCAAGCCTCGAGAATGAAATCCATCATGCGGCGTTACCTCCCGCCTGCACCGGCCAGTCCTGATACTGATAAGAAAATTTCGAGTCGCGGCTGAACTTGAGCAGAGGGAAGCTGTATTGCGAGAACGGCACTGGTTTGCGGCCCATTTCTGTGGTGACCCGGGTATTGTCGAAGACGGTGTTCCACACCAGATAAGGGATGAAGACCTTCATTAACGAACCGGCATAACCGATGCTGCCTTTGCGATTGGACATCCAATTCACGATGCCGGTGAATGGCTTTTCCAGGCTAGGAATGAAGATTGGCTTGCGCTTGCCTTGCGCAGCGGCAAGGGCAGTGGTCAATTCCCGGAAAGTCTGTGAACTGGTTCCCGAAGAAAGATGGTAAATGTCGTGATCGGTTTTTTCTTTCTGGTGCAGAGTAGAAATAGCATCGGCCACGAAGTCGACGTTGACAATATCGATCTTGTCGTTGGGACGGAACGGCAGCACCGGCAATCCGGCTAGAAACACAAACGCCTTAACCATGTCGAATTGTGTGGTTTGGGCGTAGCGGCTGTCACCGAGGACGATGCTGGGGCGGAAAATCGTCTTGGGTGTATCCGGCAGGAGGTGACCGATCATATGCTCGCAAAACTTCTTGGTTCGCGCGTAAGGATCGTAGTCGGAGCGGGCCCAGTCAATCGAAGCGTCTTCGGTGACCACTTCGTTACTGCGCATGCCGGCAACCGCGACGGTGCTGACGTGGCTGAAGCGCCGCAACCCATGATGATTGCGGGCGTGCATCCCCAATTGCAAGACTTCCAACGTGCCGCGGAGATTGACGTTCAGGCAACTCTTTTCCGACTTGCGGTTTAGCGAAGCCGCACAATGAATGATCGAGTCAGTGGTTTCTACAAGTTTGCCGTATTCATCATCGGGGAGGCCGAATTGCGCACCGGTCAGATCGCCGCGGAAGATTCGGATACGCGAATGAAGGTGGTTATGGAAACGCGGGAAATCCATGTGCAGTTGCAGACCCTGCCACAGCCGCAATTCGGCTTCGTGCTGGGTCTTGGCCCGGACCAGCAGATTAAGCGGATCCTTGTAGCCATCGAGAAGATTGGCGGCGACATGAGCGCCGATGTATCCGGTCGAGCCGGTCAGGAATATCGCCACGTTGCTCCGTCAGTTCCGGTTTTGACAGCTTCACCGTTGGTAGGCGTGAATTCAAAGTTGCGCGCGGGCCTGGCTTCCAGCGGGCGGCCTTCGATCAGGGGATAAGTCCATCTGCGCAGCGCCGGTATGTGGATATTGATCCAATAGTCCCACCAGTCGAGAAAGCGCGTCGTGTAGCCGAACTCCGCCTTTTCTTCCTGGACCAAGGCATGGGAAAGTTTGTCCACGTTGTCGGCAACGAAGTCCTGCTCGTTGTAGAGGATGAAAGGCTCGAAGAGCTGGATTAGTTTCTCAACTCTTTCCAAGCTGCGTTCGGTGCGGGCCAGCGGTTTCCGCTTGAGCGGCAACGGGGCCATGATGGCGCGGATTGATCTGATGATCGCTTTTTGCGCCGGGGCCGACATACGCTGGTAGCGTTCTTTTGATACGGGGATCGCGTCGAAGCGCAGGCGCAGCCAGTATTCCAATCCTTCCTGGGCGCGGTAGTGCTTGCGATGGGCCAGCGACGTCAGTTCGATGGAGCGGCGCATATCGCAGGGGTTGGTCACTGAGCTGGCAATCTGGTACATGGCGTCATTTCTGCGCTCAATGATTGCAGCCGCGATCAGAGTCATGGCTTTGCAAACTTCATCGACGGGAACGATGTCTAGACGTTTACTCTCGTTTGATGGCAACTGGCGGAAGTAGGTTCCGAGCAGGTAGGACAACGAGGCCGAGGTGTTGATGCCTTCATTCCATCCGGGAAACGGTTTGTCGGTGGAGGTTTCAACAATTGCAGGACGCACGACGGCGATCGGCAGCCCAGCGCCATATTTGTAAATAAGGGATTCGGCCAGGCTCTTGGTCAGAGTGTAGGTATTCGGCCAGCCTAGTTCGATGGCTCGGGCTGTACCTGCATCGGTCAGGTAGGTTTTCAGCCAGCGAATACGATTCTTGCGGACTTGAATATCAAGAGCCGCGCCGCTCAGGTTCTTGGCGGCGTGCTCTTTGCCCAAAGCCTGGCGGGTCAGATCACCGGTGACTTCTTTGCCTTCGGCCTTTTTTTCCGTGCTTGTGACTAGTTCGTGCAGAGAGCGCCACTCCTGCTCGGCATCGAAACCGGCAATGTTTTTAGGAGTGTAGTCGGGCCGCAAACGCTCGTCGACGCGGCCGTCGCGGGCTCCGGCTACGTAGCAGGTGGAAAGATGAAGTAAACCGGCGTGCTCGCACTGGCGGACGAACTCAACCACCTGAACGGCGGCATCTACGTTTGTGGCGAGCGCGTCCCGCAGGTCGGGATTGAAATCTGTCAAACCTGAGCTGTTGATGATCAAATCGAGCTGTTTGCTCAGGGACTGCGAGACCTCGGGCGTTAGCGCCAAGCCGGGCTGCGTGACATCCCCTTCTATGACCGCGACCCTCTCACTGATAAACCTGGGCAGGTCCGCGCCGTAGCGTTCATACAGAGGATCGAAGACTGGAGAATCCTCGACGAGCTTCTCAAAGCGCCTGGCCGCCGGGCTAGATTTCTGCCGCCGGATGAGCAGATAAATTTTAGAGACGTCGGGGACGTCCATCAGGGTGTTTACCAGCCACACCTTCCCGATGAAGCCGGTCACACCGATCAGCATGATGTGTTTTCCCGACAAAGCTTTGCGTACCGAGAGCGGATCAGTGTGTCGTTTGTTATCAAAGTGAACAATGGGGCGTTCGGGCGCCGCGGTCACTCGAATCGCGGGGGTGATGGCACGCTCGAGGCTCTCCACGTGAGCAAGGTCAAGATCTTTCACCAGGCGCTGACGGTGGCGCTTGCCATCGGGACCCGCGGCCAGTATCCAGGCAAATAGTCCCCGGGACCGGATGACAGGAGACAGCAAGCGCCCGGTGGCGATACCATCGCGGAACTCCAGACGGTTGGCGATGATCCACTTGACGCCCAGATGCTGGGCCAGCGGGCGGGTGACGTGGTCAAGCCCCTGGCTGACCAGAACTACCCTGGCGCCCGACTCCACCAATGCCAAGAGCTGGCGAACGCCATCTTGTTTCAGGTGTGGCTGCACCTTGTATTTGAAATATTCTTCGCCCAAGAGATCAAGGCGGTCACGGCTGATGCCGCGTAACACGGTATGCACCACGCGCATGGCAAAGGCACGATTGATGGCATAAAGAAACGGCCTCAGCAGGGCCATGACCAAGACCCAGCCGCGGCGGACCCATCTCTCCAGAAATGTTTGAGCGTTCCAGGTGAAGAAGGCGATGGGACGTACGGTGGTCAGCTCCAACAGGCTGCCTTCCACCCGCCAATAGACGGGGGCATGAGTCGAAACTTGTGTTGGCTGGCTCAAGTTAGCTAACGCCTCAACCGCCCTGCCACAGCGGGCCGGAAACAAGGCACCCTATTGTAACGAATTGCGGGCAAAGGGAGAGATGGCAAGGACGCTACTTGTCCGGCAACTCGACCGAGGAATGTCTTCCCTGCGGACGTAGTTTTTGCATTGTGACAGCTGTAATACAGGAATATTTGTAGAGGTCTCAAGTTATTGCATTCAGGGTGCTTATCACGTTTCCGCCAAACTCGGGTTTGGAACGTGTGGTGCACAACAAGAGCATGCACTCCCCCAATCAAGTGCTCGCCTCAAAAGCGCACACTTACTGGAGGAACCAAACATGAAACGGTATTTCTCAACCACGCTGGCTGGACTGTTGTTGGCGGGCATGGCATTCGCCCAGTCCTCGGCCAGCTCCGAGACGTCGGCATCTACCTCTGCTGGAGCTTATGTTTCCCCTAGCACGGCCGCTCACGCTGATTCATCCGCATCGGCCAGTTCGGCTATCTCCGGTCAGACCGTACCAGCGCAGCTTACCAAGCCAGTAGATGCCCGCAAGAACAAGCCGGGCGACGAAGTCGTGGCGAAAACCACGCAGGATGTGAAGTCCAATGGCCAAGTTGTCATCCCTCGCGGCTCCAAGATCGTGGGCCACGTTACGGAGGCGAAAGCTCGTACCAAGGGTCAAAACGAATCCTCACTCGGCTTGGCATTTGACCGAGCCATTTTGAAGAACGGGACTAACGTACCTGTTACTTTCGCGGTGCAGGCGATTGGTAGTTCGGCGATGGCCGCACAGGCGGAGGAGGAACCTCTGGCAGCGTCCGCTGGTACCGCCAGCATGGCTGCACCGACTGCGGCTCGCGCAGGCGGCGGGTTGGTCGGGGGCGTCGGCGCAACCGCCGGTGGAGTTAGCAATACAGCAGCCGGCGCCACAGGGTCTTTGGGCGGTGCTACCCGAGTTGGTGGAATGGCGTCTGCTCCGTTATCGGCCACCAGTCAGGGTGTGGTTGGAATGTCAAACGTGAATCTGGTATCGGCTACGTCGAGTTCCACCGCCAACAAAATCACTTCAAACAGTTCCAACGTCCACTTGGACAGCGGAACCGAAATGATTTTGAGGGCAAACCAGTAGCTCCCTGCCTCCGGAGCTACGCGGTAGGGCGGCGTTTGGGCGCGCCGCCCTTTAATTTTTGATAAATCCGCTCGCGGCTTTAACCAGCAAGGGCACTAAGGACCACGAAGAAATCCTTTGGGGAATCTCCGTGCCCTTTGTCATTGCTCTTGCTTGCGGCTCCCCTGCTGCTGACTCCGATACAATCAGCGCATGAAACTTGCCGAAATAGCTTCAGCTCTGGGCGCGCAACTCGAAAACGGGTCGCCGGACACTGAAATCACCGGCGTCTCCGGCATCGAAGAAGCCGGCCCGGGTCAAATCACCTTCGTGTCGAATCCCCAGTACATCGCAAGCGCCAAAACGACAAAGGCAGCCGCAGTAATTGTTGCCGAGAATTTTCCTTCCATTCCAGCAGCCATGCTGAAGAGCAAGAACCCATACCTCGCGTTCGCGCGAACCATCGAGCTGTTCTATAAGGCTCCGAAATACGCTCCAGGGATTCACTCTACGGCAGTCATTGACCCATCCGCCAAGATTGGGCCCAACGCTCACATCGGTCCTTATGTGGTGATCTATGAGGATGTGGAGGTCGGGGAGAACGCTGTTCTGCTCGCCCACGCCGTGATTTACCGCGGCGCAAAAATCGGCGATCGATTTTTTGGCCACGCGCACTCGGTGGTTCGCGAATTTTGCCGGCTGGGAAATGACGTAATCTTGCAAAACGGTGCAATCGTGGGTGGCGATGGTTTTGGCTTCGCCAAAGACGACGAGGGCCATTGGCACAAAATAGTGCAGTCCGGTCCAACCATTCTCGGCAACCATGTAGAAGTACAGGTTAACTCTTGTGTCGATCGCGCCAGCGTCGGCGAAACCTGGATCGGAAACGGGGTGAAGATCGACAACCTGGCACAAATCGGGCACGGATCCCGAGTCGACGACGATACTTTAATTTGCGCTCAAGTCGGGCTGGCTGGGTCAACTGAGATCGGAAAGAACTCGATCCTGGCGGGACAGGTGGGAGTCGCCGGGCATTGCAAGATCGGCGACGGAGTCATCATCACCGCGCAAAGCGGAACCCATGGAGACATTCCGGCGGGCTCCATGGTTAGTGGCTCGCCGGCGTTTGACCACAAACAGTGGCTGCGCTGCACAGCGGCGTTTCCTAAGTTACCCGAGATGGCCCGCGCCTTGCGATCGAAGGAGAGAAAATAAACTAAGCTGCTTGTTCCTGGAATTCCGCCGGCAGGCCGCTATTGATGGTCGCACGAACCTTGGCCTTCAAACGGTCGCGGTCCCCGAAATCTTTGGGCTCGATTGCGGGATGGAAGATGACAGTAACTTGGCCCGGCTTCATGGCAAATCTTCCCTTGGGCATGATGTGGTGGGTGCCCACGATGGTTACCGGAACGACCGGGACCGAACACTCCGTCGCCAAGTAGAATGGCCCCTTCTTGAAGGGCAGGAGGCGCCCGTCCAAAGACCTTCCGCCCTCGACATAAATTGTCATGTTGATACCGCTGCGAATTACCTCGGAGGCCGCCCTCACGGCTGCGATTCCGGCTTCGCGATTCTTGCGATCCACCGGAACCAGTGATCCTAATTTCATGGCTTTGCCCAACAACGGGTAGTTAAACAGTTCATTCCTCGCCATGACGGAAGTCCGCCTTGGAATCAGCGGCATCATGATCGGCGGATCGATATTCGAAACGTGGTTCGACATGAAAATGTAAGTGCGAGACGGGTCAATTCGATCAAGGCCGATAGTTTCCACCTTGACCCCAGCCAACCGCACGCCGGTCTTGGCGCCCCACATGCTGATGCGATACAAAAAGCTGATGTTTCCCGTGAGAATGGTCCAGGGAAAACCAAACAGCGCGGCAAACGGCATCAGAAGGGCCCAGAATCCGAGCATGATCGCTGCACGAATCACTGGGCGGCTCCAGAGGGCACATCCTCCGCCTTCAACCAGGCAGCGCGCTGAGCCCGTTGTTCTTTGGAAGCGTGCGGGATTTCCGTAACCTCGTACTGAACTTCCTCACGTTTGTCGAGTTTCCAGTGAAGCTCGCGTTCTCCAGAATGGTCTCTTACTTTGAGGCGAACCGTTTCCCCAGGGCGAAGTTGGCTCAGACGCTCATCGAAATCTCCGGCGGCTATCCGGCCATTGATTTCGACGATGGCATCGCCCAGACTTAGCCCGGCGCGGTAGGCGTTGCTTTCTGTTTCAAGGCGCGTCACCGTTGGCGACGCATTGAAGTTGCGGACGGCCACAAAGCCGAGGTTGGCGGATGACGAACTCTTCTTCACCAGTCGCATGCCGACAGCCTGTAGAAAGTTGTCCCAGGGGAGTTCGTCAGTTCCTGCCGCATACCTGCGAAAGAAGTCGGACAGGTCCGCATGACTGACCGCTTCGGCAGCCTCGCGGACGCCGTCGGTTTCGCCGAAAGGGCGGCCCTGGCGCGCGTAATTCTGATTCATCCATTGAAAGAGATCTTGCAACGAAGCGTGCCCCTGGGTCGCAGCACGAATTTTTAGATCGAGCATTACCCCCAACAGTGCGCCCTTGTTGTAGTACGAAATACTTCGCTCGGGCATGCGATAGTAGGAATATTTCTCCAGCCACGCGTCCAGACTGGACTCTTCCGCCGATTGCGTCAGGTGCGCCGGACGGCGCTCAAGCTCACCGATCTGTCCGGCCAAACGGCTGAAATACTCCTTATCCGTCATCAAACCTGCCCGTAGCAGCGCATAATCCTCCACGGTACTGGTAAACCCTTCGCTGAACCACAACGAAGTAGTGTAATTCTCTTTGGTGTAGTCAATGGGCTCAAGCGACTGCGGCCGAATTCGCTTAACGTTCC
>Ga0068871_100001178_pt1 | contig 17529 bp, 12 predicted proteins | sample KBSMisM72_FD_72750 | JGI IMG/M metagenome (GOLD analysis project Ga0068871, IMG submission 72750) | Miscanthus rhizosphere microbial communities from Kellogg Biological Station, Michigan, USA - KBS Miscanthus M7-2 | ecosystem: Host-associated > Plants > Roots > Rhizosphere > Soil ... | reverse complement strand
GTCCTTCAGCAGCGCGACACCCGACGGTGTCAGTGCGAGCACCGGGTACTCATCGCCTATCTGCTGCAGCAGACCGAGCCCCGTGAGCTGTTCGATGTAGCCGCGAATCTCGACGACCGACGCCGCTGGCAACAGCCCGAACGTACTCAGCTTTTCATGCCCGCGCGCCAGCACCGGATCGGACGCGTGCCCGCGCAGCACGTTGGCGACATGGGTCGCACCCAGGCGCTGGCCGACGCGAGCCACGCACGAGAGAACCTGCCGGGCGACCACCACCGGCGATGTCACCGCCTCGAGTTCGTCGAGGCAGTAGTCGCACGCGCCGCAGCCGTCGGCCCCCGACTCGTAGCGATCGCCGAAGTATTCCGAGAGCTGCCGATGCCGGCAGCCGATGCCGGTCGCGAACCGCTCCATGCCGCGAAGCAGCGCCTGCGACGCGTCGTTGAGTTCGCCGTTTCGCTCGAGCATCACACGCCACCGCATGAAATCGGCGCCCGACGAAATCAGCAGGCACTCGGCTTCGAGGCCGTCGCGTCCCGCGCGTCCGGATTCCTGCTGATAGTGCTCGAGCGACCGCGGAGCGCCCGCGTGGACGACGAAGCGGACGTCGGACCGATCGATGCCCATGCCGAACGCCACGGTCGCGACGATCACGTTCACCCGTTCGTCGAGAAACGCGTCCTGGTTACGGTGGCGGTCGGCATCCGACAGACCGGCGTGATAGGGCAGCGCTGTGACGCCGATCGTGGTCAGCCACTTGGCCAACGCGTCCACTTCGTTCCGCGACGTGCAGTACACGATGCCCGCGTCGCCGCGATGCCGGGCGAGCACGTCTGTCAGCTGCTTTTTCAGGGTCGAGCGCGGCAACACGCGATACACGAGATTTGGCCGATCGAAAGCGCCGACGAGTTCCACCGGATCGTTCAGGGCGAGCTGCCCCGCGATGTCACGGCGGACGCGTGCGGTGGCCGTGGCCGTGAACGCATGTACGCTCACGCCGGGGAGCAGCTGGCGGAGACGCGCGAGCTGCCGGTATTCCGGCCGGAAATCGTGACCCCACTGGCTGATGCAATGGGCCTCGTCGATGGCCACGAAACTGATGCCGCACGACGCGAGCATCGAGAGAAAGCTGTCGCCGCCGTTGCCCACGAGGCGTTCGGGCGATACGTACAGCAGGCGGTAGCGTCCGTGTCGCAGCCCCGACAGGACGGCCGATTTTTCGTCGGGCGTGAGCGAGCTGTTGTAGAGGCCGGCGGGAACGCCGTTGCCGACGAGCGTGTCGACCTGATCTTTCATCAACGAAATCAGCGGCGAGACGACGACGGCGACGCCGTCGCGAACGACGGCCGGCGCCTGAAAGCAGAGTGACTTGCCGCCGCCGGTCGGGAGCACCACGATCGAATCGCGGCCGGCGAGCACGGCTTCCATGGCTTCCCGCTGGAGCGGCCGGAACGTCGTGTAGCCCCAGAACCGCGCGACGACTTCCTGAAGATGCGATCCGGTCACGCGCGCGCGAAGTCGATATACCCGCGCTCGGCGTCGGTGCGGACGAGCGCGACGCGCAGCGTGTCGCCGACGTCCAAGCCATCGGCTCCGCGCACGAGCATGCCTTCGATGTGAGGACGGAGGACTCGGACGAACGTGCCGTGCGGATTGACGCCGGTTACGACGGCGTCGAACGTCTCGCCGATTCGATGGCTCATCGCGACTGCCGCGATGCGCTTCGACATTTCTCGTTCGACTTTGCGGGCGGCGTCTTCTTTGACGGTGCAATTGCGCGCGATGGCGGTCAGCTGGCCTTCGTCGTACGGCGAGGGGCGCGCCGCGACCGCAGCTTTCACGAGACGCTGCGTGACCAGATCCGCGAACCGCCGGTTCGGCGCCGTCGCGTGCGTGTAGTCCTGCACCGCCAGGCCAAAATGATTGGGTTCGGTGTCGCCTGGCCGCTCCACCGCATACTCGCCCGGCCCCATCAACTTGATCACGGCGAGAGACAGGTCGGGAAAGTGGGTCGGATCCGCCGCGCGCCTCGCAGACAGGAACTCGTTCAACGCGCGAGAGTCGGGCGCTGAAGGCAACGTGGCGCCGAACGACCGCGCCAGTTCGACGATGCGCGGCCAGCGTTCCGGGCTCTTGACGATCCGTCGAATCGATGGCAGCGCGAACTTCTCGAGCGTCCGTGCGACGATTTCGTTCGTCGCGATCATGAAGTCTTCGATGAGTTCGGTCGCGCGATTCTTCTGCTGCCGCTCGATGTCCACGACGTCTCCATGCAGGAGCACCGGCCGGGTCTCCACTGTCTCGATGTTCAACGCCCCGTGGCGCTGGCGCGCGTTGAGCAGCCGCTGCGCGCAGGCGTCCTGCAGCGTGAGCTGTGCCTGCAGCGGCTGGGAGGCAGCCACTTTCGGTGGCGCCGGGCCCTTCTTCTCTAACCACGGCCCCACGTCGTCGTACGCCAGCTGCGCTTTGTTCCTGACGAGCGCGCGATAAATCTGCTCGGAATGCACCGCGCCGTCAGCGGCGACGGCGAACTCGATGACGACCGCGAGCTTGTCGGCGCTTTCGAGCAGCGACGTGATGTCGTTCGACAGCATCTCCGGCAGCATCGGGAAGTTTCGGATGCCAGTGTAGACCGTCACGGTCTCTACGGACGCATGCTGATCGATCGGCGTCCACGCGGGCACGAACGCATCCACGTCGGCGATGCCGATCGATACCTTGATGTCGCCGTTGGCAAGTTGTTCGGCCACCTCGATCTGATCGAGGTCGCGTGACGTGCTGTTGTCGATTGAGCTCCACAACAACTCGCGAAGATCTCGCACAGCCTCGGACGGCTGCGCCGCCGGAGACGAGGGGATGGTCTGCAGTTGCCGCTGCGCATCCGCAGGGAAGTCGGGCTCGAAGCCGTGCTCACGCATCGAGCGGGCAGCCGCCGCCAGCAAATCGAACGGAGAGGATCGCGTGATCACGCTAGGCGCGGCCGGAGAACTCGCGTGTTTCGGTGTGGACTCTCACCTTGTCGCCTTCTTTGATGAAGAGCGGCACACGGATCTCGAGACCCGTCTGAAGCGTGGCGAGCTTGGTCGCGCCGCCGCTGGCCGTGTCGCCGCGGACGCCGGGTTCGGTCGACGTCACAGTGAGCTCGACGTGCGGAGGGAATTGCAGTCCGATCGGATTGCCGTTGTACTTCTGCACCTGGACGATGAGGTTGTCGACGAGAAGATCGCGCGCGTCGCCGACTTTGTCGTTGTTGAGCGTCAGCGTTTCGAAGCTCTCCTGATCCATGAAGTAGAAGCCGTCGCCGTCGGCGTACATGAACGACGCGTCGATGGTGTCGAGATCGGGTTCGGCGAATTTCTCTCCGGCTTTGAACGTTCTGTCGAACACGGCGCGCGTGAGCAGGTTGCGCATCTTGAGCCGCACCAACGTCTGGCCGCCGCGCGCGGTCGGCTTCGAAATGTCGACGTCGAGGCAGTGGTACGGGGCGCCTTCAAACTCGAAGAACATCTTCCGCTTGATGTCGATTGCTTCAATGAGTCCGGCCATGCGCCAGAGATTGTAGTTGATTCGCTTCGGCCTCCTGCTTGAGCAGCCTCAGCAGAATCCAGCGAATCGCCACCACGCCGGGCCTGACACGTCTCCAGTAGCGTCGGAACTTGACGCGTGCGCTCCGGTCGGTGGCAAGCGCGCGTGTTTCCGTGCGGAAGATCGTCCCATGAGGGTGCGCACCGTCGACGCGCAGTGTCCACGCGATCTTCACGTAGTCGGCGTCGGCGAACGCCATGAACGCGTCCGGCGCGAGCGGTGTGAAGGTGACGTCCGCGAGCCAGGGTTGCGTCACCGCGCCCATCACGAGCTCGCGTCCGGGGATTTCGCCAAGCGGTCGCCAGCCCATCCACGTCGTTTCCGCAATGAGGCCACGCGGGCGGTCGGGCTCGTCCAGTTTTGCGCCCATCGCGACCGCTCGCAGTGTGACGATCGCGCGAATCAACGACGAGTGCGTGAGATCCACCTGCTGCGCCGCGTGGAGTGCGACGTCCGGCGTGGCATCGACCCAGATGTTGTGCCGTTCAAGGATGTCGTACTCGGGCATGACGCGATCGAGCAGCGAGTCGTACTGCTCGGCGCGGGTCGCGATGCCGAGCAGCTGTTTGCGCTGCATGACGAAGTGCACGGCTCGAACGACTGGATTGCCGATGACTGGCGGCAGGCCGAAGAACGGGTACTGCCTGCTTGCGCGGCTACGAGTGATCAGGCGTGTCGTGTCGTTGGCGGCGTCTTCGAGGACAAACGTCCACGTCACGATTGGCGTCCCGTGGGGCGAACGCCAGCCAAGGACGAGGCTGACGTCGCGATCGATGGCGAGCACGTGGAAGCCGTCCGTTTTGCCGGGAAGCGCCGGGAAGAGCGTGCCGACCCGGATCTGCTGCAGATATGGGAGCACTCGCGTCGCGCTCGGATGTCCGCCGTTGTCGAGCCGGTCGTAGCTGTACCAACCGCCGCGGGTGCCGGCGCCCATCTGCGCGAGCCATGGCCACACGTCGCGGCGCGGACGGTTGATGCTGATGGCGTGCGTGAGCTGGTCGATCGGTTCAGGAATCAGCTCGTCACCGGGCAATTGCCGGGTGCGCTCGTCGCGCGACGCGGCGACGGATCTCGGGTTCATCACGAGAACAGATCGCATAACAGGTACCGACGGGGATCGACGGGATCGCGGCAGTTGCATAGCCTGTGGCCAATTACAATTCGCGGTATGAAGTCTCTAGCCCTTGCACTCGTTCTCGCCGCCGCAGTCGCCGCGGCGCAGCGGGGCCGCAGTCAGCCTCAACCGGCGCGTGTCGTGACAGTCACCGCGATTCCAGGAGTCGTCGCTTCAGGCGCCGCCTGGGCGATTGCCTGGCAGGGCACCGACAACGCCGACGGCGTCGTCGGCGCTGACGACGGCGGATTGCTGTTCGCCCAGGAACAGCCGAGCCGCGTCAGCAAGCTCGATCGCACCGATCACGCCTCGGTGGTGCTGACAGACACGCATGGCAGCGGAGCCCTGAGCATCGATGCCGCTGGCCGCGTCGTCGCCGTGCAGCGAACATGCACCGACCCCGGACGAAGCACTGCCACCGGGCCGTGCATCGAGCCGACGGCTATCGCCGTGCTCTCCCCGGAGCGGAAAACACTTGCCGACAACATCGGCGGCATGCCGCTGGGCCGTCTGAACGATCTCGTCGCCGCGCGAAGCGGCACAATTTACTTCACGTCAGGCGGTGCATACCGTCTCGATCCCGCCGGGCGTGTTTCGAGCCTCGGCGAGAACATCCGGGCCAACGGAATCATGCTGAGCCGCGACGAGCGCGTTCTCTACGTCACCAACGGCAACACGATCCTGTCGTTCGACGTTGGGTCGGACGGCAGCACGTCGAATCGACGCGATTTCGCTACGCTCGCTGCAGGCAGCGCGGGCGACGGCATGACGATCGACGCAGAAGGCCGCGTCTACGTCACGTCCAATCCAGGTGTGCAGGTGTTTACGGCGGACGGCGCTTTCCTCGGTCTCATCCCGACACCGCGCCCGGCGATCAGCGCCGCGTTTTCCGGGGAAGGCAAGCGAACGCTGTACGTCGTCGGCAGCGGCGCAAGCATCGACGGAAAGGAATTCGAAACGGCTGCCGGTGTGAGGAATAACGCGAAGACGATCTATCGCCTGCCGATGCTGACCGCCGGCTTCGCCGGTCGCGCGAAGTAGAATCTGTCATGCCCAAGTTGACCGTTGAAGGATTCGGCGCCGTTGAAGTCCCTGCCGGCAAGCGTCTCGTGTTGGCGCTCGAGCAGGACGCGCACGTCGACGTGCTGCACGCCTGCGGCGGGAACGCGCGGTGCACCACCTGCCGCGTCGAGTTCATCGCAGGCGAACCGTCCAGGATGACGGTGGCCGAAAAGAGTGTGCTTGCCGCAAAAGGCCTGAGCGGTGTCAGGCTGTCGTGTCAAATCCCGTGCGAGAGCGACATGAGCGTCCGCGCGATCAGCCGCCTGGCAGGCTCCGGACGGCCGAACTCCGGTCCTCCGCCGGACGTCAACATCCAGCCGCCGCCGGAATGGATTTAGTCGGGCGTCAGCGGGCCGGACGCGACGCGTGCCGCGTGATGAACGTCTGAACGGCGGCCTGGTCGGCGGCCGTGAACGTCATTCCCGCCCGGTATCGGATCGGTTTGCCGGGCATCGTCGGTTCGAGTCTTGCCCACACGATGCGGCAGCGGCAGAGCACCGGCTGGTCTGACGAAGGTAGCAGCATCTTGACGTTCTTCGCCGGCTTCAAGGCGGCGCACGACAGTACCTGCGCGCCGCTCACGGAGAGATCGACGAGCAGCGCGGCTTCGCCGTCGATCTGCACTCCGAGGGCGTTCTGGAACGCCTGCCGAGGACTTTCGCGAACCGCCGAGTAGGTCTTGGCGACGGCTGATTTCTTCTTCGACGGCTGAGGAGCGTTGGCCACGCTTTCCTGAAACTCGGTCAGGATATGCTCGATTGCCGCTTGCTTTTTGACAGCCTTCGGCGCGTGGCGGCTCGTCATGTCCTGCATTTCGCTCATCGCGTGTTCGATGGCGTTCGGCTTCGGCGTCTCCGCCGGGGCTGAAGGCGAGGCTGACGTCGCCGCGGGAGCGCCCGAACTCTTCGCCAGCTCGTCGCGCAGCTTCGCGATTTCGCGGTCGCGTTCTTCGCGGATTTCATCGCGCTCGTGGCTCAGCGTATCGCGCTGCAGGATGAGGGCGTCATGCGACCGCACGAACTCATCGCGTTCGGCCTTGAGCCGGTCGCGCTCGGCAATCAGTGCGTCGCGCTCCGTGGCCAGCGCCTCACGCTCTTCGAGCGCGGAATCGCGATCGGCAACCGCCGCATCGCGCTCGGACGTCAACGTGCCGCGATCGGCGGCCGTCGTGTCGCGCTGCCGCAGCAGCGTGTCGCGCTCGGCTGTCATCGCGTCGCGCGCGGCCACGATCGCATCCCGTTCTGCCGACAGACGGTCGCGTTCGGCCGTAATCGCGTCGCGCTGCTGCGCGAAGAAGTCGCGTTCGCGCATCGCGACCGTCACGCGCTCCAACTCGGAGGCGAGGCTCTCGGCGTTTTTCGCGGCCGTCTGCGAGGTTTCCTCGAGGGCCAGTTTCAGTTCTTCGACTTTGGCTTTCAGCGCCTCGAGTTCGCGTTGCTTGTGCTCGAGCTCGCGCTGCTTTCCGGCATCGGTTTCGTGGCGCGAGTGGTTGGCCGTCGAGAGTTGTTCGGTGAGCGTGGCGATCTCGGCGCGCAGGAGCTCGGTGCGGGCACGTTCGGCCTCGAGCAGCGTGTGCGTCTCCTCGGCGTCGGCGGCGGCCGCTGCTGTTTGCTCTGCGGCTTCCCGGCGGACACGGCGGATGACGTCGCGCGCGGCCGCTTCGGCTTCGTCGGCCGCCACGCGCGCAAGATCGAGAATGAGCGATTCGATGGACGGACCGTGACCGGGATCGGTCAATCCCGTTTCGAGCGCGATGAGGCGCTCGTCGAAGTTGCGGCGCAGGGTGACGAGTTGATCGGACAACGTGGGGCGAACTGCAAGCTCAACGCCAGCCAGGAAATGACGAGGACTGCCGTTTTCGACGCGTCCTGGTGAATCGCCAATGCGGCTTTTGTAATCGCGGCAGCGAAAACTGTCAGCGCTCGGCTGCATCGGCGCGCCGTTTTGGCCGCCTGAGTACGGGCCTCCCTCTTGCACTTTCCGGCCGCGCACTACTATGCCTGCGTCCGCTTCCGTTCTCGCCGCCGCGACGACCCTCGTCGAGTGGGCGCATCAGCGCCGCCGGCACTGGACGGATCAGCCGCTTCACGTCGAACCGCGCGCCCAAAAGGCTCTAGAGGTTCACGAGGTTCATGAAGTTCTCCAGTCTCCCGCGATGCTCACTGAGCACGAACCCGCACAGGAGTTCGCGCCGCTTCCGCAATTTGCAGAGGCGTTTCAGGTTTCAGAGGTTCTAGAGGTTCTAGAGGTTCTTGAGGTTCCAGAGGTTCAAGAGGTTCACGAGCTTTACGAGGTTCCAGAGGTTCCCGAGCTACCGCCGTTTCTCGAGATTCCGCAGGCCGCGGAAGTTCCGATGCACTTTGAACCGGCGCACGTGGAGCCGCTCGTCGAATCCCGAAACCTCTTCCAGTTCGGGGCGACTCGAGCGAGTGTCAGCGAGCCCGACGCGGACCTGGCGGAACGCGCTGCTTCGATCGGGTTCGGCGGCCGCGTGCTCGACGTGCTGCGCGCCGGCGGATCCCTCACGCTCACCGCCGGAGGGTTTGCGCTGAAAGGTGCGGCAAGGGTCGGCGAGTTCGCATCCGATGCGATTGAAGGCGTTGGCCCATTGGGTGACGTGGCGCTCTGGTGCCTGACGCGCGGCGCCGCGCTTGTGTCCACTGCGTCAGTGTTGATGCTGCTCACGCTCAATCGTGCGGATCTGTTCTCGCGATGGAACCGTCTGACAGAAACCGTCGCGGCCGCAGCCGCCGCGACGCGCCCGCAGCCCCCGCCGCCGATCGTCTTTCCAGCCGGCAGCGGCCGTCTCATCATCACCTCGTCCGAGGACAAGCCGCAGGTGATCGTCGACGGAAAAGCGTTCGGCCCAGCGCCGGTGACGTTGTTCCTGTCCGCCGGCCCGCACCGGTTGCTCGTTCGCGGTCCGAAGGGATCGGTCGAGCGCACGGTCCACGTCGATGCCGGCGAAACGGCGGAGCTCAACGAAGAAATCTATCCAGGATGGGTCGCGGTCGCGTCAGCCGTGGATCTGACGTTCACCGAAAACGGACGTACGCTCAAACGCGACGAACGTGGATGGGCGATTCTGCCGCCCGGGCCGCACGACATTCATCTGGACAACAACGTCCTCGGGATCCACGAGACACGCCACGTGGTCGTCACGCCCGGCGACGCCACACGCATTTCTCTGGCGCCTCCGGCGTCGACGCTCAGCATCGCGGCCAACGAGCCGGCTGAAGTGTGGGTCGACGGCACGTCGCTCGGCGAAGCGCCCATCGTCGACGCGCCGATGAAGCTGGGGATGCACGACGTCCGCGTCCGCAGCGCCTCGCACGAACGCTGGCTTCGCGTTCGCGTGACGACCCAGCCCTCTGAGCTGAACGTCGATCTCACCGCCGAATAACCGATATAGTTCGGTTTCAGATTGAAGGCTCACGCTGTCGCGGTTTTCGCGCTGACGCTCGCCGCCTGCCGTGCTCCCGCGCCGATGTCACCGGCGCATCTGGTCGAGCACACGCATCAAACGATGGGCACGGAGTTGCGCGTGACGGTCTGGACCGGCGACGACGTGCGCGCCGCCGCAGCGACCGCGGCCGTCTTCCGCGAATTCGATCGGCTCGACGCGATGATGAGCGTTTGGAAGGACGGCAGCGACATCGTTCGACTGAACGCCGCAGCGGGACGAGCCGCCGTGCCGATCTCGCCGGAGACGCGCGACGTGCTGCACATCGCGCGGGAGATCAGCGAGCAGACAGACGGAACCTTCGACATCACATTTGCCGCGCTCTCCGGCCTCTGGAAATTCGACTACCAGGACAAAGACGAGTCGATTCCCGATCGCAAGGAGATCGAGAAGCGGCTGCCGCTCGTGAATTACCGCGACGTCCTTGTCGACGACGCCGCCGGCACCGCGATGCTCCGCCGCAAAGGCATGCGCGTGAACCTCGGTGGCATCGGCAAGGGCTACGCCGTCGATCGCGCGGCCGACATCCTGCGCCGGAGCGGCGTCCGCGATTTCATGATCCAGGCAGGGGGCGACATGTACGTGGGCGGCACTCGCGGCGATCGGCCGTGGCGGCTGGGCATTCGCGATCCCCGCGGACCGGCGGAGCGGATCTTCGCGGCGCTCGATCTCTCCGATGGCACTTTCAGCACGTCAGGGGACTACGAGCGCTTCTTCGTGAAAGGCGGCGTCCGATATCACCACATCATCGATCTTCGCGTCGGCGAACCGGCGCGGCTGTGCCGGAGCGTGACGCTCGTGACCGACCGCGCAGTGATCGCGGATGCGCTCGCGAAGGGCGTGTTCATTCTCGGACCGGACGCCGGCATGGCGCTCATCGAACGGACGCCAGGCGTACAAGGAGTCATCGTGAGCGCGAAAAACGAAGTGTCGATCTCATCGGGCTTGCGCTCGCGCCTGATTCTCCTCGCGCCGCCGACCGACGCACCGTAGAATCTCCACCGGAGACCACCGATGTTCAGAGCCGCGCTGGTAACAGCGATCGCGTTTGCGGCCGCGCTCGACGCGAGCGCGCAAACGACCGACAAGAATCCTCTCGCTCAGGTGAAGCGCCTCAAATGCCGGTTTTCCGTGTATGCGTCCGCGTCGTGGTCGAAAGCCCAGGAGCCGCAGGCACAAGTGCGGCAACCGGAGACGCTGTCGCTCGAGATCGACGACATCGACACCGACAGCGGCAGCGGACGCGTGACCGGCACGGCCGGTCCGGCCGAAGTGACGGCGCTGCTCACCATCAGCAGCCTGCATTTCATGGAACGCAGCGTCACGGGGACGCTGAACATCACCACCGTGTTTGCCGGCGATCCAGACGCGAAGTCGTTTCGCGCCGTGCACGCCCGGCACGACTACCTGCCGATGAATCTGCCGGGCTATCAATCCGAGCCGTCCGTCTCACAGCACTACGGAGTGTGTGAAGCCGTGAAGTAATCGACTGAGCTGCGGCCTGCACGACCTGCGCGTACAAGGGAGCGAACGATGCCGTCACTCTTCGAGTGTCAATATCCACCGGAACTGCGAACGCGCGAGGAAGCCTTCATCGCCAGCCGCCGAGGTGCGGCGGGGCTGAATGAGCGGCAGCAATCGCAGCCCGTCGTGGGCCTGGCGTTTTCAGGCGGCGGCATCCGGAGCGCGACGTTTTGTCTCGGCGTCCTGCGTGCGCTCGCCGGCGGCAAGAAGGACGACCCCAACTACATCAGCCTCCGCGGTATCGATATCCTCTCGACGGTTTCCGGCGGGGGATACGTCGGCGCGTTTCTCGGCGCCCTCTTCAGCCGCGACGACGCGAAGCCGGAGTCGGTGGAACAACAGCTGACCAGCCCGTCGTCGGCCGCCGTGCACTGGCTGCGAGAGAACGGACGCTACTTGGCGCCCAACGGCTCTGGCGATCAGTGGTTGGCGGCATCGACCGTGCTTCGCAACTGGGTCGCCGTTGCCGTCGTCCTGAGCACGACGGTGCTTGCCGTGCTAATGCTCGCGCAGCTCGCGAGGGTGATAGCGGGCGATGTTCTTCCCTCGGACATCCTCGCGGCTGTCGCCGCGCCGTTTGCGCAGCCGGTGTACTCGATCTATTGGAGCCCGTTGCTGGTTGCGCCGCTCATCGTGCTGGCGTTCGTGGCGACGCCGTTCGGATGGGCGTATTGGCTGGGGCGGTGGCAGTCGACGAAGGTCGATCACGGATGGGTGTGGGCGATGACGATCGTCGTGACGGTCGGCGCGGCCGTCGGCGCCGTCGTCGCCAACGCCGTCGTTCCCTTGAGCACGACTCTTCGTGTCCTGCTCATCGTGCTCGCGATTGTCGGGGCGCTGACGCTCCTGGTTGCCGTCGTTCTGTCGGTGAAGGCCGACGGCGACGCGAACTACGTCTCGGGGCAGCGAACGTTCCGCAATCTGGCGTCACGGGCCTTGACCGGATCGGTCATCGTCACGGCCGCGCTCCTGGGCGTCGCGCTGGTCGACACGGTCGGTCAGACGCTGTACGTGTTCGCGGAGGCGCCGCACATCCGGAATGCGCTGGTCGCCTCGCTCGCCGCGGCCATTGGCGTGCTGCTCGCGGCCGGACAGAAGATCACCACGTTTCTCGACAAGGGCGACAAGAAGAAGCACGTCGCGATTCCGTTGGCGGTCGTGACCGGCATCGCCGGCATGTTCGTCACGTTTGCGCTTGTCGCTGGCCTCTCGGCCGTCAGCCATACCATCGCACGCGGGCAGCAGGTAGAACGCTGCGCCAGCGCATCGCCTGTGTCCGTCTCGCTGAGCAGCGAGCGTCACATCGTCGTCGGCCAGGCAGAGCAGTGCGAGGTGCCGCTGCTGCCGACGCTGCGTCCCGCGCAGACGACGATTGCGGCCGTCGTGTTGGTCGTGCTGACGCTGCTGCTCGGCCAGTCGCTCCCCTTTGTGAACCTCTCGTCGTTGACGCAGTTCTACTCGGCGCGGCTTTCCCGCACGTACATCGGCGCGTCGAACAAGATCCGTCAAACGCGTGGCGCGACGATGACGACGGAAATGCCGGGCGACGATCTCGAGATGCCGGATTATTCTCCGCACGCGCACGGCGGGCCGATGCATCTGATCAACGTGACGCTCAACGAGACCGTCGGCGGCCGGTCGCAGGTCGAGGACCGCGATCGAAAGGGCCTGGCGATGGCGATCGGCCCGGCGGGATTGAGCATCGGCGTCACCCATCACGCCAAGTGGAAGGACGCGACGAGAATGGCCGCCATCGAGCCGATCTCGGCGCCGTCATCTGGAGGCGATCCAAGTCATTCGTACCATGTCTGGAGCAAGAGCCCGCAGCCGATTGAGCCGAAGCGACTTTCGCTCTCGCAGTGGACCGCGATTTCAGGCGCGGCTGTCGCGACAGGTATGGGCGCGCAGACGCGGCTCGGCCTCAGTCTGCTGTTGGGCATCGGCAACGTGCGTCTCGGGTACTGGTGGGACAGCAAGGTCGAACCGGAACATCAGGGCGGCGCCCTGCCGAAGCCAAGCATCCTCTTGCAGCGATGGATCGGCAAGGTGCTGCCGGTGCAGAGCGCGCTGATGGAGGAACTGCTCGCGCAGTTTCATGGACCGCATCGGCAGAATTGGTACCTGACTGACGGCGGCCACTTCGAGAACACCGCGTGCTACGAGTTCTTGCGCCGGCGCGTGCCGCTCATCATCGTCTGCGACGACGGCGCCGATCCCAACTACGAGTTCGGCGATCTCGCCAATCTGGTTCGCAAGGCGCGTCTCGACTTCAACGCGACCGTCAAGTTCCTTTCCGCAGACGACGACGTTGTGGGTCACTTCGCGGAACTCAAGCGCAAGATGCCCGAGAACGGCGCTGGGACGAACGCGCCAAGAGTCGATCTCGGTATTCCTTTGTCGCGGCGCCATCTGCTGCTCGCGCGCATCGATTATCCAGACCAGGCGCAGATCGGGAGTCCCGCGAACCAGGGTTCAGCGCACTCGCTCGTGCTCGTGATCAAACCGTCGCTGACCGGCGACGAGCCGCTCGACGTCCTGCAGTACGCCGCATCGCATCCGACATTCCCCCAGGAGCCCACGTCCGATCAGTTCTTCGACGAAGCGCAATGGGAGAGCTACCGCCGGCTGGGAGAGCACATTGGCAGCAAGGTGATCGCCCTCGACATCGCGAAGTTGTGGGAGAAGGTCTCGGACGACGAACATCTTGTGTAGGTAATTTCCTACAACGCTAGAGACAGTACACGGCGAGCTATTCCCTCCTGCGTCTGCGCGTTAAGGCGTAGACACAGGATCGCCATGAAGCTGTCACATTTGATCGGTGGGCTCGCTCTGATCGCGTCGACGTCCAGCTGCACACGGACGAATGCGCAGCAGCTGCAGGCGACGGCGGCGTGGTCGCCTGAAGACACGCGCGACATCAATTTCCTAAGCTACCTTCCCGACAAAGACACCGAGGAGGCGGACAAGCGGCTCAAGCAGTTTCTCGAAGTGTCGATTCGAGAGTCGATGGCTGCGCAGAACCGTGAAATCCCTCGAAGCGACTACGCCGACGAGCCGGTTCGTCTGAGCGCGCAGCCGAAGCAGTATGAGGAGATCATTCGCGCCTTCGCCGAGCGCCGCCGTCAGAGAATCGTCGCGCGGATCACGCCGTATGCGTACGTCGCCGCCGAGATGCTCGGCGCGAAGTTCGACATTCTCGCCGTCTATCGAAGCGAAGCGACGCAGAGCACGACGTACCAGTCGTGGTTCGTTGTGCGCCGCGCCGATCTCGTCGCGCAGATGTGCGAGTCCGCCGACAAAGAGGCGGCGCTGCTGAACGACATCCAGGCGACCAGCCCGCCGATGGGGCCCACCGAGTCTCGCCGGCTGCCGACGCAGAAGGACGCGGTGCGCGACGCGCTGGAGCTGTGCAGAGAAACCGGAAAGGGCACGAGCCACCTCGAGCACTTCACGCCGGTCAGCGCCCACGACGACGCGACCAGCGAGCGGCGTCAGCGAGGGCAGCGCGAACGGAAGATTCAGGCGCAGCTCGGCCGGCTGATCGATATCGGAGGAGAAGAGGAGCCGACGCTCAAAGAGCTGGCCGAGTACCTCCATTGGCGCGCCGACGCGAACAAGCCGGCGTCGTTCGTCTTCCACGATCGATTCAGCACCTCGAGCTTCTTTCTGCCGTCGATGTACTTCAAGTCGGTCGGCGTGTTCGATCGAAACCAGACGACCAACGTCGAAGGCATCCCGATTGAAGCGCGCCAGTTGCCCTCCGCGAGCAGCACGACGCTCGTGAGCGAAGTCGCGGAAGGCCGCGCCGATGTGGCGGCTGTGTGGGACGGCACGAAGTCGAAATTCATGAATGCGACGATGGGAACGAGCCGTTATCTGGCCAACCAGAAGGTCGCATTCATTCCAATCGTCCCCAACATCCTGCCGAACGATCTGCTCGTCGCGTCGGGCGTCGCGCCGTGGATCCGAAACGCCCTGACGAACGCAATCGCGAGCGATGCCACGGCCGGGCGCGGCAAAGGGGAAGGCCACCCGAGCGACGACTTCCTCGCGTGGCACGTGTGGGACAACACCGAAGTCGGCGATGCCACTGATGCGGCGCGTGAAGCGCTCGCGAAACTCCGGCAGGACGCGCGTCAGCCCCCTGCGCCAGTCGTCGTCCGCGTCACTGGCGATCCGTCGATCGATCCGCGATACATCAACGCGGCCAAGGAGGCGGTCAGGCTGTCGGGCACCGAATTCGTCCTCGAAGCGCGGGATCTGCATCGCCAGGTCGACATGATCTGGACGTTGAGCTCGCTGCACGACGGCGCGCTGAGCCTCACGTGCACGCTGGCTGGCGAAAACGAGCTGGAGGGCCCGTTCTCGGCGGCCGCGAACACGCTTCCGATCTCGTTCGTCGACGACAGCGATTTGCCGCAGCGCATCGCCGACCTCGCGCGTTCGCGCCTCATGCGGATCCGCTACGTGTGGCCGTATGAAGAGCGTTTTCCGGCGGTGCTTCGCGACCTCGACTTCACGCCCGATCGCGACGTGCTCGTGCAGAAGGTCAGCTGGATCGATCAGACGCACAACGCCTACACCCCCGGCACGCCTTTTCATGCGCGCATCGAAAACCCGAAGGACTTCGACAAGTTCCGGCTGAGCGACGACCTTCGCTTCCCGCGCAACAACGACGGCGGGTTCAACTTCAACCCGATGGGCAACGACGCCTACCGCGTCGTCATCGCGCGGCAGGCGCGACCCGGCGTCGTGCTCACGGCCCTGCCGGCCGCGTTCGTGCTGCTGTTTGCGGCGGCGGCCATCGGCCTCGTGCTGGACGCGCGGCGGAAGGATCCTCCACCTTCGGGTCTCGCGCAGTCGTACCGGCAGCGCGTGGCGGAGTACCACAGTTGGTGGCGTGACCACGATCTCCAGGACCGCGAGATTCTGTGGTTCGACGGCAAGGCCTTCACCGAATTCATCAAAGAGGCCCGGCTCGGCGGCGTGTCGCAATTGGTGCGTTCCGGCGGATTCGATTTCACCCTTGCTGGACTCCCAATCCGGTTCTGGGTCGTCACGCAACTGCTTGCGCGCATGTTCAATCAACAAGCGCGGCTGGCGGGTGAGTTGATCGACGCATCGGAGGCGAGCAGCGTCGCTGCACTCCAGCGCGCCGTGCAGTACCTGCTTTGCGGCGGCCGTCTTGCGCCGTTCGTGGGCTTCCCGGAACGATTCGAGGATGCGACGCCGTCGTCCGAGATTGCCCATCCGCTCGAGTGGGTCGCGCTGTCGGACGTGGCGTCGCGTCGATTTGCGGAGCTCGGCATCGCCGGCGATCACGACGTCGTCCTCGACGCGCGGAACTCGTCGCTGTCTCTCGTGGTCTCGAATCATTTCCGGGGCGTGATCAACCGCGGCATGCGCGAAGCGGTACTGTTCCGGCAAACGTGGACGGTCAGCGACGACGGCGCGACGCTGTCGTATACGACGCCCTTGCACACGCCGCTCCGGATCGGCAACGGCTCGCAGATGGTCTCGATCGCGCGCATCGAGGTCGTGCTGTCGAATGGGAACGCACCGCGGCAGACCGTGCACACGCCGATTTCGGCATGGGTGTTCGGCAGGATCAACGACACGCTGACGGAGGGGGACATGCTGGTGCTGCGGATCAAGCCGCTCGCCGTCCTGGCCAGTGATGCTCACTAACACCAAGCCAGGGCTACTGGTACTCCTTCTGCTGGTGTTCGCCGTCAACTACGTCGAGACCGCGCTGGTGACGCCGTCCCAGACGCAGTCCGCCGTGTCGGCGCGCGCCTACGACGACGCCGATCTCGTCTCGCGGATCGAGCGGCTGTCGACATTCGAGTTTCACGATCACACGCCGACGTGGGCGGTGGAGCTGTACTCGGTCGCCTATTTCATCTTCCTGCCGTGTGTCGGCGTGGCGCTGCTCATTGCACTGGCGCGCCGGAAAGAGTTCGCGCCGTTTCGCGTGCTGTGTCTGGCTGTCGCCGCCGATTACGCGCTGAGCCTTCCCGCGTTCCTGCTCTTCCCGGTGCCGGAGCGATGGGCTTATCCCGAGTCGAACGCCGTGCTGCTCTCGGATCTTCTGTCGCCGAAGTGGATCGAAGCGATTCGCCGCATCAGTGCGTTGAACAACTCGTTCCCCAGCACGCATGTGTCGCTGGCCGTCATCGTCATCGGCGTCTGTTGGCTCTACGCGGTGCGCTTCCGTGTCTCGGCGACCGCCCTCTGTTTCGCCGTGATTCTTTCGACGTTCGCGCTTGGCATCCACTGGATGGCCGACATCATCGCGGGCGCGCTCGTGGGACTGTTGAGCGTGACGATCGCCTGGCGGTTCACTGACCGGCGCGAAGGGCGGGAATTGACGGGCGAATTGGCCTAGAACGCTCCCAACAAGAGCGGCAGCAACTGATTCATCTTCGCGACGTCCGGACGCGACGGCGTGAGGCCGCGACGGAATCCTTTTGCGACGAGCTGCTGCAGCACCTCGCGGCGGCTCGCAATCACGTGCACGGGCACGTCCCACGGCGCGCCTTCACCGCTGACGAGCGCAGGGGGCTGATGATCGCCGAGCAGGATGATGACGACATCGCGGCCGGCGGTCTTGCGCAAGTAGCCGGTCAGCGTCGCGTAAGTGTACGTCATCGCATCGACGTAGCTCGGTCCCAGATTCAGCCAGTCGGCCTGCTGATCGAACGCGCGATCGAGATCGGCTTCGTCGAAGGGCTGATCGGTGACGACGCGGCCCCAGTCGGACTGATACGGCGGAGTGGGC
>Ga0068871_100001176_pt1 | contig 17551 bp, 9 predicted proteins | sample KBSMisM72_FD_72750 | JGI IMG/M metagenome (GOLD analysis project Ga0068871, IMG submission 72750) | Miscanthus rhizosphere microbial communities from Kellogg Biological Station, Michigan, USA - KBS Miscanthus M7-2 | ecosystem: Host-associated > Plants > Roots > Rhizosphere > Soil ... | reverse complement strand
ATCGGGTACTCGCTCGTCGGCGTCGAGGCCGAGCCGTCCCGGTTCAATCTGATGGAAATGGTCCTGCGGGACAACTGGGTTGAGCCCGAGGATCACGACCTGCTCCAGGCCGCGGTGGCCGCTGCAGACGGCGAAGTGTTCCTCGCCGGCAACGAGGACCGGCGCGAGGTCTACAGCCATCAGATGATCCGGGCCCACGAGGTGCTCGAGTGGCAGAACCTGCCTGGTTACGTGATCCGCTCGGTCCCGGCATATAGCCTTCAAACCATCTGCGCGCCCCACCCGTTCATCGACGTGATGGACATCGACGTCCAGGGGGCCGAGTACGAGATTCTCGCCGGATCGTTCAAGGCGGTGAGCTTCAAGGTCGGCGTGGTCCACATCGGCACGCACTCGGAAGACATCGAGAAGTCGCTGAGGCCGCTGTTCGGCGAAATGGGATGGCTGAAGGCCTTCGACTATCCCTGCCACCGCATCGTCGATACCCGGTTCGGCACGGTGGCCTTTGTCGACGGCGTGCAGACCTGGGTCAACCCCGATCGCCCCGATCTTCTCGCCGCGCTCATCGAAGGCTGATCCGGCACCACACAGGTGAACTCTCTTCCCGAGGATCCGCGCACACCGTATCTGAGTGTCGTGGTCACCACGTGTCGCGACGCTGCGGACGATGGCGAGGGTGATCCGATCGAGCACCTGCAGCGGTTCGTCTCCTGTTTCGACGAGCAGTGCCGGCAGAGCGGGCTCGACGCCGAGGTGATCGTGGTCGAGTGGAACCTGCCGGCGGATCGCGTTCCCGCCGCCGCGCGGTTGCGGCTGCCCAATCCCAGCCGCTGCACCTACCGGTTCATCGACGTCCCCGCCGCCGTGCACGACCGCCTGCGCCACGCGCACGTGCTCTGCGGCTTTCCGATGATCGCGCGAAACGTCGGGGTCAGGCGGGCACGCGGCCGATTCGTACTCGCGACCAGCATTGACGTCATTTTCCCGAACTCGCTGATCGCGCACCTGGCGTCAGGGGCGCTCCAGCGGAAGCGGCTCTATCGCGCCGATCGTCACGAGGTCGATCCGGCCGTGCCGGCAGGGGCTCCGCTCGCGACGGTACTGAACCATTGCGCGACGCATCAACGTCGCATTCACGCCCGGTCCGGCAGCTATGCCTCGAATGCAGACGGCTCGGTCGCAGACCTCGACGACGACATCGTAGACGGTCGCGAATTGCGGTTGGGCGACGGCTGGCACCTGCGCGAAGGAGACGGCCGGTCCGGCTTCTTCCGCTGGGCTGCAAGTCCAGCCGCAATCATCCTCGAGCCGACCGAAAGGACCGGGAGCCTCGTGCTCGAGATCGACATCGAAGCCAACCCTCACGACCCGCGGGCATGGATCCGGCTTGAAGTGGTGGACGGTGAACGACTGCTGTCGAGCAGCCACATTTCCGTCCGGACGCGTGTGCAGGTACCGCTCGAGCAGGTGAATCTCAACGCGCCCAGCCAGATCGAACTGCGAGTCGCCGCGATGCACGCCAAGCCGCGATACCGTTTGCCGGTCTTCGAGCGGCGGGAGGAACTGCTGTACCGCGTCCACTCGGTCGCGATCGTCGCCGCTGCAGAAGATCGGTCGATGGTGAAGTACCCGCTTTCGGGCTGGCAGAATGCGGATCCGAAGTCGGCGCAGACCGTCGCGCCGTCGGCGGACGGACTGCTGGTCGAGACCCTGCCGACCAAATGGTTGTACTCGATGCAGCACCCGATCCAGGCGCCGGCCAGCGGCAGCTACCGATTCGAGTTGTCGTGTTCGGTGCTCGAGGGACGCGTGCTGGTGGGGGTGCTGAACAGCAACACCAGCGCCTGGCTGCCGGCGTCGGTCACCGTGCGACGAGAGGGAAATCGTCACCGCTTTGGTATCTCGGTCGACCTTGGGCGCCGTGAATCCTGCTGGCTGACGATCAGCAACGATCATCCCGACGGCGCCGGGGTGTCGCGATTCGTGATCAACGGCCTGACCGGCTCCGTCGGTCCGACGAAACGTGCCAGATCCGGGTCCGGCGATGAAGAGCCGCCGGCACCGTGGCGGACCCGCGTCGCCGGGGCGGCCGACGCGATCGCGCGGGCGATTGTCGCCTGGCTGCCCGACCCGGTACGGCGACGGATCGCCGGCGTGACCGCCGAACGCCTGTCGCTCGAACGCGCCTTCTACGTCGCCGATGAGCGGGCTCGACGGCTCGCGCCACTCGAGGACTTCGCCGAGGTGGCCACCACGCTCCGGCGCAACCGGCCGCGTCACCTGCACGTCAACCATTGCGGCGACTTTCAGCTGATGGCCCGCGAGCACTGGCACGAGTTGCGCGGCTATCCGGAGCTCGAGGGATTCTCCGACCGCATCGACGCGGTGTTGTCGTTCATTGCCGACACCGCCGGGATCAGCGAAGAACTTCTGGACACGCCGATCTATCACGCGCCGTCACCCGTTCGCGCCGTCGAACCCGCGGACGAAGATGCCGTCATGCGCGGACGCTTGGCCCGACGCGCTGTTCCGAAACTCGACGAGGGCACCGTGTCCATCTGGGCGTCCCAGATGCGATGGCTGCAGACTCCGATGATGTTCAACACGGCGGACTGGGGCGTCGGCAGCATCGAGCTGCAGGAGCACACGATCTCCCCGGCCAGCAATTCAGTCTCCTGATGTCCGCTCCTATGCCACATGCCCGCAGCAAAACCGTCGTCCACGTGATCGGCGCCAGACCCAACTACATGAAAATTGCGCCGGTGATGGAGGCGTTGCGTCCGGCTCCGGGTATCAGGCAGGTCCTGATCAATACCGGCCAGCACTACGACCAGTCGATGGCCGGCTCGTTCCTCAACGAACTCGACCTGCCGGCTCCCGATCATGATCTCGGCGTCGGTTCGGGCAGCCACGCGGTGCAGACGGCCAAGGTCATGATCGCGTTCGAGGAGATCTGCCTGGCCGAGCGGCCCGATCTGGTCGTCGTGGTTGGCGACGTCAACTCGACGTTGGCGGCTTCGCTGGTTGCGGCGAAGCTGGTCATTCCGATTGCGCACGTCGAGGCCGGCCTTCGCAGCGGCGATCGCGCGATGCCGGAAGAGATTAACCGGATCGTGACCGATCGGCTGGCGGATCTGCTGCTCACTCCGTCGCGTGACGCCGACGCCAATCTCCTCGCTGAAGGGACGCCGCGCGAGAAGATTCATTTCGTCGGCAACGTCATGATCGACACGCTGCGCCGGCATCAGCGGATGGCGACGCTCGATCGGGTCCGCAATCGCATTCCAGTCGGCGATGCACCCTACGCCGTCCTGACGCTCCACCGGCCGTCGAACGTGGACAACCGCGAGACGTTCGGCAGCATCCTGCAGGCGATTCGCGTCGTCGCGGCGACGATGCCAGTGGTGTTTCCCGTCCATCCGCGGACGCGGAGCCGGCTGCGGGAGTTCGAGCTCGAAGCCGAGCTCGAGGGCGTGATCCTTACCGAGCCGCTGGGCTACATCGACTTCCTGAGCCTGACGGCGAATGCCGCCATCATGCTGACCGATTCGGGAGGGTTGCAGGAAGAGTCCACCGCGCTTGGCATCCCGTGCCTCACGCTGCGTGAGAACACCGAACGGCCCGCGACCGTCACCGACGGCACCAACCGCGTCGTCGGGACGCGCGCCGCCGACATCATCGATGGCTTCACCACGGCGATGAGCGACGGCACCGCCGCACGGATGCCGGAGCTGTGGGACGGTCACGCTGCAGAACGAGTGGCCACCGTGATTCGTGAATTCCTCAGCAGATGACGAGAGTGTCCGCCGCGCGCCCGCTTGATCGAGAGCGTCCGTTGGCGAGCTGGACCAACTGGCTGGCGTATGCGTCGGCGGGTGCGGCCTGCGCGTCGATCGGGCTGGTGTCGATCAAGGTCTGGAAGACTCCTCACTTTGCCTACGCCGGCGAGGTCGCGGGGTTGACGGCCGCGGCATCGATCGCGTCGCTGACCTTGAATTGGGCGTTGCGTCGTCGGGCGCGATGGTGGCCCCAGCGACTTGGCGCGCAGGGTGTCACCTCGTGGATTGTGGCGCTGCAGGGCGGTATCGTGCTGCTTGTCGTACCCGTCTTTCTGCTGGTCAAGAGCGTTCCCGAAGAGGAGATGACCGGATGGCTGTGGCCGCTGGTCAACAAGCGCTGGCTGGTGGCGCTCTACAACATCGCGACCGTGACCTTTCTCCTACTCCCGCTGGCGGTTGAGCGATGGCGGCCGGACGCGGAGGTTCACGAGCAGGCGGCCGACCGCGCCGCAGAGCGGTCGGTGCGACGGCATTGGCTTCGGATCGTCGGCGTCCAGATCGCGCTCGGGCTCTTCTGTTGGTACCTGGTCGGTCCTCCCTGGCATATCGAGCGGCTGCACAGCCTCATCGAGTGGCACGAGCAGTTGCATTTCGGACCGGTTCAGGCGATGGCGAAAGGCTCTCTTCCGTTCATCGGACCCGCGGCCACGCCCTATGGGCCAGGCTCGGAGATGCTGTTGTACGGATTGATGAAGCTTGCCGGTCCTCTCGATGTCGTCTCGTCCCGCATCGCCTGGGCGGCGCAGAATTTCGGCGCTCTGTTGATTGTGTCGACGGTGGCCTGTATGTGGCTGAAACCGCTGCCGGCGGCCGCTGTGCTGGTGCTGGCGGTGTTGTATTCGCCGTTTGGCTTCTTTTACACCCTCGTCGACGGCACGCTGGCGGGTTTCTTCGGCTGGGCCAACCCGCTTCGCTATGTGGCGCCGTTGCTCGTCGTCCCGCTGGTCGGCTGGGCCTCTGTGACGTCGCCGTCCCGATGGCTGATCGTGTTCGTCGGCGCGGTATGGGGAGTGGGCGCGTTCGTGGCTCAGGAAAACCTGACGACCACGTTCGCCTCAGCCGGACTGCTGCTCGCGGCGCTGTGGCTTACACGCACCGTGACGCTACGGCGCGCGATGACGGTGCTGTGCGATCTGCTGATCGGCTTGGCGTGTGTCGCCATCCCGGTTGTGCTCTATTACGCCTGGCACGGAGCCGCGAGCGCGTTTCTCCGGACCTACTTCTTTTTTGCCCGGGCGGTCGTGGTCGGCTACAGCAACATGTGGTGGCCCGCGCAGGACAGCGCGTTGCCGGAGAAAGCCTCGTATTATTTCACGCTGCCATTCCTCATCGGGTGCGGCATCTGCGCCCTCTGGCGGATGGCTCCGCTGCAACCGGCCGTATTGGATGCGCGGCGCATCCGGTTTCTCGCGTTCGTCTGTGTCCAGGTGGTGTGCTACCAGACGGCCCTGTTGCGCAGCGACTCGACCCACGTGATGAATACCCTTGTGGCGCTGCCGTTCATCATCGTCCTGGGACTGATCGATCTGCCGACGTGGCTCACGAGCAAACCGTTCCCGCGATGGGCGATTCGGGCGGTGTTTGCGGCGCTGGTCATGGTTGTCTATCCCACGATACGGCCGTCCACTTTGTGGAGCGTCGCGCGGGAACCGGCTCGCCGATTCGAGCGCCGAGACGTGCCATCAGTCGGCGCCGATCTGCTCAAGAGCGCGGCACTGCGGCGGTTGCCGCTGCCGCCCGAGATGCCGCTGTTTCTCGGGAATCCCACGGTGTCATTGCGCCAGTTCGACAACCTGACGGCCGAAATTCACGCCTTGGTTGAGGACCGCAAGACCTATTTCCTTCGGAGTGAGTGGATCTCCGGCGGATTGATCGCCCTCGCGGCAGACTTGAACCCTGCGCCGCACCCGCTTGGCGGCGAAATCCTGACGGTGAACGATCGCATCAAGCTCGAGATTGCCCGACACATCAGAGCGCACCCTCAGGATTACGGGGCCTTCATCGGGCCGTCGCTCGCTGATCTCGAAGCGGTCGCATTCCTCGAAAGCCACCCCGGCGCGATCACGTTCCGGCGGATGCTCGGATCGTCAACGTTCTACGTACTGTTGGCTCCGTCGTGATGATTCCGATGCCTCGGCTGAGCTTCGATGATGCGGTCCGGACCCTGCCGGCTGCCGGGGCAACCGCGGCTGTTGGCAGCGTGTCACTCGTCGCACTCAAACTGTGGCGCACGCCGCATGTTCAGGACGCCGTGGCGATCGTGTTTGCCGCGGTCCTCGTGTTCGCCGAGGCGCATGCGTTCCTCGACAGTCATCCGCGCGGCATCACGCGGCACAGGCGGCTCGGCCGTCTGACCGTCTACATCCTGGTGGCGTCGAGCTGACGTCGTTCGTGAGCGAATTTCTGCAGCGATTGAAGCGCGCGTCCAGACGGCCGCCGAGGTATGTCGCTGCCCGCCTGGCGGAGGCAGGGCGCGCAGCCGCGAGAAGGCCCTGGTCGCGCATCTACCCGCGTCTGCTGACGGAGCAAGGCGTGGCGCAGGCCGCCGGCGCCGAATCGACTGACGCGTACTGGGCACGCCTCCAGCGCGCCCCGTTTTTCATCAGCATCGCCGAGCGCACCCAGATGGCGGAAGCGTTTCGCGCGCGATATCCCGATGCCGCCGTCGTCATCGTCGACGCCGCGAACCGCGTCTTGCGGCATGAGTTCGATCTGCTCGGCTCCGGCCGCATCAATCTCGGTCGGACGCTGCCGTGGCATTCCGACTTCAAGACCGGACGCGAATGGCCGATGCAGTACTCGCCCGACATCGAGTACGCCGAGCTCGAGCGCCCGACCGACGTCAAGGTGCCGTGGGAACTGAGCCGCTGTCAGCACTTCACGACGCTCGGTCAGGCCTACTGGCTGACCGGCGATGATCGCTACGCCCGCGAGTTCGTCCATGAAGTCGAAGACTGGAACGCACGCAATCCATGGGGCCATGGCGTCAACTGGGTGTGCGCCATGGATGTCGCCCTGCGCGCGGTCAGCTGGATCTGGGGCTTTCATTTCATGAGCGGCTCGCCGGCCTGCGCCGCGCCGGCGTTCCGCGGCGCGTTCCTCCGCGCGCTGTACCTCCACGGCGAGCACGTCGCGACCCACATCGAGCGCTCGGACGTGAACGGCAATCACTATCTGTGCGACGCCGTCGGCCTGGTGTTTCTCGGTTCCTTCTTTCGCGCGACCGCCAAAGGCCAGGCCTGGCTCTCAACGGGCCGTGACATGGTCACCGCAGAGATCTTCAACCAGACCAGCGAGGACGGCGTCGACTTCGAGAAGTCGACGGCGTATCACCGCCTCGTGCTGGAAGCGTTCCTGACCTGCGGCGTCCTGCTGGCCCGCGCCGGCGAACCGTTCTCACCCGAGTGGCAGTTGCGGCTGACGCGCATGCTCGAGTTCGTCGCCGCATATGTGAAGCCGGACGGACGCGTCCCTCTGGTCGGCGACGCCGACGATGGACGGATCCAGAAGCTCGGTACTCAGGCGCTGGGCGACCACCGCTACCTGCTGTCGACCGGTGCGGCACTCCTCGGCCGCGCCGACTTCAAGCAGGCGGCGGGACGGTTCGGAGACGAGTCGTTCTGGCTGCTCGGTCCCGCGGGCGCGGTGGCGTTCGACGCGATCGACGCGGCGCCGCCGCTCGAGTCGAAAGCGTTCCCCGACGGCGGCTTTTTCGCGCTTCGCTCCGAGCGCGCGCATGCGTTCGTGGATTGTGGCGAAGTGGGCATGCACGGGCGCGGCGGCCACGGCCACAACGATATCCTGAGCTTCGAGCTCTGGCTCGACGGGATGAACCTGATCACCGATTGCGGCGCGTATCTCTACACCGCCTCGCGCGAATGGCGCAACCGCTTCCGTAGCACCGCCTTCCACAACGTCGTCCAGGTCGACGGCGAGGAGCTGAATCGATTCATCTCGCCCGATCAGTTGTGGCAGCTTCACGACGATGCGCGGCCACGCGATGTGGCGTGGACGAGCGACGCCCGCCTCGATTACTTTCGCGGCTCCCACACCGGCTATCTGCGGCTCACGCCGCCGGTCACGGTGACGCGAGAAATGATCCTGCTCAAAGACAGCCCGGAGGTGATCGTGCGTGACACGATTGCCGGCACGGGAACGAGGGATTTGATCTGGCGGTTTCACCTCGATCCGGATGTGACCGCCGAGATCGCCGGGCCCGACATCCGCCTCTCGACCAACGGCCGCGCAGCGTGGCTGCAGCCGATCTCGATACCGACGGAACTGACCGTGACGGTCGAGGACGGCTGGCTGTCGCCCAGCTACGGTGTCCGGTCCGCGATTCGCGTCGTCGTCCTGCGCGGCCGGGTGGGCCTGCCGCAAACGGCGATGTTTCGGTTTGGGCTGGCGCAGCTCACGGCTGATCGACTGCAGGCGCTGGCTGCGCTGATGCCTTCAGGCGTGCCTGCGTCGCTCGTTGGAACCCAACCATGCGTCAACTCCTGATGAACATGAGCGGCGTGACCGTCGCTCGCATGCCGCGTCCCGTCGTGGATCGCGGCACCGTGCTGATCCGCGTGCGCTATTCGCTGGTGAGCGTCGGCACCGAGGTGGCGCCGCTGAGGCCGGCCAGCGTCTCGGCGCCCGACACGCCGGCGGTGGAGCGGCACCTGGAACGCGCGCGCCTGCTCAAGCACTATTTCAAGGCCAGTCTGCGCGATCCGCAGAAGGCGGCGCGGCGGCTGTCGCAGATTGCCGAGCATCGGTTGTCGCGCGCCAGGCACGCGGTGCCTGGCGGCGGTGCGGGCGCCGCCGCGGACCCGCCGGCGTCCGATCTGAACGCGCAAGGATGGGGGATTGGATACTCGGTGGCCGGCGAAGTCGTCGCGGTGGGCGAGGGCGTGACCGATCTGGCGGCGGGCGATCTGGTGGCGGCTGCCGGCGCGGGCCAGGCCAACCATGCCGACTACGTCAACGTGCCGCGCAACCTGGTCTGTCGGGTGCCGAAGGGCTGCGACCTGAAGGCGGCGGCCTTCGCGACGGTGGGCGCGATTGCGCTGCAAGGCGTGCGGCGTGCGGCGCCGCAACTCGGCGAGCGCGTCTGCGTCATCGGCCTCGGCCTGATCGGCCAGATCACCGTTCAACTGCTCAAGGCTGCCGGCTGTTCCGCCATCGGCCTGGATCTCGATCCGGCGCGGGTGGCGCGTGCCACCGCGCTGGGACTCGACGCCGGCGCGTCCGACGCCGAGGGCTGCAAGGCGTTGGTGCGCGATGCGACCGTCGGCCGCGGCGCCGACCGGACGCTGATGACCGCAGCGACCAAATCCAACACCGTCATCAACCTCGCCATGGAGCTGACCCGCGCTCGCGGCACGGTCGTCATCGTCGGAGATGTCGGACTCAACGTGGAGCGCGCCACGTTCTACCGCAAGGAGATCGATCTGCTGATGAGCACGTCGTACGGTCCTGGCCGCTACGATGCGTCCTACGAAGCCGACGGCCACGACTACCCGTATGCGCACGTGCGCTGGACGCTCAATCGCAATATGCAGGCGTTTCTCGAGCTGGTCGGGAATGGCCGCGTCAATGTCGAGACGCTGATCGATCGCCTTGTCTCGATTGAAGACGCGCCCGCGGTGTATGCCGAGCTCGCGAAGGCGGAAGACGTCCTGCCGCTTGGCGTGGTCATTCAGTATCCGGACGAACGCACGGCGGACGCCGAGCCGACGCGCCTCACGCTCCGCGGCCACCGGCGTGCGGCGGCCGATCGCGTCAACTACGCGCTGGTCGGCGCCGGTGCCTTCGGCACGGGGATGCTCGTGCCTCAGATGCGCAAGCGGGCCGATCGCTACCAGCTGCGCGGGATCGTCAGTCGAACCGGGACGCAGGGCAGCAACTTCGCCCGCGACAACCAGGTCGAGGTGCTGACGAGCGACCTCGATGCGGTGTTGAAGGATCCCGCATTCGAACTGGTGGTCATCGCCACGCGTCACCACGAGCACGCCGACCAGGTGGTGCGCGCGTTGTCGGCGGGCAAGCATGTGTTCGTCGAGAAGCCGCTGGCGATCGGCTGGGGCGAGCTCGAGCGCGTCGTCGGCGCGTATACCAGCCTGGCCGATCGGCCGCTGCTGATGGTGGGATTCAACCGCCGGTTTTCTCCTGCGCTTCAGATCGTGAAGGAACGGATTGCCGGCCGCCGCTCCCCGCTGATGATCCAGTACCGCCTCAACGCCGGTTATCTTCCGCTGGACCATTGGGTGCACGGCCGGCAGGGGGGAGGGCGCAACGTCGGCGAGGCCTGCCACATGTACGACGTCTTCCGGTTTCTCGCCGGCGCACCGGCGCAATCGATCGACGCCGCCGCGATCGACCCTCGCGACCTGCCTTACGCGCGCAGCGACAACTTCGCGGCCACCATCACCTACGGCGACGGCAGCGTCGCGAGCCTGGTCTATACCGCGCTCGGGCCCAAGAGCGGTCTTGGGAAAGAGCACATCACCGTGTTCTGTGATGGCGAGGCCTTCATCGTCGACGACTTCAAGAAGCTGACGAAAGCGGGCGACGGTTCGGTGTTGTGGCAGAGCGGCGAGCCCGAAAAGGGACACTTCGAAGAACTGAGCCGCTTCGGTGACGCCATCGCCACCGGCGGCGCCGCACCCATTCCGTTTGAAGAGCTCGTCGAAACGTCCGCCGTCGCTCTCTCGATTGAGGATCTGATCCATGGACGCGCGGCCGACAGCCTCTGAGGCGCCGGCGCCGCCGGCGTCGTCCCGATATCTCTATATCGGTCCGCGGCTGGACGTGGTCGGCGTCATTGCCAGCGACGCGTTGTCGAGCACGACCGAGCGTCACCGCATCCTCCTCGATGTCGGCACGCTCATGGGGACGGCCGACGCCGTCGGAGAAATCGCGCGGCATCCCGGCATCGCGGGCGTCATCATCGGGTTGACGTCGGGCCTGCCCGATCGCGCCAGGCTGGAGGTGGCACAGGCGGCGCTGGCCCGGGGCCTTCGCGTGTGGCTGCACTGGCCGAACGAGCAGGCGGTCGAGAGCGTCGATGCCGAACGGCTGGAGAGCTTGCAGCGGCATCGGCGCGCCGTCATCGCCCTCGAACGGATCGGGCGTCCCATGCATCGCGTGATGGAGAGCTGGCAGCGCATCCGGCCCGGGCTCCGCTGGATGTATCGCGGCGCCTTCCCGGTGCGCCGCTACGACCTGCTGGCGCAGCTCGAGCGAATGAGTCTCGACGCGCGCCCGGTCCCGTTTCATGGTCTCGCCGGCGTCCCGACCGCGTCTTCACGGCTCGCTGCCGGCCTGTACCTGCGGACGGACTTCTGGGCGCGGTTCACGTCGGGGGGCAGCTACGGGCACACCTGCTATGTCGCGAAGGAGCTGGCCAAGCTGACGGATCGGTTCGTCTGTCTGCTGCCGCAGCGGTACGACCTGCTCGACACCTTCGGCGTGCAGCAGGTGGTGATGAATCCGCCGACGACCATCATCAACGAAGACGCCATCGTCAGCGCCTCGACCCACTTCCTTCCGATCGTGAAGACCGCGTGCGAAGTGCTTCGCCCGGCCTACATCTACGAGCGTCTCTGTCTCGGCAACTACGTCGCGGCGACGCTGAGCCGCGAGCTGCAGATTCCGTACATCATCGAATACAACGGTTCCGAAATCTCGATGCAGCGCAGCTTCGACGGGACGGCGCCTTTCTACGCGGACGTCTACCTGAAAGCGGAGGAGATGGCGTTCAGGCAGGCCGCCGCGATCTCCGTCATCTCGGAGCATGTCAAGGGCGATCTGGTCGGGCGCGGCGTCGACGCACGGAAGATTCTCGTGAACCCGAACGGCGCCGATCTCGACAGCTATGCGCCGGCGCCGGCCGCGGAGAAGGCGGAACTTCGCCGCAGCCTCGGATTCGCGGAGACCGACTGTGTGGTCGGCTTCACCGGGACATTCGGCGGGTGGCACGGCATCGACGTGCTCGCCGCGGCCATCCCGCGCATCTGCGAAGCCGCGCCTACGGTGAAGTTCCTGATCATCGGCGACGGCACCCACAAGCCGCAGCTCGACACTGAAGTCGAACGGCATGGGCTCGACGATCGCGTGCGGCGGGTCGGCCGCGTACCGCAGACCGAGGGCGCGCGGCTGCTCAAGGCGTGCGATCTGTACGTGTCGCCGCACAACACCCACATGATCGACAGCAAGTTCTTCGGATCGCCGACCAAGATCTTCGAGTACATGGCGATGGGCGGCGGCATCGTCGCCAGCGATCTGGAACAGATCGGCGAAGTGCTGTCGCCGGCAGTACAAGCGGGCGCGCTCGAGCGCCCCGATCTCACCGTGACCGACGAGCGGTCGGTGCTCTGCACTCCCGGCAACGTGGAAGAGTTCGTCGCCGGCGTGGTCGGTCTCGCGCGCCGCCCCGAGATCGGGCGTGCGCTGGGGCGCAATGCGCGTCAGGCCGTCGCCGACCATTACTCGTGGGAACAGCACGTTGCGCGCCTGTGGAAGTTCGCCGCGAGCCTCGCGCCGGGAGCCGGCGCACAGGCCATCGAGACCGGGGACGCCTACAAGGGCCAGGTCCAGCATCAGTGGAACAACAATCCCGTGGGGTCGGAGACCGCCCGGACCGCGCAGCCGCAGACGCTCGAGTGGTTCCAGGAAGTGGAGCGCTATCGCTACGACGTCTACGCGCCGTGGATGCCCGAGGTGATGGAGTTCGCGGGCCATGCCGGCGAGCAGGTGCTCGAAGTCGGCGGCGGGATGGGCACCGATCTGGCGCAGTTCGCCAGGCACGGCGCCTTCGTCACCGACGTCGATCTGTCGGGAGGACATCTCGAGCTCGCGCAGAGGAATTTCCGCCTGCGCGGCCTCACCGGCCGGTTCGTGCACCACGATGCCGAGTCGCTGCCGTTCGACACCGGCACCTTCGATCTCGTCTACTCCAACGGCGTGGTGCATCACACGCCCAACACCAGGCGCGCGGTCGCCGAGATCCTCCGGGTCCTGAAGCCCGGCGGACGCGCCATCGTGATGGTCTACGCCGAGAACTCGCTGCAGTACTGGCGGAACCTGGTCTGGTACTACGGGCTGAGGAGCGGCGATCTGGCGACCCGCTCGATGGCCGACATCATGTCCCAGACCGTCGAGCGTACCGGCAACGACGCACGCCCGCTCGTGAAGGTGTACACCAAGCCGCGGCTGCGAGCCTTGTTCGAGGGCTTCACCGACATCCACATCGTGCAGCGGCAGATCTCGCCGGAGCTCGTGCCGCGCCGGCTGCGCCGCCTCCTTCCGGTCGTCGAGCGGCTGGCCGGCTGGAACCTGATCATCAAGGCGCGAAAGCCGAATTCGTGATGCTGGGGCGAGCCCGTCGTTTGCTCGGCCGGCTGCGGTCCGTGCCGCCGTCGACCGCTCGGATTGTGGCGCCGCCGCGCACCTGGCGGGAGGAGATCGACGAGGCGCACGTCACGGCGGATGCGTGGGTGGCCGCGCGGCTCGCCGGCGGACGTCTCCACGTCGACGTCAGCGAGCCGGGCCTCGAGCTCCTTCGTGCGCGGCATCCTGGTCTCGTCGATGCCACGATCGAGGCCGCTTCGCGCGTGCTTCGCCACGAGTTCGATCTGCTCGGCAGCGGCCCGTACACGCCGCACGATCCCGAGCGCGCGGCCACGCCGACGGGCTATCGCCCGATCGACTGGTACCTCGATCCGGTGTCGGGGTTGCGCTTTCCGCGCGGCGTGGCGTTGTCAGCCTGGGACCTCGAGCGGATGAAGCCTGGCCGCGCCGACATCAAGCTGCCGTGGGAGCTGGCGCGGTGCCAGCACTGGGCGGTGCTGGGCCAGGCGTACCGGCTGACCCGCGATGATCGGTTCGCCCTCGAAATCGCCCACCAGCTCGCGGACTTCATGGACGCCAACCCGATCGGCACGGCCGTGAACTGGGCCTGCACGATGGATGTCGCGCTCCGGGCCGTGAGCTGGGCCATCGGGCTCGAGCTGGTGCGATCGTGCCCGGCGCTGACGCCCGGCTTCTGGCAACGGGCCTACGAAGCGCTGTTCGATCACGGCGCCTTTATCGAAGGGCATCTCGAGAATACCTACGAGGTGACCAGCAATCATTTCCTCAGCAACGTGGTCGGCCTGTTCTTCCTGTCGGCGGTGTTCGCCGATCTCCCCCGCGGACGCACCTGGGACCGCCAATGCCGCGCGTGGCTGACGCAGGAACTGCAGCTGCAGGTGCTGCCCGACGGCGCCGACTACGAGTCGTCGGTGCCGTACCATCGGCTGGTCACCGAGCTGTTTCTCGGATCGCTTCGTCTCGCGGACTACATGCGCGCGCCGCTGCCGCAGGCATTCTCGGATCGCGTGGAGCGCATGGTGGCGTTTCTCTCGGCCGTGCTCAGGCCCGACGGCCTGATGCCCCAGATCGGCGATGCGGACGATGGGAGGCTGCACATCCTGAGCGAGTACGGCGGGTGGCAACCGCAGGACGCGTCACATCTCTTCGGGCCGGCCGCCTGTGTATTTCGACATGGCGGGTGGCTCGCGCCGGCGGGCGATGCCGGACGATGGGAGAGCCAGTGGTGGGGGCTCGATCCCTCGGGCCTCGCAACCGGTTCCGCCGACGACGCACCGCTGCGCCACTTTCCACAGGCGGGGCTCACCGTGATGCGGCGGCGCCGCGACTATCTCTTGATCACGAACGGCGTCGTCGGCACCAACGGGTTCGGCAACCACAAGCACAACGACCTGCTGGGGTTCGAGTACCATGTGGACGGCGAGCCGGTGATCGTCGATCCCGGCAGCTACGTCTACACCGCCGACCCCGCCGCCCGGAACCTGTTCAGGAGTACGATGTTTCACAGCACCGTTATCGTTGACGGTCAGGAGCAGAACGAGGTTCGACCGGAGTGGCTGTTCCGGATGTTCGAGAAGGCCGATCCCGAGCACCTGGATATTCGCGAGCACAACGATTCGCTCGAGTATCGCGGCCGCCATCATGGCTATACGCGGCTCGCCGAACCGCTGCTGCATGAGCGCACGTTCACGATCCGGCGGTCGGATGGGACGCTGGTGATCGCGGATGTGCTCGAAGGGCGCGGCGCGCATCGCCTGCGCTGGCATTTCCATTTCGCACCTGACGTGGCGATCGCGCTGCAATCGCCTGAGGTGCTCGCGGTGCACGCCGGGCGCGTGACGCTTGACATGACGCTTCCGTCACAGCTGACCGGAGTCATCGCGCCGGGTTGGTACTCGCCGTCGTACGGCGTGCGGAAGACCTGCACGATGCTCGATCTGGAGGCAGTGGTATCCGTTGACGGCCGTTGTCGCTATGTGTTTCAGCTGACCTCTCGATGACCAGTGCTTCCTTCGCGCAGCGGATGGCCGCTTCATCGTGGTGGGTGACACGGGCTCTGGTCGCGCTCGCGATCCTCGCCATTACCCTGCAGTGGGTGAACTCGCGCGTATCGATTCTGCGGCTGAACCAGAAACCGTCCAGTCCGGTCGTGCTGGCGACTTATCCGATCTATCACTCGATGGCCACGGGTATGCGTGAGGGGCGCATCGGCCAAGTCGACCTGCTGGCCGTTCGCCAGTACTCGCTGCTGAACGATTTGTCGGCGCCGTTCGAACGGCTGCCACCCGAAGCCGAGCACCAGTGGGTGAACTACTACACGCTCGACGTCGGCTATTCGTTCATCGTCGAGATCGCGCGGCTCGCGTTCCCGACGCTCCCCGACAATCATCTGCGGGCGCTGGCACTGCAGCTCGTCTTCGACATCGCCCTGACCGTCTTCGTCGGGTTCGTGTTCGCGGAGTGGCACCTCGCGCTCGGCCTGTTGGCCGCCTACCTCTACGCGTCGAATGGCATCTTCTACGACCTCGTGTCCTTCGCGTACTACTATTACTGGGATATCCCGCTGACCTTCATCGTGCTCGGCGCGATGCTCCTGGCGTACCGGCGGCCGCAGGAATCCACCGGGTGGCTGGCGCTAGCGGGAGTCGTGCTCGGCTGCGGCGTGTGGCTGCGCGGATCGTGGTGGCCGTTGTCGCTGTTCCTGTGCGGCCTCGCGGTGTGGACGCCGCCGCTGCGGCGGCGAATGATGGTCGGCCTGGTGCTGTTCGCGATTATCGCGGCACCGCTCGTAGTGCGGTCGAGCCGCGCCCGCGGCAGCCTGACGTTCACGACGCGAGCGGTCTGGCACGTCGCGCTCGTCGGCCTCGGCTACTATCCGAACCCGTACGGTCTCGAGGCGAAGGACGGGACGATTTTCGAGCTGACGCGGCAGAAGTACGGGGTCGTGTTCAAGTCTGAGGACTACTGGGTCCACGACCAGGCCGCGAAGAAGGAATTCCTGGCGATCTGGCAGAAGGACAAGGGGTTCGTCATCCGGTCGTTCATCGGACGGCTGAAAGAGTCGGTACTGGGCACGACACAGACCAGCGTGCTCTCCTTCATTTTCCTGTCGAATCTGACCTATCGGATCATCTGCCTTCTGGGGTTCGTGGCGATGATGGTGCGCGGTGGCGACAGGAGGATGCTCGCGGAAGCCGCCGCAGGCACCTTCGCGATCTACGTCGTGCTGACCTGCGTGTTCTATTTCGTCGGCCTCGCCTACGACAATGTGTCGGAAGTGACGCGGTTCATCCTGTTCATGGGCGCGATCGATTCAGCGCTGTTCGCCGTCCAATGGGCCTGGCGCCGGTTGACGGTGTCCGGCTCGCCGTCGCTCTCCTCCAGCGCCCAGGTGCCCTCCGGTGCGTAAGCCACGGCTGCTCATCCTGATCGTGGCGTACAACGCCGAGAAGACGATCAGCCCGGTGCTGGCGCGCGTGCCGCACCAGCTCGCGGAGGAATACGACGTCGAAGTCCTCGTGCTCGACGACTCGTCGCAAGATCGGACCTTCGAGCAGAGCCGCGACACCCAGCGGGAAGGCACGCTGCCGTTTCCGCTGCATGTGTTGTTCAATCCGGTCAACCAGGGCTACGGCGGCAACCAGAAGATCGGGTATCACTTCGCGCAGAAAGGCGGCTTCGACTTCGTCGCCCTGGTCCACGGAGACGGGCAGTACGCGCCGGAGTGTCTTCCGGATCTGGTGCGGCCGCTGCGCGAGGGCCGGGCCGACGCCGTGTTTGGATCGCGAATGCTCGACAAGGGCGGCGCCCGCCGCGGCGGCATGCCGCTGTACAAGTTCGTCGGCAACCGCATCCTCAGCTGGTTCCAGAACCGGGTCCTCGGCGCGTCGCTCAGCGAATTCCATTCCGGTTACCGCGTCTATTCGGTCGCCGCGCTGTCCTCCGTCCCCTTCGAGCTGAACACCAACGACTTCCATTTCGACACCGAGATCATCATCCAGTTCCTGCTCTCGGGCCTCAGGATCGCGGAGCTGCCCATTCCCACCTACTACGGCGACGAGATCTGCCGCGTCAACGGCATCAAGTACGCCTGGGACGTCACCAAGGCGGTGCTGGTTGCCCGGACCCAACAGCTCGGCTTGCTCTACGATCGGCGCTTCGACTGCGCGCCGGCCGCCGGCAATGCGCAGTACGAACCGAAGCTCGATTACGTCAGCCCGCATTCAGCGGCTCTCGAAATCGTGCCGGCAGGCGCCCGCGTGCTCGATCTCGGCTGCGCCGGCGGCTATGTCGGCGCGATGCTTCGCCGCCGCAACAACTGCACCGTGACCGGGGTCGACAAGTTCCCGCTC
>Ga0068871_100001175_pt1 | contig 17558 bp, 15 predicted proteins | sample KBSMisM72_FD_72750 | JGI IMG/M metagenome (GOLD analysis project Ga0068871, IMG submission 72750) | Miscanthus rhizosphere microbial communities from Kellogg Biological Station, Michigan, USA - KBS Miscanthus M7-2 | ecosystem: Host-associated > Plants > Roots > Rhizosphere > Soil ... | reverse complement strand
GGCGGCAGCCAGGACGGTCGCGACGTGCGCCGGCGCCTGCGCGTGCACGTGGCAGATGGCCACGGCGAGCGCATCCGCGGCATCGTGCGGCGACGGCACCGCCGTCAGACCGAGCAACAGCTTGATCATCTGCTGGACCTGCGTCTTCTCCGCGCGTCCGTAGCCGACCACCGCCCGCTTGATCTCCGCAGGCGTGTACTCCACCACCGGCACGCCCGCTTCGACCGCCGCCAGCATGGCCACGCCTCGCGCGTGCCCGAGTTTCAGCGCGCTGCGCACGTTGGTCGAGTAGAACAGGTTCTCGATCGCAACCGAGTCGGGACGGCATTCCGCCAGCAGCGCCGCCAGGCGCGTGTGGATGACGAGGAGCTTCTCGGGGAACGTGGCGTTCGGCGGGGCGCTGATGGCCCCGCAGACGATCATGCGGTGCCTCGACCCGTCGGTCTCGACGCAGCCGTAACCGGTGCGCTCGGAACCTGGGTCGATCCCGAAAATCTTCACGCGAGCGAGGCCTCGATCTCCTTCTCCGAGATGTCGAAGTTCGACCACACGTGCTGGACGTCGTCGTAGTCGTCGAGCGCTTCCATGAGCTTCAGCATCTGCTGGGCGACCTTGCCTTCGAGCTTCACGTAGTTCTGCGGAATCATCGAGACCTGGGCGCTGGCGGGCTCGATGCCCAGGCTTTTCACCGCCTCGTTCACGGCGGTGAACGCTTCCGGCGCGCTCAGCACTTCCCAGTTCGGGTCGTCGTCCTGCAGGTCGTCGGCGCCCGCATCGAGCACCGCCGCCAGCAGCTTCTCTTCGTCCGCCTTCGCCTTCTCGACGACGATGTAGCCCTTCTTGTTGAACATCCAGGCGACGGCGTTGGCGGCCGCGAGGTTGCCGCCGTGTTTCTCAATCAGATGCCTCAGCTCGCCGACCGTCCGGTTCTTGTTGTCGGTGAGCACGTCGATGATGACCGCGGCGCCGCCAGGACCGTACGCTTCGTACTGCGCCTCCTCGTACGACACGCCCGGCTCTTCACCGGTGCCGCGCCGGATCGCGCGCTTGATGTTTTCGGCGGGCATGTTCGCCGCCTTGGCGTCGGCGATGATCGTCCGAAGCCGGGGGTTCATGTCGGGGTCACCCCCGCCGGCGCGGGCCGCGACGGTCAATTCCTTGATGATGCGCGTGAAAATCTTGCCGCGCTTGGCGTCAAGGGCGCCCTTCTTGTGCTTGATCGACGCCCATTTTGAATGGCCGGACATGGTTGAAGCTCCAGATGGCAAACCGCCGAGAAACCCCAGACAAATCAACGAGATGGAACGGAAAATCTTACACCTTTTCCGCCAGGAGGATCCACACGTCGGCGCGCGCGTCCCAGGGCTGGCCGCCGTAGTCGCCCAGCACCGTTTTCACGCGGAATCCGGCCCGTTCGAGCCGGCGCCGCATCTGCGGGATGGACAGCGTGCGGAATGTCAGCTCGAAGCAGTGCTCGGTCGTGTGCCCCCCGCGGCGCTCGACGTACCGCTGGTCGAACGTGGTGAGCCGGCGCCCCGGGTCCTGCCGGACCGATTCCACGAGCGTCAGGCGGCCGCCGCCGCGCGACCGGCCCACCAGCTGGACCCGGCTCTCGTATTCGCGCCAGTTGGGAACGTCCGGAACCAGGTCGATGCCGAACGTGCCGCCGCGCTTGAGCACGCGCGCCACGGATTCGAGCGTGGCCTCCAGATCGCGCTCGCGGATGAGCGACTGCAGAACGCCGTAGGGCGCGAGCACCATCGCGAAGCGCCCGCGTTTGAACGGAAGCGAGCGGATGTCGGCGCGCACGAACGGAATCCCGCGAGAAGTTCGAGCGGCGCGCGCCGCCGCTCGCGCGAGCATCGGCGCCGATCGGTCAACGCCGACAAGGCTGACGCCGGCGCGTGCGAGGGGCAGCGAGATGCGTCCGGTACCGCAGCCGAGCTCGAGCACCGTCCCGTTCGCCTCGGCGGCCACGCGGCGCCAGAACGCGACGTCGCGCCGCCCCAGCGTCCGCGCGTTCTCCCAGTCGTAGAACGGCGCGTATTCGTCCCAGCCTTCCCAACCTTGCTTCGCCACGCGTCAGATCTTAGTCGCAACAACTGCGCATCACGAAGACACGAAGATCACGAAGCCCTTACCTGGAAGGCCCAGATGATGACCTTCGTGTTCTTCGTGACTTCGTGATGAACAGCTAATCAGAAACCGCGATTTCGCCGGGGACAATGGGACGGGTCCGCGGCAGCCGGCCGAGGCGCGCGAGGTTGCCGACAAACGCGAGGATGGCGAGGAAGATCACGAGCTTCAGCGTGTCGCCGATTGTCGTCCGCGGAATGACTTTCCACATGAGCCACAGCGCGGGCTGCGCAAAGCAGACGGCCCAGACGGACCCGTAGAAGTAGCGTCGCTCGTGCCCTTCGCCCTTGGTCGACGGCTTCACGCGCGGAAGTTTCCCGAACGCGCCGAGCAGCCAGATCGAGCCGGCGATGGGAAAGTACGCATACCGGTAGATCTGTTTGAGATACCACTGCCCCGTGACGATGGCGACGACGAGGCCGGTGATGTTGAGGACCGCGAACGTAATGACCTCGCTCCACGCGAACGTGTAGCACACGCGGCGGTAGAGCGGGTTCGGCCGGTCCTCCGTGAAGCGGATGATGTACGGCTTCGGCTCGACGCCCGGCAGGCCGCCGCGAAGGCCGGCGATGCCCGTGCCGACGAGCACCAGCCCGAGCCAGAGCGCCATGCGCGTGTCGAACCCGTGCTCGAACAGATCGAAGGTCAGCGGGCCCGGCGCGATGAAGAAGACGAAGATCCAGATCGGCCAGTGGTTGAATCGGTAATAGAGCTTGTTGCGTTCACGGATCTTGCGTTGCGACGCGTATTCGACGGGAATCTCGGGCACGAGCGTCGAGTATAACTCGGCCTCACCTGACGCGAGAGAGCCGATGCAGCGCGATGCCGGCGGCGACAGCAAGATTCAGCGAGTCCACGCGCGGGTCGATGGGGATGCGGACACGGTGGTCGGCGGCGGCTTCGGAGGCCGCGCAGAGGCCCGGGCCCTCGCTGCCGAAGAGGAGCGCGAGCCGCGCGGCACCGAGCGATGCGGCCAGCTCGCCGAGGTCGCACCCGGCGCCTGCGGGCGTGAAGGCGGCGATGGTGAAACCGCGCGCTTTCAAGCCGGCGAGCGCGGCCGGCCATTCGTCCGCCTGGTTCGACAGCCGCGCGAACGGAACGTACAGGACTGCCGCCATCGACGTGCGGATCGCCTTGCGGTAGAGCGGGTCGCACGAAGCGGCATCGAGCAGCACGGCGTCCGCACCGAAAGCCGCGGCGTTCCTGAAGACGCCGCCCACGTTGTCCGCGTTGGTCACGCCCTCGAGGACCACGACGAGCCGCGCAGTCGCGAGGAGGTCGTCAATGATCGGCGGTGAGGGCCTGGCAGAGAGGGCAAGACAGCCGCGGTGCACGTCGTACCCCGCAATGCCACGGAAGTCGGCCGCCTCGCAGACGTAGATCGGCACCGATGGCGGGAGCGCCGCAAGGACCGGCTCCAGCGCACGCCGGGCCGTCTCGCTCAAAAGCAGCGACTGGATGTCGTATCGACCTTCGGCGATGAGGCGCTCGACGACCAGCCGCCCTTCCGCGACGAAGAGCCCGCGCGCCCGGATCAGATCGGGATCCGTGACCGACCGGTACGCGTCCACGCGCGGGTCGTCGAGGCCGATGATGTGCACTCTGGACATAACGCCTGTTGACTACATGGGACGACGATGGCATCGTCGTCCAATGACGACGTACGACTATCTCGACGGCGAAGAAACGAACCGACGGCGCGAGCTGGCGTATGGAGTGCTGCGAGAACCCCCGGCGCCGTTCTTCTCACACCAGGAGGTCGTGTTTCGCGTGGCTCTTCTCCTCCAGAATCACGTTGAACCGCGCAGCCTCGGTCGTATCGGCCTGGCGCCTCTGGACGTCATTCTCGACGCCGAGTTGTCGCTCGTGGTACAGCCCGATGTCCTCTTCGTGACCGCCGCGCGTCTGTCGATCATCCGCGACCAGGTCTGGGGCGCGCCGGACCTGGTGGTCGAGGTCTTGTCGCCCGGCAGCGAATGGCGGGATCGTCACGAGAAGCTCCGGTGGTACCGACAGTATGGCGTCCGTGAATATTGGATCGTCGACCTCACGAGCGAACGCGTCACGGTCATGGACTTCTCAGCCGGAGCGTCCGAGTCCCGTGTGTTCGACCGGCCGGACATCGTTCGCTCGACCCTTCTGCCGGATTTCGAGGCGGAGGTGTCGGGCTTTTTCCACTGACGCTTACGAGATCACGCGCGCCTGCCGCATGACCGCTTCGGACTTCTGCCGGATTTCGCGCGCGACCTCGAATGGATCGCCCTGCTGGAACTTCGGCAGGAACAGTTCGACCGACAGCGGGCCTTCGTATCCCTTCTCGCCCAGCTTGCGCAGGATCTTCACCAGCGGCGTGACACCGTCGCCGGGAATGACCCGCGTGGTCTGGTCGAGCAGTTCGCGGGGCATGTCCGGGACGTCCTGGAAGTGCACGTGGCCGATGTCGCCGGGCCGAAGCTGATCGAGGTCCTCGAATTTACTCTGGCCCGACCAGAAGTGGTAGCAGTCGAACAGAATCTTCATGTTCGGATGGGCCGCCTCGCGCGTCATCTTGATCGCCGTGCCCAGCGTGGCGATGAAGGTCGACGCGCGCACGAACTCGGCCATCGCGATCATGTCGGCCTGCTTCGCGATGTCGCCGACCTGCCGCATGTTGTCCACGCCGGTCTTGTAGTCGTCCTGCGTGAATTTCGCGGACGTCGGCGTCGGCGCATAGAGACGCTTCAGCCCCAGCTCGCCCAGCATCGCGCAACGCCGCTTCAGGTCCTCGAGGCCGGCGGCGTGGTTGGGGTTCGGCTCCCAGAGGCCCTGGACGCCGCAGGCGCAGGAAACGGGCGTCAGCCCCAGGTCCGTCATGACCCGTTTCGCCGCAGCAAGCGAGTCGGTCTTCAGGAACTCGTCGAGCAGCTGCACGGTAATTTCGACGTTCTTGATTCCCGCGCGCGCCCAGCCCTCGAGCGACCGGCGGTAGCCTGCAGCGGCGGAGGTGTTCTGGTGAATGGCTAATGACATTTTGCCTGCGGCCGCGCCGGCGCCGGCCGGCGCCGCTGTCAGCGCTAGAGGAGCGAGAAGCATCGTTCGCCGTGACACCATAATGGCCTCCGGGTGCGCTCAGTATTGCCGAAACGTCAGGTTGAAACGGCCCTCGATGCCGAGGGCCGGCGGCGCGGTGCCGGGCACGATCCGCGAGACGCCGTGGTAGCGGAGTCGCGCGGGACCGCCGAACACGAACGCATCGCCGGACTCGAGGCGGATGGCGTCCACGGGATCGCGGCGACGCAGGCCGCCGAACAGAAACCGCGCCGCATCGCCGATCGACACGGAGACGACGGGATGGCCGGCCGCGAGCGAGGCCTCGCTCTCATCCTTGTCCTGATGCACGCCCATGTGTCCCGCGGCGTCGTAATAGTTCATGATGCACAGGTCCGCGTCGACCCGCAGGCCGACGGACTCGGCAATCCCGTTGGCCAGCCTCCTGAAGTCGTCGGGCAGCGGCGGCACCGCCAGGCCGTCGAAATCGGACCGGCTGGGCTCGTATTTGTACACCAGGCCGTTCCAGTGTTTCCCGAGGCACAGCATGCGGACGTGCATCATGCCTCCGCCGCGCACCCTCGGCACGTAACCCGGCACGGGGCCGTCCATGAGCGCACGGCACTGGTCGGCGAGGCTCCGCTGTGCTTCGAGCGAAAGACAGCCCGGCAGGTGAAACGCCCCCGGCGCGATTTCCACGGGTTTACGTTACCATTGCACTTCATGCAACGGCTCGCCCGGGTGTGCCTTGCGGTCGCGTTTCTCGCCCTCGCCGGCCCCGTTGACGCGCATCCCGTGCCCTTCAGCTACCTCGACGTGCAGGTGCAGAAGAACGGGCTCGACGTGTCCCTCGTCGTGCACATCTTCGACATCGCCCACGATCTGCAGCTCGCGCCGCCCGAGCGGCTGCTCGAGCCGGCGGTCGTCGCCGAGCGGGCATCAGCCATCCGCGCGCTCCTCGCGCCGCGCCTTGAGCTCGACGCCGACGGTCGACGGCTGACGCCCGAGTGGTCGGATCCGGAGATTCTGCGCGAACGCCAGTCGCTGCGCCTGCACGTGCACTACCCGGCAACAGGGGCGCCGGGCACGGTGGCGCTCAACACGATCATGTTCCCGTACGATCCCCAGCACCAGACCTTCGTGAACATGTACGAGGGCGAGACGCTGACGTCGCAGATGATCCTCGACGGCCAGCACCCGCACCTCGATTACTTCGCGGGCACGCGCCAGGGCGTCCTGGCCGTCGTGAAGAAGTTCATCCCGGCAGGGATCCATCACATCCTCATCGGCCCGGATCACATTCTGTTCCTCGTGGGCCTGCTGCTGCTCGGCGGCACGATGCGCCAGCTGCTGTTCGTCGTCACCGGGTTCACCGTGGCGCACAGCATCACGCTGTCGCTGGCGGCGCTCAACATCGTGACGCCGCCCGCGCGTCTCATCGAGCCGGCCATCGCCCTCAGCATCGTCTACGTGGGCGCCGACAACATCCTCGCCAAGGGCGGCCGCGACGTCCGGGTGTGGATCGCGTTCACGTTCGGCTTCATTCACGGGTTCGGGTTCGCCAACGTGCTGCGCGAGATGGATCTGCCGGCGCGCGCGCTGGGCTGGTCGCTGTTCGCGTTCAACGTCGGCGTGGAGATCGGCCAGCTGCTGGTCGTCGTGCTGGTGGCCTCGGCGTTTCAGGGCCTGCGGTCCCGCAGCGAGTGGGCCGGCCGCCATCTAGCGCTTGCCGGGTCGGTCGTGGTGATCCTGGCCGGCGCGTTCTGGTTCGTTCAACGGGTGTTTTTTCCTGGAGGCATCTCATGAAGCGTGGAATCGTACTGGGCGTCCTGCTCGCGACGGGCGGAATCTCGCTCGCCGCTACCGGGTTTCAGGGCCGCGAGGGGCGCGGCCCGCAGGGACCAAACGTCGCCGAGATCGAAAAAGTGAACGACCGCCTGTACATGATCACCGGAGGCGGCGGCAATACGGCGGCCTTCATCACCGACGCCGGGGTCGTGCTGGTCGACACCAAGCTGGCCAACTGGGGACAGGCCATCCTCGACAAGGTGAAGTCGGTCACCAACAAGCCGATTACCACGATCATCAACACGCACACGCACGGCGATCACAACGGCAGCAACGAGTTCTTCGGGGCGTCGGTCGAATTCGTCGCGCAGGAGAACACAAAAACGAACATGGAGAAGATGGACGCCTTCAAGGGCGACAAATCCGTGTTCATTCCGAAGAAGACCTTCAAGGACAAGCTGACGCTCGGCAAGGGCGCCGATCAGATCGACCTGTACTATTTCGGCCGGGCCCACACCAACGGCGATGCATGGGTCGTCTTCCCCGCGTTGCGCGCGATGCACTCGGGCGACGCGTTCGCCGGCAAAACGACGCCGATCATCGACGCGAACAACGGCGGGAGCGCGGTCGACTACGGCAAGACGATCACGAAGGCGGCGTCGAGCGTCAAGAACGTGGACACCATCATCACGGGCCACAGCCCGAGGATGACAATGGCGGACCTGAAGGAATACGGCGCCTTCAACGCGGACTTCGTCAAGTGGGTGCAGGGCGAGATCAAGGCGGGCAAGACCGTGGACGCGGCCGCCGCCGAATACAAGCTCCCGGAACAGTACAAAGGATACGCGGTCAGCACCTTCCTGGGCGGCATCAAGAACAACATCCAGGTCGCATACAACGAGTTGAACAAGAAGTAGGAGCAGACGATGACGCGAGGGGTTGTACTCGGCACGCTGGTGGCGCTTGGCGCCTTGTCGTTGGCGGTGTCCGGCCAGGCGCCGCCGGCCGGGCCAACGGCAAAGGCGATCGCGGCGACAAAAATCGAGAAGGTCAAAGACAACCTCTACATCGTCACGGGCTCAGGGATCGAGGACACCAACGCGTTCAGCGGCGGCAACACGGCGGTCTTCATCACCGACGCCGGGGTGACCCTCGTGGACACGAAACTCCCGGGGTACGGCCAGACGATCCTCGATCGCGTCAAGACGGTCACGAACAAGCCGATCGTCCGCATCATCAATACGCACACGCACGGCGACCACACCGGCGGGAACGAATTCTTCGGCGCGAACGTCGAGAGCATCGTCCAGGAGAACACGAAAACGAACATGGCCCGGATGGACGAGTTCAAGGGCGCGAAGGCCCAGTTCCTGCCGAAGCGGACCTACAAGGACAGGCTGACGCTCGGCGCCGGCAAGGACCAGATCGACCTGTACTACTTCGGTCCGGGCCACACCAACGGCGACACCTTCGTCGTGTTCACGGGCCTCAGGACGATGCACGTCGGCGACATGTTCGCGTGGAAGGCGCTGCCTTACATCGACCCGGCGAACGGCGGCAGCATCGTCGAGCAGCCGAAGACGCTTGCGAAAGTGGTGGCTGGCGTCAAGAACGTGGACACCATCATCAACGGTCACATTCCCGTGGGCAGCTTCAACGATCTGAAGGAATATGCCGAGTTCACGCAGGATTTCGTGACGTTCGCCGAAAACGCGGTCAAGGCCGGCAAGACGGCGGACCAGGCGGCGGCCCAGTACAAGGTGCCGGCGAAATTCAAAGGCTACGTCATAAGCGGGAACGAGACGTTCGGCAACGCGAAGGAGAACATGCAGATCGCGTACACCGAATTGAAGAAGAAGTAGTGCAGGGCTTTAGCCCTGCCGTGTGAGCAGGCCTGAAGGCCTGCACTACTTCACAACGGTGAACTACGGGACGGAAAACGCCGCGGACGCCATCACCTTGTCCCACATGATGGCCACCTTCCCGGCATTCACCGACATGTCGACGAAGCTCCACGTCAGCTGATCGACGGCGAACGCGAGCGTGTCCAGCTTCATCGGCGATCGAACGACGTCCTTGTCCGGGGTGTAGTCGAACGCACCGAAGAGCGCGTCCTTCGTCCCTGGGAACGTCGGCGAGGCCGCCCACTTCGACACGATCAGCGTCCAGTTGTTCGGCTTGAGCTCGATGAACAGGCTGTACTCGCCCGCCGGCACCGTCTTGCCGTTGATGACGAGCGGCACTTCCGTTTTCAGCCGAGTCGAGACGTTCGCGCCCGCGCGCCAGACCGGCGCCCCGTCGTTCAGCGTGCGCCCGTAGTTCGCTCCGGCCCCCCACAGATCCCGGCCGCGCTTGATCGGCCGGCCGTAGGTAATCTCGATCCACTTTCCGCCCTGGTACTGGGGCGCCTCTCCGCCGGGCACGTATTTCCCGCCAACCTGGGTGGCCGCCGTACCGGTCGGGCTCGGCGAACGGGATCCTTGCGCGAGCAACATACCGCCCGCGGCAAGCACCGCCAGACTCGCGGCAATCAATTTCCGTTTCATTGATGCTCCTCCAGTAGAATCCCCCCGTGTCGCCATCCGACGACGACCCGACGATTGACGCCGCGTCGGCCCCGACACGAGTGCGGGGTTCGGGTCCCGGTGACCGCACGCCGACTTCTTCCCACCGATTCGCACCTGGCTCCGTGATCGCCGGACGGTATCGGCTCGTCGCGCTGCTCGGCCGCGGCGGCATGGGCGAGGTGTACCGCGCCGATGACCTGACGCTCGACCAGCCCGTAGCGCTCAAGTTCCTGCCAGAGGAGGTCGCAGCGCATCCCGATCGACTCGCTCAGTTTCACGCCGAGCTCCGCACAGCCCGACAAGTTTCGCACAAGAACGTCTGCCGTCTCTACGATCTCGGCGAGGCGGACGGCCGGCCGTTCCTGACGATGGAGTACGTGGACGGCGAGGATCTGGCCTCGCTGCTCCGCCGGATCGGACGGATCCCGCAGGACAAGGCCATCGAGATCGCCCGCCAGCTCTGCGCGGGCCTGTCCGCCGCCCACGAGCGCGGTGTGCTGCACCGTGATCTCAAACCGGCCAACATCATGATCGACGGCGACGGCAACGTCCGCATCGCCGATTTCGGGCTGGCCGTTGCGGCCGGTGACACGACCGCATCCCGCGCGGGCACGCCGCAATACATGGCGCCGGAACTACTGGCCGGCGGCCAGGCATCGGTCAGGACCGACATCTACGCCCTCGGCCTGGTGCTGTTCGAGCTCTTCACCGGACGGCGGCCGTACGAAGCCAAGACGCTGAACGATCTCGTCGCGATGCAGCAGAGCGGTCGCATTTCCACGCCTTCGTCGGTAGTGCGCGATCTCGATCCTGCGGTTGAGCGCGTGATTCTCCGGTGCCTCGAAAGCGACCCCACGCTGCGTCCGGGATCCGCGCTTGCCGTGGCCGCCGCGCTGCCCGGCGGCGATCCGCTCGCGGCGGCCCTTGCGGCCGGCGAAACGCCGTCGCCGGAAATGGTGGCGGCCGCCGGCGAAACGAGCGCGGTCAGGCCGGCGCTCGGGCTGTCGCTGCTTGCCGCGATCGTCGTCGGAATACTGACGGTCGCTGTGCTATCGGACAGGACGCTCTTCGTCGCCAAAATCCCGATGGACAAGGGCGCCGACGCCCTCGAGGATCGCGCGCGCGAGACCCTGACCAAGCTGGGCTACACGGATCGGCCGGCCGACACGGCGCGCGGATTCCTGGTGCTGCAGGATTACATCTTCTACGTGCTTCGTTCCGATCACTCTGCAAACCGCTGGGACGCCCTCGCGAACCCCTACTTTCCGTCGCTGCGGTTCTGGTATCGCACCAGCCCGCGGGACCTCGAGACACTCGGGGCGGAATGGAGGCCTCAGTTCGGCGATCCGCCGATGACGGTCTCCGGCATGACGTCGGTCGTGCTGGACGTCCAGGGCCACCTCACCCAGTTCACCATGGTGACGCCGCAGGTGGACGAGCCTCAGGGCACGCCCGAGCGCATGGACTGGAATCGCTTCTTCGACGCTGCAGGTCTCGACGCGAACACATTCAAGCCGACGCCGTCGCAGTGGGTCCCCAACGGCTACGCCGACGAGCGCAAGGCGTGGGAAGGGCCGATGCCGGGCCGGCCCGACATCACGCTGCGGGTCGAAGCCGCGGGCTACCGCGGCCGGCCGGCGTTCTTCCAGATCGTCGGGCCGTGGACCCGGCGCCCCCGGGAAGCCCCGCCGGGACAGACCGGCAGGAGCGTCATTCGTTTCGGGCTCTTTCTGATCGTCTTCGCGCTCTCGATTGGCGGGTTGTTGCTGGCGCGCTACAACATCAGGAACGGACGTGGCGATCGACGCGGCGCCACACGTATCGCGTTCGTGCTGATTGGCACCATGTTCGTCGCCTGGGTGCTGGGCGCGAGGCACTGGCTGGAGCCGCTGACCGAGCTCGGTCACTTTCTCGAGGACTTCGCGGCCAGCCAGCTGCTGAACGCGGCGATCATGTGGCTGATATACCTCGCGCTCGAACCGTATGTCCGCCGCTACAGCCCCGAGATCCTGATGTCGTGGAGCCGCTTGATCAGTGGCCGCTTCCGCGATCCGCGCGTCGGCCGCGATGTCCTGATCGGCATCGCCGCCGGGGTCGCCGTCGGGCTCGCCCGGTGTGCGCTGGTGCTGCTGCCGCCGCTGTTCGGTGCCGCGCCGCCGCCGCTGCGCGGCGTCAATCTCGATTTCCTGCTCACGACCCGGCACGCGCTGTCGGTGCTGCTGCGTATGCCGCCAAACGCGTTGTTCAGAGGCATGCTGATCACGCTCTCATTCGCGCTGGCGCGGATGCTCGTCAAACGAACGTGGCTCGCTGCCGCGATTTCCGGCATCCTCGTCGCGTTCGTCACCGTCACCGAGGCCGGGACCGAGCAGCTCGCGTTGAACGTACTGTTCGCAGCCGTGGTATCGCTGGTCTATGTGCTGGTCCTCGTGTACTTCGGCATGTTCGCCCAGATGATGGCGTTCCTGACCAATTTCATCCTGAGCCAGGGGGGCCTGACCGCCGATTTCTCGAAGCTGTACGCGCCAACGAGCACCTGGCTGCTCGTGCTGGTCGTGAGCCTCGCGGCATTCGGCTTCTATGCCTCGCGAGCCGGGGAGCCGCTTTTCGGAAAAGGGTTCGATACGACGTGAGGACAGCGGTCCCGGCCCGCTATCGCTGAGGGGTTGGAGGGGCCGTTCCGCCGCGCACGGCCAGGCTCGAAAGACTCCAGCGATGTGACGCGTCGTTCCATAACTGGCGAATCCGAAGAAGGCTCGCGTCGACTGCGGCGATTCGAAAACGCAGGACGGGGTGGTGGGGCGCTTCGACCGCCGCCAGGAACGCGACGCCTCCGGAGCCGCTTCTCCACTGCTGAACCCAGTGGCGCCCGTCCACAGATGTCTCGATCAGCACCGCTCCGGGAAATTCGCGCTCGTCCGCGCCGGTGGCGAGATCGATTTCGGCAATCATATGCGGGCCGTCGAGCTCGATCACGAGCTCGTCTCCGAATCGTTGCGGACCGGCGCTGCTCCAGATCGCCTCGACGGTACCGTCAGGCATCGCTCGGAGCGGCACCACGGCGCCGGAAGGCATCGCCCGAACCGATCTGATGGGCAGCGCAGCGCCGGCATCGGAGCGAACGAGCGGCTGCTGCGGGAGCAGAAACAGCCGTTCGCGTGGACTGGCGCCGGCGTCGGCCGCGCCAGTTCGACGAATGAACTCCTCCCAGCCCGCGCTGTCGCTTGCCGTGCTGTCTATCCGGACGAGGACCGGCGCGTACGAGGCCAGAACGGGCACCACGGCATCATCGCGACGCTCGAGCGCCAGGCTGAGAATTTGATAGGCGGGAGGGTCGTACCCGCTGTATCCGTTGACGACTCGCCGGCCGTGAAACACCGACCGGTATACAGCGGCAATGTCATCGAACACGCCGCCGAGCGGCAACTCGAGAACGACGGCTTGACCGTCCGGCGGCGTCATCATCCGAGCGGGAAGAGCGGCGGCAGGAAGGGCTGCGGGCCAGCTGTCGACAGCCAGCAGCGCGACGACGACGACCGCAGCCGCAACACGCACGATTCGCGAACGGGAGGCCGTCACGCGCACGAACGCGAGGCCCGCGGCGACCGCGACCGCCAGCGCCGCAATCATCATGAAACGTGCCGGGGCGCGGAATCCGTCGGCGAATCCCGGCAGGAGCATCAGCAGGGCGTACGGACCGCGATACAACAGCGGCCGGTTGAGAACATGCGGGGCGGGACCAAGCGCAAACAGCCAGGCGACAACGGCTGACGTCGCGTAGAACGCGAACGTCGATCGCTCGTTCCAGACGACGGCCCAGGCCCGGGACGTGAGGACGAGCAGCACACACGCGGCGAACACAACGGTCAGAGGCTTGTCCGGCCCGTCCGCCGACACCGCGAGCGGGCCCAGGCGATATTTCCACGCCCCCCACAGCGTGCTCAGCGCTGTCACCGCGAAAACGACGGCTACCACCGTCAGCGACAGGCGGAGCAGCCTCCAGGTCCGTGGCGTGACGGGAGCGATGGACGATCGGCGCCATCCGATCGCGCCGAGAATCAACAACGGGGCAATCACGCCGACGTAGACCTCCGCTTCCGGATTGATCGCCATCGACGGCAAGCGCCACAATTTCATGGGCTGGGCGCTGAGCACGCCGGTCAGATCCGCGCTGAAGTCCCTCATCTCCCCGAAGCCGCGGCCGAACCCGACTTGCGAATGAATCGTGCGGTACTGCAGCAGGACGGGCAGCAGCACGACGAACGCCAGGGCCCAGGCGCCGATGAGAACCGCCCGGCGCGAGAGCGGCGTGTTTCGGGGAAACCAGAGAATCCACAGGCCCACGAGCGGAATGGAGAAGAACAGGTAATAGCCGCTGCACAACCCCTGCAGGACCAGCATCAACGAGAACGCCGCCAGCCATCGCCGGCGTGAGGTCGACAGGTACCGATGCAGCGCAAGCAACGCCAGCGGCAGGCAGAAGGCGGCCTGCAGTTCGAGGTGCGCGAGGTGCGCCATGCGATAGGGATTGAAGCCGAAGGCGATGCCGCTGACGGCGCCCGCGGCGTGGCTGCCGGTGAGCGTCCGCGTGAGCGCGTGCGCGGCCAGCGCGGACAGCACGAAACAGGCCACGAAGGTGACGTTGTAGGCGAGAATCGGCGTTCCGCCCAGCCACAGCACGGGCCCGGCGATCAGTTCGAGGCCGACGCGATGATCGGAGAACGCCAGGCTGCCGCGCAGCGGAAAAAATGCCAGTCCATCCCACCAGGCGCCGACGAACGGCACATGGCGTGAGTTCCACCACAGGATCCACGCGCTGAGCAGCGGGTCGCCGGCATCATGCGCGATCGCCGTGCTGAATTGCCCAAAGAGGCTGCGCACGAGCAACAAGGCCAGCGCGAGGTAGCCGGTTGCCGCGAGCGCGTATCGGCGCCATTCAGCCATGGGTGAGCGATCTTATGCCTTCCGGTGAGCTAACGACGGTTCCTGGTTCGCGCAGTCGGCGTCGCCTTCCAGGGATCGTCGGGCCAGGGGTGCTTCGGATAGCGCCCGCGAAGCTCCTTCCTGACCTCGGGATAGGTTCGATCCCAGAAGCTCCGGAGATCGCGCGTCATCTGGACCGGCCGCCCGTTCGGCGCAAGCAGCGCGAACGTGATCGGCTCCTTGCGCACGCCCACTCTGGGTGTGTCGGCAAGACCAAACAGCTCCTGGAGCTTCACCGCGGCCGACACGCCTCCGCCATCGTCGTATTCGAGGCGCACGGACCGGCCACTCGGAACAACGATCGCGTCCGGCGCGTCGCGATCGAGCGCGCGCCGATCCTCCCCTGACAGCGCGCGCGATACCGACACGTCCGCAAGAGACCGCGCGCCCATCGCCGCACTGTCCACCAGCTGTCTGAGGTCCGCGGGCCGCCCGGCAAAGCGCAGCCGGCGGAGCAGTTGCTGGTCGGCTTGGTCCGGTCCCCTCGTGAGCCACGCCTCCGCGAGGAGCGCGGCGGCCACCGCAGGGTCCGGCGTCGCTGGTTGTTCGGTGAGAACGAGAGCATCGTAACGGGTGAGGACCGTTGCCTTGACCGAACCGCTGCCGGGATCGAATCGATTGACGACTTCGGTCGCGTTGGGCGCGAGCCACTCACGCTCGACAAGGCTCGCCAGACGAACGCTGGCATTCGAGCCATCCTGACTCCGGACCGCGCGGGCTGCGGAGTTCGACGAGTGAACGTCGAGAGCCACGAGGAACTCGCCCTCGGTGACGCCGCTTTCAGGCGCGACGACGGCGCCGGCGCCAGACGCCAGGCGGACACGAGGCGACCGGGGCTCGCGACGCTGCGCAACGCGATCGGGATAGCCGGCGAGCACGGCCCGGCGGAAGTCCGCCTCGGACAGCGAACGGTTCGCCGGGGACACATTCGTGGCGAGCTGCTCGATCTCGCGCGCAACCCGCTGAACGTGAGGCGGGACGCTCGGCCATCGATCGACTGCGGACAGGAGGTCCGAGGTAGTCGCCTGCGCCTGGCTCCCTCGAGGCGCCAGGACGTGGCGCTCCGAGAGGAGCGCACACGCTCGGGCCATCGATGTTGCGCCGTCGGCCGCGACGAGCATGCGGGCCAGACGCGGGGGCAACGGCATGCGTTGAAGGCGGCGTCCGACGTCCGTCAACTGCCCGCCTTCGACGGCGCCCAGCCGGTCCAGGAGGATCAGCGCGGCCTCGACGGCCTCGTCCCGCGGACGCTCGAACCACTCGAACGTTCGCGGGTTTCCGCCCCAGGCCATGATGTCGAGTACCGTGGCGCAGAGATCGACGCGATGAATCTCGGGCTCGCGGTGCGGCCGCAGCCGATCGCGGGCATCCCAGAGGCGGCGCACCGAACCAGGACCGAGTCGAGCGGCGCGTCCCGCGCGCTGATCGGCCGAATCGGCGGTGATCCGTTCGATCTCGAGGCTGTCGATCGCGCGCTCGACATCGTAGCGAGCCACCTTGTGCAGCCCGGAATCGACGACAGCCGCGATGCCGGGCACCGTCACCGACGTCTCGGCGATGTTGGTCGCCACCACGATGCGGCGCCGTGGAGATTTCGACGGGCGGAGCACCGCGTCCTGCTCGCCCGCGTCGAGCGATCCGTAGAGCGCCACGATGTCGGCCGACTGGTTCCCGCCGCGGACGCTGATTTCGTCAATGGCGCGCCTGATCTCGAACGCGCCGGGCAGGAAACACAGGATGCCACCCGTCGTCGTCGCCGTCAGGCTGGCGACGGCATCAGCGACGGACTGGCCGGCTGCGTAGCCGATGTCGAGCGGGTATGAACGTCCCGGAACATCGACGACCGGGCAATCGTCGAGGAATACGGACACCGCCGCGCTGTCGAGCGTGGCGGACATCACGACGATCCGCAGATCGTCCCGCGCGCGCCAGGCCTGCCTGGCCAGGGCGATCGCGAGATCCGCGTATACGGTGCGCTCGTGGAACTCGTCGAGCACGATGGTGCGAAACTGGGAGAGGAGCGGATCCTGCTGGAGGCGCGACGTCAGCACGCCCTCCGTCGCAACCAGCAGCTGGGTTCGCGGACCGAACCGGCGCTCCAGCCGGACCTGCCACCCGACTTCCCCGCCGATCGTCCAGCCGCGCTCATCCGCGATGCGCTGCGCGATGGCCCGCGCGGCGACGCGCCGGGGCTGTAACAGAATCACCGGGCCATCGGCGCACAGCGCCGGCGGTACGCGCGTCGTCTTCCCGGCGCCTGGCTGGGCCGTGACCACGACCGCACGCGATTGCCTCAGGTGCAGGCTAATCGCGTCGATGAACGGATCGATCGGAAGCGGGTCGGGCACGCGGACATTCGCCCGGACGAAGCCGGACGCTGCGTGCTAGGCCGTCGTGGCGCCAACACCGACCGGGCAGCTGACGCCTGTGCCGCCCAGCCCGCAATAGCCGTCCGGGTTCTTCGCGAGGTACTGCTGGTGGTAGTCCTCGGCGTAGTAGAACGGCGGCGCCGGGAGCATTTCGGTCGTGATGGGCCCGTAGTTGGCTTTCATCAGCTGCTGCTGGAACGCGCTTCTCGAGGTCTCCGCGGCCCGCCATTGCTCGTCATCGAAGAAGTAGATGCCCGAGCGGTACTGCGTGCCAACGTCGTTTCCCTGGCGCATCCCCTGCGTGGGATCGTGATTTTCCCAGAACACTTTCAGCAATTCCTCATAACGAACTTTCGCCGGATCGTACACAACGAGCACGACCTCGTTGTGACCGGTGAGGCCCGAGCACACTTCACGATACGTCGGGTTCGGCGTGTGGCCGGCGGCGTAGCCCACGGCTGTCGAGTAGACGCCGGGCAGCTGCCAGAACTTCTTTTCCGCGCCCCAGAAGCAGCCCATGCCGAACATCGCCGTCCGGAACCCGTCGGGAAACGGCGGTTCGAGGCGATGGCGGTTGACGAAATGCATGTCGGGCACGCGCATCCGTTCGGAGCGGCCCGGCAACGCTTCAGCGGGCGTCGGAATACGAAGGGACTTCATGGTTTTTTCTCCGGATCAAAGGTCAGCG
>Ga0068871_100001156_pt1 | contig 17726 bp, 11 predicted proteins | sample KBSMisM72_FD_72750 | JGI IMG/M metagenome (GOLD analysis project Ga0068871, IMG submission 72750) | Miscanthus rhizosphere microbial communities from Kellogg Biological Station, Michigan, USA - KBS Miscanthus M7-2 | ecosystem: Host-associated > Plants > Roots > Rhizosphere > Soil ... | reverse complement strand
TGTCGATTACGATCTTGTCCAGCACTACACCAGCGTCGACCATGTAGATCTTTAAAGTGTGCGCACCGGCAGCAGCGATCTCATGAACCGAAACGCCCGTCGTGCTGGCATTGAGCACATTCAGCGACCATTGACGCGACGGCGTTTGCAGATCATCTCCAACGGTAACAATCTGTGGCGGTTGGTTGTCGAAACCAATCGCGTATCGTAGACCTCGTCCAGTTACGATCGAAAAGCTCGGCAACAAATAACACGTCACATTGAGTTTTCCCGGCGTGAAGAAATAGACCGAATAGCTCATGGCAGGAGCTATGTCGATATCCTCGGGCTTAAAACTTTCAGCGGTCGTGGGCGACACGCTAACAGCGTCGCCGCTTCGACCCAGTCCTGGGATTGTAGACCAGCGCTCATTACGCACCCCGACCGAAGTCTCAGAGTAGTGTTCAGCCTCGATCGAAACCACACCTCCAGCTTCGATAAACGTGTTCCGTTCCAGCGTTATTTTCGGATTGAAGACGGGAACGGTTATGACACGCCGCACGCCTACGGCGCTAACTTCAACAGTTCCTGAGAACTTCGCATTCTTCGGTATCCGCGTCCAATCAATCGAGACGCGCACGCGTGTGTCCTGCCGCAAATCTCCGCCCTTGTGACTCAGCGTGATCCAGCGTTGCCTTGTCGTAGCTTTCCATGGAGCCGGAGAATTGCCCGTGTTGAAGACATCGATGAAGCGCGTCTCGCGTGTTAGACCATTGATAACCGGCAGCACCGCAGTTTCATCGTTCAGAGGCTCGCGACGGCCTTCAATGGCAACACCGAGTCCCGCTTTGTCGGGCAACTTCATCTTCAGAAGCGGTGCCGGCGCGACCGGCGTTCGCATGCGCATCGACTGCCACATGTCGCCGGGAGGCACTTCCGACATCATGTGATGCCACTTGCCGCCAGCGAGCTTCTCGTTGAAGTAATTTGTTTCGACATTCAACAGACGGGTGGACTCTTCACCTCTGCGCATCCATTCGCTCGCGCTCGCACGTCCCTGATTGAGGTATTCCCGCGCCTTTTCAAACGAGAAATACCGGCGATTGGCCAGTGCTGAAGCACGAACCGGATAGACCACCATTTCATACATCGCGTCTTTTAATGGAGGAGGACATGTCGCGTAGAGCCGATCGGCCTGATCCTTCAGTGCCTCGTATGCATCGATTCTTTGCTGTACCTCGTCGCCATAGTCGAACGCAGTCAAGGCAGTAGGCTTGCTATCTTCGTTCGCGAAATTCCATTGCAAGTGTTCGGGCTTACGTGCGAAGCCCAGGCGGTAATACTGGTCCAAAATTGAGGCGACCTCGTAAGCCTTCCGCGGTCCGAATTTTGTCTCCGCCCAGTTAACAAGAAAATTACCTACGTTGTCTTGTTGCCATTTCGATATGTCCCAACCCATTTGCATGAAGAGATCGATGCTTATCTCCGCGGGTTTTATGTCGCCGACGTTGAGCATCCAAAACTTACGCACTCCGTGTTCGTAAGCTTTCGACATCTCTTCCCAGATCAGTGAGGGCGGGGTGGTGTCGAGCCACAGATACGAGAGTGGCCCACCGAGATAAGAGACGTGGTAATAGACGCCAAAACCTCCCGCGCGTTTCCGTTCTGCTTCCGTCGGGAGATATCGAATGTAGCCGAAGTTGTCATCGGGAAAGACGATCGTGACGTCATCGGGGACCTTTAGTCCGTTGCGATAGTCTGACAGCACTTCTTTGTAAGGACAAAAAATTTGCGGGACGGTGGTGACGTCCGGCTTGACATGCTTTGCCAGTAACCCTCGTTGATCGGTAAATATTTTTTTTAGAACCTTGATGCGCTCAGGCTGCGTCTTCGGACCAACAATGGGGCTGTCGTGAATGCCACGCATTCCGAGGGTGTAGATGTTTTCAAACTTTCCGTTTTCCTCGACTCGTTGCTCCCAGTAGCGACGTACGCCATCGGCGTTTTCGATGTAGTTGTAGTCTTCGTGCTTCTCAACCCACTCCGTGACGTTGTTACGCAGCATTGGCTCGGCATGTGAAGAGCCCATCACGATCGCATAATCGTCTGCCACTTGCTTGTTATCCGCGTACAGGTTGAAAGCTTTAGCACAACTGTGCATCGCGGGCCAAAGCGTGTTGGCTTTCAAACGTAATAACAGCTCGAAGACGCGGGCGTAAGTCTTTGGTCCAATGTCGCCGAGTTTCGGATCGAAAGTTTTGGCGGCCCACGGCTGTAGGCCGAGGTCCTCATCGTTGATGAAGATGCCGCGATACTGGACCGATGGTGGACCGGCCCGTCGGGTACCGGCTGCAACAAAGAGACTATCTCGATGCCGCGGAGTTACGTCGGCCCACCAGTACCACGGGGAAACACCAATCGCCTCCGACAGCTCAAAAATTCCAAACGCGGTGCCGCGCCGGTCGCTGCCGGCAATCACCAGGCCCATGTTGACACCGGTAACAGGATCGGCAACCGTAGTAATCAGAAAGCTCTCCCATTGGCCTCGCAACTGACTCACGTCGAGCTTTCCCTGACTGATGAGTGAGTCGATAAACGAACTCTTTCCCACCGTTCCGGCGAAAACCACATGCCGGGACAGATTGTTGGCGTCGTTACGAACCACAGGTTTTTGGCCTGTTACCCGCTGCACGTCTTCAGCCAAATTCTCTGCCGCGATTTGCACGACCCTGAAATCCTCAGCAGATACCACGATATCCGATGCCCGTGTGCGTTCCGCCAGTTCGAAATCACCTACGTGGTACACGTCATGGATCCATGGAGTGTCTCTTTGGAAACCGGTTGTTGGTCCACTCACGATGATCAGAAACAGGATGCAGATGATTATTCGGTGCATTAAGCTATTCAGTCGCAGCATGCGGCGGATTATAATGCCAGGAATATGAAACGGAACATCACACTTTTATCTCTTCTGCTCGTTTGTGCAGCACTGCCCGGCGCGGCTAAGGTCGACACCTTTAAAGGCTCCGTAGGACTTCAGCTTTACAGTCTGCGCGATCAATTCAAGCAGGATGTTCCCGCGACTTTGGACCAGGTGCGTGCTTTCGGCATCACGAATGTTGAGTTAGCGGGGACTTACGGCGTCGCGCCTGAGAAGTTCAAGGAACAACTTGATGCGCGCGGGCTAAAAGCAGTTAGCGGTCACTTTTCCTACGAACAGTGCCGCGACCACATCGAAGACGTTGTACGCGAGGCGAAGTTGTTCGGCCTCGAGTACGCGGGCTGCGCGTGGATTCCGCACAAAGATCCGTTTGACGAAAAGACAACACGCGAAGCGGCGGCGGTTTTCAATCGCGCTGGTGAAGCACTTGCAAAATACGGAATCAAGTTTTTCTATCACACGCACGGGTATGAGTTCCTGCCTTATCGCGATGGCACGTTGTTCGACTTACTGATGGCCGAAACTAACCCTGCGTATGTGCACATTGAGATGGACGTCTATTGGATTGTTAATCCGGGACAAGATCCGGTGAAGTTCCTGGAGAAGTACGGGAAGCGGATCGACCTGATGCACGTGAAGGATATGAAGCGCGGCACGCCGCGTGGATTCACAGGGCAGTCTGACGTCACGAACAACGTGGTGCTGGGTGAGGGAATCATCGACTGGCCGAGCGTGTTTCGTGCTGCGAAGAAGGCCGGCGTCAAGTGGTACTTCATCGAAGACGAGTCGCCGACGTCGGTTGCGCAAATTCCACAGAGTCTTCGTTATCTCGAAAAGATAAAGTTCTGAGGCACAGATTATACGGATGAGCGACGGCGATTATTACTGATCGGAATTGCTTACAAATGCGATTCGCTTTCCATCGGGTGACCACGACGGGACGTTGATTGTTCCCTGGCCTCCATACACATACGCGATAACTTTTGGTTTCATAGTATCGACCGGCATGAGTCGAATGTAAACGTGTTTGTAGAACGGGTGATCGCTTGGGTTCACGTCTTTTAAGAACGACAGGAAGACAATCCACCGCCCGTCGGGCGAGATGTGTGGGAACCAGTTGTTGTATTCGTCATTCGTAACTTGTTCCGGGTCGCTACCGTCAGGCTTCATGCGCCAGATTTGCATCGTGCCCGAGCGTGTTGAGTTGAAGTAGATGTAGCGACCGTCGGGCGTGAACTCTGGTCCATCGTCTAATCCCTTGCTGTTCGTAAGATTTGTCTCAGCACCTCCCTGAGATGAAATCTTGTAAATGTCATACTCATCGTTTCGCCCGCCCGTATAGACCAAATACTTTCCGTCTGGTGACCAGCCGTGCAAGTACGAAGGTCCTTTATCTGTGATTTTGCGCGGCGTGCCTCCGTTCACTGGTAACGTATAGACGATCGACTGATTGTTATCGTCCTTGCTGTGATGGCTGATTGCGAGCATCTTGCCGTCAAACGAGAGAACGTGATCGTTATTGTTTTTGATGGCGAATCCGGTGTCGATTTCCGCCGGCACTTTCTTCGTCAAATCGAAGCGATATAGGCGGCCGTTGCGGTTGTAGATGAGTGCTTTGCCATCTTTGGTCCAGTTCGGAGCCTGAAAAGAGTCTGGCGCCGTATAGACAACGTTTCGCCTTCCGGTTGCGATGTCCATCACTTCGAGATTACTTCCGATGTAATCACGATACGGAACGAAGTTATCTTTGGCGGGCACGGTGATGCGAACGTTGCTGAAGACAGCTTTCTCGGTTACGTCTTTGTTATGCGAACATACAAATAGACCGACATAGACTTCGTCGCCCAGATCGAGAGACACTTCGCCGGTCGTAAACTCGTCGCCGAAGCGAGCCGCTGACATTTTGAACGTGTTGCCTTTTCTTTCGAGTTGCAGCACATCCGCCGCTCTGACTTTTGAGACAATTTCCTCGGTGACAGCGGCTTTTGTTTTTCGAAACTGTAATGACGTGAGTCCGTCGCCGTGTAGAACTGCCGAGGCGTGTGGAGAATCGTCGTCGAGGCTGGCGCGGACCATCCAGCCGATTTTTCTGTGCGGTTCGACTCCTTTGGCGGGAAAACCTGCATTGGCGGTGAGAATAAAGTTGCCTTTCAAACGTCGCCACACGAAATAAAATTCATCGCGATTGGCCCAGATGTTTGCTCCTGCGCCCTCAATTGTGTATTCGTCTTTGTCTGCGTCAAACGTAGCATGACCGGCGTGAAGCGGATTGCCCACATCGGTTTGATTGGAGAACGAACCGACCGAGCTTTGAGGAAAGTTTATCAATCCGATAGCGATCAAAAATATAATCAGCTTGTTCATGGCCGTGAATCATGCAAAATCATGGAAATCCTGTCTAGATGGAGATCGTAAACGTGACCAAAAGCAAACTGGGAGTTGGATTCATCGGCAGCGGGTTCGTCGCGAAGTTTCATCTTGAAGCATGGCGCGGGGTTCGCGATGCGGACGTCCTTGGTGTTTACAGTCCAAACACCGAGCACGCTAAAGCAACTGCTGCGCGCGCTCAAGAGCTGCGGGTCGGCAATGCGCGCGCTTTCAACTCGATCGAGGAGATGGCTGCTGCTCCTGAGATTGATTGCGTGTGGCTGTGTGGTCCGAATCACCAGCGTGTGCAGAACATGCAGGCAATCTGCGATGCGGTTCAATCGGGAAAGGGAAAACTGATCGGAGTTGCATGTGAAAAGCCGTTGGCCCGTAACGTCGCTGAGGCGCGACAAATGGTTCAACTCGTTGAGCAATCGGGATTGCTGCACGGCTACCTCGAGGATCAGATATTTGCGCCGAGTGTCACGCGTGGCAGAGACATCATGTGGAACCGCGCGGCCGCACTAACCGGCCGCCCGTATCTCGCGCGCGCCGCGGAAGAACACAGTGGTCCACACTCGCCATGGTTTTGGCAGGGCGAGCTACAAGGCGGTGGCGTGCTAAACGACATGATGTGTCACAGCATTGAAGTCGGGCGTTTCATGTTGACCAAACCCGGTGCGTCGCGCTCGAGCATTCGGCCCGTAAAGGTATCGGCACAGATTGCGAGTTTGAAGTGGTCGCGACCTGACTATGCCGAGATTCTCAAGCAGAACATGGGTAGGGAAGTCGATTACAAGACGAAACCGGCTGAAGATTTTGCGCGCGCCACAATCAACTACGTCGACGAAGATAACAATCCGCTCATCGTCGAAGTTACGACTTCGTGGAGTTACGTCGGTGCGGGTCTGCGTTTGAGTCTCGAAGTGCTTGGTCCGGAATACTCGTTGACGATGAACTCGCTCGATAGTGGTCTGAAGTTATTCCTGAGTCGTGAAGTGAAAGGCGCAGCTGGTGAAGACCTGGTTGAAAAACAAAATGCCGAACAGGGCTTGATGCCTGTACTTGGGAACGAAGCGGCGGAGTATGGTTACGAATCGCAGGACCGCTATTTCGTCCAATGCTTTCTCGATGATAAGCAGCCGGAAGAAAGTTTTTACGACGGTCTGGAAATAACTGAGCTGCTGATGACGGCCTACATGAGCGCCGAGCAGGAGCGCACGATCCAATTCCGCCCCGACGGACTGGAATCTTACGTGCCCCTCGTCGCTCAAGGAAAATGGACCGGCCGGTAAAGCTTTGCACAAAATAGGATCATTCTTGGATCGGGTCAGTACAGGGAGCGGTAGCGACCTGGTCAGTCGTCGGGTTTTGACTCCGATGCTTAGACCAGGTCGCTGCCGCTCCCTATACTGACCCGATCCAAGAATGACCGTCTAACGACTCAGCTCGGCTTCTGCTGCGATGTGGCCGAAGCTGGCCCACTGGTTTCCGAGGATGATCTGGCGAAAGATTTTCTCGGCTTCGTCACGCTGATCGTTGTAAAGAAACCAGTTTCCGAGTCCATAACCAACAGAGGCTTTGCTGAGTGGACTAGCTTCGCCGCTAATCTCCTTCAAGAGTTCCGCCGCAGTCATCGTTCCCTGGTAGAGTCGAATTAGTTTGTAGTAGTCCGCATTTTCGATCACATCCAGATCCGGTTTGATCGCACCGACAACACTGGCGGCCTCTTTTGTACGGCCGAGGCGACGCAACGTCATGTATAGCCAATTCGTGGTTGCGACCAGCATGTCCGGATTTTTAGAAACCTTCTCGGCCTCGCGGTACGCCTTCAACGCTGCTTTGAAGTCTCCTTTTAGATAATGAGCAGCCCGAGGTGATACCAAATGTTCGACTGCAAAGTGCTCGTCGGAATGTTTCGCGCGTAGGCAGACCATCCGGTTCTACCTCGTCGGGTTTGCCTTTGATGAGTTTTGCAGCGTGATTGAAATCTACGATCGCCAAGTCAAAACAACGCAGCGTTATGAGTCGATGACCGCGATGTCGCAGGAATCGTGGATCGTCGGTAAACTTCCCCGCACCCTCCGTAAAGACCTTGATTGCGTCCTTGTAATGACCGAGGTAAGCGATTCGTCTGCCGAGCCAGATTAAGTTATCGGCAGTGGATTCTGCCTCCGCATTCTTGCGTGCTTCGGTAAGCTTCGCCTCAAACTCGCGCCGTATCTCTCTCGTAAGCGGCGGTGCGATTTCCTGAGCGCGTTGCAGACACGTTTGCGCGAATACTGGCGAGCAGCTTAGACAAAGAAATGAAAGGCAAAGAATGAATCGAGTCATGCGCCGTGTTGGCGCATTATACTAAAATTGAGCAGGTGCTTAATCCTTCGTCGCGATCCCGAAGACGTGATGCTGGCCGCGGATGATGAGCATTTTGCCGCCGATTGCGGGGGTCGCGATCATCACTTCTCCCATCGTGTTCCGCGCAAGCAACTCAAATGTCGAGCCGGCCTTGACCACAAAAACATCTCCATCTTCACTGGCGAAGTAGACTTTTCCATCGGCTGCTACCGGTGAGGCGCTGAACGAAGTGCCACTACCTAAACGGGCGCGGAAAGTCGGCTCGCCCGTAGTGGCCTGATATTGACTCAGGATGCCGTTGTCCGTGCAGACGTAGAGGTATCCATCATAGACAATCGGCGTCACGATGTGTGGTCTGATCTGCGAGCTTTGCCATGCGATGCTCTGAGTGTCAGTCGGCTTTATCTCTCCTTTGATCCCTGCATGCACAGCATAAAAATTATGACGCCCATTCGGTGAGCCACCGCCGAGAAAGTACAAACCGTCTGTAGTGATGGGCGTTGGGATTTTCACATCCACGCCGTCAGCCATTCGCCACAGTTCCTTGCCCGTCAACGGATCGTAACCACGATAGTATTTCGTTCCACTCGTAATTAACTCCGCGCGATTCTGATACTCGTAAATCGCGGGCGTGCTCCACGAACTGTCCTCTTCGCGCGGCGTTTGCCAGACACGTTTCCCGTCGGCAATATTAAAGGCCGCAATGAACGACTGGTTCTGCGTGTCGCACTGAACAATCGCGAGATTTTTGTAGATGATTGGTGAACTGCCAAAGCCCCAATGAGACTCGGCATCAGAGCTCCAACCGCCGTCAAGAACACCAAGATCCTGCTTCCACAAAAGTTTTCCGTCGAGGTCGAAGCAGTAGAGTCCTTCAGAACCGAAAGAAACGACGAGGTATTTACCATCGGTAGCTGGAGTCGAATTCGCATAGCTGGCTTTGACGTGTCGCTTGACCTTCGGGACACCTTCGTAAATCGACTTCTCCCAGATGATGCGTCCAGTCGTCTTGTCGAGACAGTAGACGCGCCAGCTATGCTTCGAATTATCGTTCGCAGAGGCGCCTGTATCAGTCAGCCCATGCACAAACTCTGAATTTGCGGCGCTGCTAATCGCAGTCGTAACGAAGATTCGGTCTTTCCAGATGATTGGACTGGAATGGCCCAAACCGGGAATCGGAGTCTTCCACAGGATGTTGGTGGATTTTTCTGCATTCCAGGTGGTCGGCAGATTATTGCCGTCACCGACACCGGTTCCGTTTTGTCCGCGAAAAGTCGGCCAGTTCTGTGCATGCGCCACTGAACACAATCCGAGGAAGAGTGCCGGCACCAGCAATATCTTCATAACGTTACTTCTTCTTTTTCTGGACGTACTCTTTAACGAACTCGATCAGTTGAGCGTGATTGCGCAGACCGATGCGATTGGCTTCTTCTAATGCCTTGTCGTAGTCCCAGCCGTCACGCAGCATGCGACGAATCATCCAGAAGGCGCCGACGCGAGTCCCCACTGCGCAGTGAATAAACACTGGTCCATTCTTGAGTTGTTCGTCAGTGAGTTTCAGGAAGTCGTCTGCGTCCAGCTCATCGGGGGCCGTGAATACAACGGGAATGTTGAAGTAGCTCATTCCCAGTTCCTTCACTTTTGCCGCCTCTTTCTCACCGTCGTGTTCGTCGTGCGGGCGCAGATTGATGATGACCTTGACGCCTGCGTCTTTGAGTTTTGGCCAATGCTCCGCCCAGGGCTGGCCTCCGGTCCAGACTTGATCGGTTAGCTTCAGAAAGCGGGGAATGCCTGTCAGTTCGCTCATGGCCGCTGTCTTCTCGATCAGCGCCATGTTGCACACAGGGCAATTGCCCGGCTCGTTATGAGATACGCCATCATGCCTGCAGCCGCAGGGAGGACAGACATATTGTTTTTTCTCTTGAGCAGCCACGCTTCGGGCAAGCGTGCCGAACGTGGTTAGCGCGAGCGAGCCCGCCACAACAAACTCTCTTCGGTTCATAGGAGCATCCTTTCGTCCGAAACTCTAACGACAACTCCCGCAGCCGTGTGGATATTTGCAGCGAAATCCCTGTAGATGGGATGAACGGACCCAAACCTGTGACGAAAGGAGTACGTACCACGGCACCTAACGATTCTTGAGTCGCTTGTATTCTTCTCTTGCGCTTTCGATCAAACCCCTGGTGTTCTTAACCCAGTCGATTGCTGACTTCTCCCATGTTTCCCACCCTGGCGGAAGACCCTTTTCTACGAACATGAGTTTAAGATCATCCACGGCGAGCGTGGGCTCACCGTCGAGTTCCTGGGCACCGGGCTTGTTAGCGAAGAACGCGAAGAGCAGGCCGAACTCTCCCGCGGATCCGATGAGGTTGTCCTTTCCTGTGAGTTTGGTGAACTTCTGTTGAACCTCTCGATGATCACCGAAGGGATTTATCGCCGCCAGTGTGATCGCGTTCGCTAATTCGCGGAAGTCTCGTGCGAACTCGAAATGGGCGTCTTCCCCAAGTACCGTCGACTCGGGATCTCTGATCACATTCTCCGCTATGAAGCGCCCGACGTCGGTGCGTTTAATCAAACCGTTTTTAGCAAGACCAATTAGTCTGGCAAAGTTCTCATCATTAAATCCACCTGAATCGAGCGTCTTCGGATCTTCTTGAAGTATGCCGCTGTGTCCCGCGTGTGAACCCTGTGAGCCGGGGAACTCCAGAGAAAACAGATCATTTGGAACGCGCTTGCTCAGCTCTCCGGAGTCGCCTCGCATAAGCCCATGATTGCCATTCGCAAATAGCACGAGCACTTCTCCGAGATGACCACCACCTGTGTTACCCAGCCTTCTGACATCTTCGACGCCGGCAAGCGGATTCTTCGCGTCGTTTCGTACCTTGAGGTGGTCCTGAGCCACGGCGGCGCCGATAAACGGGCAGGTAGCTTTCTTCTCCACCACCATCGCTCTTTCGACTTCACTAAGCTCTATTAAAGTGTCGTCACTCATACGCTAATCCAGCTTTGCACTAAAAATGCAGTTTTAGCCTGCGAAGCAGGCGCGAGCATAAAGCCTGGGGCGCAAGCCCCAGGATCAAAGCACGACAGATTTTCAAGCCCGCGAATGCGGGCGATAGACGGAATCGAGACGAAAAGCTAATGATTTTGATGGCAGCGAACTGTCGCCCATTTCATGGGCTCGTAATTCGGTTAATTCGGATCCTGGGGCTTGCGCCCCAGGCTTTATGCTCGCGCCTGCTTCGCAGGCTAAGTCTGCACTCTTAGTGCAAGGCCTGCTAATCCCTCTATTACATATGACTTTAACCCAGTATCCGTTTCCGCCGGCACCTTATCTGAATAGAAAATTCAGGCTGCGGTAATACGGAGAAGAGTTCAGCAACTTCTCCTTACAGCAGTAACCAATACTCAAAAGGAAGAAATCATGAGAAATCAAAGTTTGTTTATGAAAAGGATGACGGCGCTCGCGTTGGCGCTGATGTTTGTGTTTGCATCGACTATCACTCGCGTTCAGGCGGCGCCAGCTCCCGATCTTACGTCGCAGCAGATCGAGGCGGTGCTCGAGGACGCCTTTGCCGGGTTAGTTGCATTCGACGCTCAGCGCGTCGTCAACAATTTTGCCTCTGATGCGGTGCTTGAAGACCCGGTCGGAACTCCGCCAATGGTGGGAACGCAAGCCATCACCACTTATCTGGAATCGTTTCCGACGCTCTTCAATCAAATGAAACTCTACTCACTCGACATCAAGCCGCGCGGTCAGGAAGCTGCGGTCAAGTGGAGAATCCGTTTCACAACCAAGTCCGGACACGTCTTCTTCCTGGAAGGCATCGGCTACTTCAGGTTCAATCAGGAAGGGAAGATTCAGTTGGAGAAGGAATTCTTCGATCTGGACTACTTCATCGCTGAACTGCAGAAGTGATCTTTGGTCCACAGATTACGCAGATTCAAATCTGCGTAATCTGTGGATAAATACCGTGACAGGCTTCAACCTCACGTGGTATGCATACCTCATGAAGCCCTGTATCGCCCTCCTTCTCACCATCGTCGCGTTTGCTTCTGTGGCTGTTGCGCAAAGCACGACAGACAAAATAGAAATCGCAGTTCAAACAACGTCGCTGACGCTCGTTAACCCGGACCTCTCCACGTTCGATTCCACTCACGCTGGAATCGGCGGCAGGTTTACTTTCAACTTTAACCGGTCCATAGCCGCAGAGGCTGAGCTTAACTTCTTCCCTCAGAAAGCCAACTTTAACGACGCCGGCAGTACAGTTCAGGCTCAATTCGGAGTGAAGGCGGGCAAGCGCTTTGAAAAGTTTGGGATCTTTGGAAAAGTCCGTCCCGGTTTTCTCAGTATAGACAAATACAGTTTCACTTTTCCGCAAGGCTCGCAAGGCGGCGGCGCGATCTTCCCGATCGAGCGGCGGGCTTTATTTACCATTGATGCCGGTGGCGTTTTGGAATTGTATCCGTCCAAACGAATGGTGGTGAGATTTGAAGCCGGCGATACTGTTATCAGACATCCCGCGCTGTTTGTTCAGGTCTCTGCAACGGATCCCACTCTGTTTCAAGTACGTGAGTCAAAATTCAATCATAATTTCCAGTTCACTGCCGGTGTCGGGTTTCGTTTGGGAGATTTTCCTGATGAGGAAACGACATCGAGTAGCAGCGAAGAACGGACCCGGCGGTTTGAAGTGGGAACGCAGTTCACTTCGCTTTTTGTGAACCCGCAGTTTACCTCGCAGATCTCAACCGTGTCATTCGAACATACGGAGCCTGGATTTGGGACTCGCTTCACCTTCAACCTGACTGACAACATCGCCTTCGAAGCTGAAGGGAACTATTTCACCCGCTTGCTGCAGTTTTCGTTTCCACAGGGCGGCCATATTTTTCAGGGACAGTTTGGCGGGAAGGTCGGCAAGAGATTTGAAAAATGGGGCTTCTTCGGCAAAGTCCGACCAGGCTTTGTGGGCTTCACTCGAGCAATTGAATTTTCCTCGCAGTCACCGTTCCCGCGTACCGTAAAAAAACTCTACCCGTCTTTCGATATTGGTGGAGTCTTAGAGTTTTATATCTCTCCGCGATGGATGGCCCGATTTGATGTAGGCGACACGATAATCCGTTACCCCGAGATATCGATTTCAAGCGTAGGGCAACTCCCGGTATTCGTCATCCAACCAAAAGCGACGCGCCATAATCTTCAAGTCAGTTCAGGAATCGGGTTTCGGTTTTAGCCACAAAAAGACACGAACCTCTTTGGAGTGCGGCGGCCTGACGCCGCTTTGTTATCGACCACGCTTGATCAAGACCAAATCGGCGCCAGGCCGCCGCACTCCAAAGTATGCCTACACGTGACAGCGTCCATCTCAGATGGTATGCATAGACGCATGTACCGGCTCTGGAATGTTGACGATCAAGCAGCACGCTTAGCGGAGTTGACCAGCCATGACTCCGACGTGAAGGAAGCACCCTTGCGGCGTGATGTGCGTTCGCTTGGTCGTTTGCTGGGCGAAGTGCTGAAGGAGCAGGCCGGCGACCAGTTGTTCTCAGCCGTCGAAGAGTTGCGCCTGTTGTTAATCGAGCACCGCGAGTCGCACGCGCAAACAGAACACGACGTTGACAGCGTGCAACGCCTGATCGAACGTGCTGAGAGTATTGTCAGTCGGCTGGATGTAGCTGAAGCGCACCAGATGGCGAAAGCGTTTGCGATCTATTTCGAACTGACAAACCTCGCTGAAACAAATCATCGCAAACGTCGCCGCCGGGCCGCACAGACATCGCCTGAATTGCTGGCCCAGCCCGGATCGTTTCTGGGAACTCTGCGCCGCATGCGTGACGCCGGTATCACTCAACAGCAAGCCCTCGGGTGGCTGTCGAAGATCGAAGTCATACTTGTATTCACCGCCCATCCGACCGAAGTCGCACGACGCACCGTGCTATTCAAACGACAACGTATCGCCGCCGAGCTCGAGCAATTAGATCGTCTGCCGTTGACGGAAAGAGAGTCAGAAAAACACGAGCAGGCAATCATTGCGGAGATAACCGCACTCTGGCAGACGGATGAGGTTCGGCGCCGCCAGCCGCGAGTGCGCGACGAAATAAGGATGGGCCTTGACTACTATCCGAGTGTTTTGTTTGAGACGTTGCCGGCGTTGTATGAGGAGCTGGCCGAAGATTTCCGTGAGGCGTACGGTGAAGAGTTGCCGGCGAACGCGTTGCCACGAGTGTTACGGTTTGGTTCGTGGATCGGCGGCGACCGCGACGGCAATCCGTTGGTCACGCCCGAGTGCACGCGAGATGCGTTGCAGATCGCGCGCGAAACGATTCTCGGTTACTACGTCGAGCGCGTGAATGATCTGATTTGGCAGCTCAGTCCTTCGACGTATCAGGTTCCAGTCTCAACCGAACTGCAGGATGCGCTCAACTCCTATGCGGCGACTGTTTCGGCGCCCGAGCTCAATCCGAAAAGACATCCGCCACAGGAACCTTATCGACGTTTTCTCGATTACGTGTTGGCGCGTCTCGTCCAGGCGCGTGACGATCGGGGCAACGCAAATGCATACCACAGCGCCGCTGAGTTCTATGTTGATCTGAGTCTTGCGCGTCAGAGTCTCTCTGCGAATGGCGGAGAACGGATCGCGAGGTTCATGTTTGATCCACTGTTGCGACAGGTCGATACTTTCGGCTTTCACTTGCACACGCTCGACGTTCGCGAGCATGCGAGAGTTCACAAACGCGCGTTGCTCGAGTTTTCAGGTGCTGTCGCAGCGACCGAAGGATCGCTTCCGGCGGCGCCATCCAAAGAGACTGTGAAATTGTTTGACTCATTGAGGATGGTCAGTGCGGTCAAGCGCGACTTCCCTGCCGAAGCGATTCGTAGTTATGTGATCAGCGGAGCGCAGTCGGCGGCGGACGTGACGGCGCTGGTCTCACTGGCTGAGTTAAGCGGTGTACAGGTCGCGGCAACAAGTGGATCGGATCCGGGCGTGATGCCGGTGCCGCTTTTTGAATCGATCGAGGATTTGCGTAACTGTCCATCGGTCTGCAGGAGTTTGTGGACCAGCGCCGATTACGCGCGTTTGCTCGACTCGTGGGGTAGGCGGCAGGAAGTGATGCTTGGGTACTCCGATTCAAACAAAGATGGCGGAATGCTTACCAGCACGTGGGAGATATTCAAAGCCCATCGCGCGCTCCACGAGGTCGCTGCCGAATGCAACGTGGGGCTCACACTCTTTCACGGACGAGGTGGAACGGTCGGGCGTGGTGGCGGTCCAACTCATCACGCGATCATTGCGCAACCGCAGGGCGCCTTCACCGGTCAGATAAAGATCACTGAACAGGGCGAGGTGATGAATTGGAAGTACTCGGAGCGAATACTTGCGGAGAGAAATCTCGAGTTGATGATTGCCGCGTCGCTGGAAGCGCTGTCGCGGCCCAATAATATCGCTGGATTTGCTAATTTGGACCAGGAGAGTGAAGCGGCACTGGAGCAAATGTCTCAGGATGCGTTTTCGTTCTATCGCGAGAAGATCGCCGAGAACGAAGCGGTGCTGACGTACTTCGAAGAGGCGACTCCGGTTAAGGAGTTGGAACACATGAGGATTGGTTCCCGGCCCACGCGACGGAGTTCACAGCGCGGGCTCAATGATCTCCGCGCGATTCCGTGGGTGTTTGGTTGGATGCAGACCCGTCATGTCGTGCCGGCATGGTTTGGAGTTGGCTTTGCGCTGGAACGTTTCTCGGATGCCAAGTTGCTGGAAAAGCTAATGCAGTTTCCATTCTTTATCGAGCTCATCGCGAACGTGGAGATGGGATTGGCGAAGGCCGACCTCTCGATTGCGCGTTTGTATGCGGGTTTGGTTTCCGATGCGGCATTGAGAGAACAAGTGTTCAGCATGCTCTTTGAAGAGTTTGAGCGGACCAGAGCGATCGTGCTGCGTTTGACCGGGCAGACGACGTTACTCGAGAAGAACCCGGTGTTGGCGCGTTCGATTCGCCTGCGCAATCCGTACGTCGATCCGTTGAGTTTGATTCAGGTTGAGTTGCTGCGACGGAAGCGACGCGGTGAAGACAACGACAACCTGAACTACGCGCTTGCGGCAACAATCAACGGCATCGCCGCCGGCCTGCGGAATACCGGTTGAGTATTTGCCACAAAAAGGCACAAAAGACACAAAAAGAAGAACGAGCGAGACCCCTAAATCCCACCCACGGCAGTGGGCGGATTGTTCAAGTCCTTTCTATAGAATCGTCTCTTAGGAAGTTTTAATCCCGCCAACGGAAGTGGGCGGATTGTTCAGGTCCTTTCTATATAAAACCGTCTCTTAGGAAGTTTTAATCCCGCCAACGGAAGTGGGCGGATTGTTCAGGTCCCTCACTATTTATCTGCTCGATAAATAGGTTGGACTTGAACGATCCGCCCACTGCTGTGGGCGGGATTAAAACTTCATTTAGACTCGGGTGTAGAAAGGACTTGAATAATCCGCCAACTGTCGTTGGCGGGATTTAATCTTTCAAAATTTCCTCGCACGGAATAAAACAACGACTGCTCTAGTTACCACATAGGAATTAGCAGGACACTAGATTTCAGGAGAGCAGATCATGAAGAGAGTGTTTTTATTCCTGGGTATTCTTACTGTAATTACATCCATTTCGCTGCAGATCTCATCGGCCGCCGATTCAAAGGTCCGTCATACCATCATCGCCGCGACGGGTGAGGCGGCTCCCGAAGGCGGGAACTATCTTTCATTTTCCAACGTCAGCTTGAATGCGCGGCATGACGTCGCATTCGACGCAAGTGTCGGCGGCACGACCGGTGTTTTTGTGAGCGATGGCAAGACTGTCTCGACCACTTCGCTCGGATTCGCAAGTAACCCGTTCATCACTCCTACCGGCGACGTCGTATTTGACGTGAACAACTCCGACGTCTATAAGAACAACGGAAAATCCATCGTTCCTCTTGTGCGGAGCGGAGACCCAGCACCCGGCGGCGGAACATTGACTCCATCCGGTGAACTACGCGAAACGAATAATAACGGCACGATCGGCTATAGCGCATTTGTGAACAACTCAACTGCCACGCAGGGAATTTTCCGAAGCGACGAAGGACAGACGATCGCCATCGCTCGCGATGATATAGCTCCGCCGACCGGCGGCGCGTTCACGATATTAGGTAACACTGTGATTAATGATCGCGGGCAAGTCGCGTTCTACTCAAACATGACGGGCGGGACAGCCGACTTTGGCATCTTCCGCGGTGAGGGTGGTGACCTCACGCCGGTGTTCGTCACCAATCAGACCGGCCCGGGAGGTGAAGTATTTGCAGACTTTGGTAATCCGGTTATCAACAATCACGGCCAGATTGCGACGACGGTATCATTGAGCAATAGCGACATTGGTATCTACGTTGGCAATGGGACGGACACGGTCACAATTGCTCTCCAGGGCCAACCGGCTCCGAAAGGCGGCAACTATAAAGGCCAGTTTGTTGCTCCGACCAGATTCAACGACCTGGGCGACGTGGCTTTCGACGCACGATTGACGGGCGGGACCAGTTCAAGCGGTATCTTTCGTGGTGACGGCAAGCGCACGGTTGCGATCGCACTCACTGGAACCAACGCGCCCGGAACAACAGGAACATTTGCAGCCTTCCGCGACCTCCAACTTCTGAATGACGGCCGCGTTGCGTTTATAGCTTTACTGACGCCTGGTGTGGGCGGCGTGAACGCCTCGAATAACATGGGAATCTGGATTGGCACGTCAGACGAGGATCTTCAGCTCGTGGTGCGAACGGGTGACGTGATTGAGGGGAGAGTGCTGACGCGCATTGTGCAGGATGCTCAAGCTCATCAGTTGGCCGTAAACGAGAATGATGTACTCTGGGTAGCCAACTTTGGCGCTGCCAGGGCCGTCGTGTTATCTCGTGTTACCGGCGCGAACGAGGAATAGTAAACGATCAATTCGCGCAGGCGACTTTATTGATTCGCCAGCCGGCGGCAGTTTTGATCAGCGTTAGATCGATCTTGATCTTATCCGTTTCACCTGAAGGCAGCGTCACTGTTTCAGTGGCGCTGCTGTTTTTGATCTG
>Ga0068871_100001155_pt1 | contig 17728 bp, 13 predicted proteins | sample KBSMisM72_FD_72750 | JGI IMG/M metagenome (GOLD analysis project Ga0068871, IMG submission 72750) | Miscanthus rhizosphere microbial communities from Kellogg Biological Station, Michigan, USA - KBS Miscanthus M7-2 | ecosystem: Host-associated > Plants > Roots > Rhizosphere > Soil ... | reverse complement strand
CCCTCATGGTGCTGCTGCTGGGCGGTGTCGCCTCGCTGTACCAGGGTGTGCACCGCATCCGCGCGCCCGAGCCGATTCAGTCCCCCGCGATCAGCCTCGCCGTGCTCGCCATCGCCGCGGTCTTCGAGGGCTCCTCGCTGTCAGTGGCCTTCCGCGAGTTCAAGCGGGTGGTCCGCGGGCGCGATGTCCCTCTCTGGCGCTTCATCCGCATCTCGAAGGACCCGAGCCTCTACGCAAGCCTGCTCGAAGACTCGGCCGCGCTGATCGGGATTGCGATCGCCACGGTGGGCGTGCTGGCCTCCGCAGTCTTCCATGTCCGATGGGCGGACGGCGCGGCGTCGATCGCCATCGGCGGTTTGTTGACGGCGGTCGCCGCCGTTCTCGCCAACGAAACCCGCAGCCTCATCGCGGGTGAAGCCGTCGCGGCACCCGTAATGGCCGAGATCACGCGACTGCTCCGCGCTGATACTCGAATCGAGAAGGTGAACGACATTGCCACGCTGCACCTGGGGCCGAAGGCCGTCCTCGTCGCGCTCACGCTCAGCTTCACGTCCGATCTGACGCTCGCGGAGCTGAGAACCGCGATTCGCGATCTGACGGCCGCGATGCAGCGGGCCGACGAGCGGATCGCCTACGTCTACGTCCGCCCGGCGCCGGACCCTGAGGCCCGTCCCCACCCGGCTTCATCGCCATGACGCCTTCCCATCGCCCCGATCACACGTCGCCGCTGCCGTTTGCGGATCGGCATGAGGCCGGCGTCGAATTGGCGTCCAGGCTGGCGGAGTACAAAGGACGTGAGGATCTCGTGATCCTCGGGCTGCCGAGAGGCGGCGTACCGGTGGCGTTCGAAGTCGCCCGGATCCTCGAGGCGCCGCTGGACGTGTTCGTCGTCCGCAAGCTCGGGATGCCGGGCGATCCGGAATTCGCCATCGGCGCGATCGCGTCAGGCGGTGTCCGGATTCTCAGAGAAGACGTGATCCGCGCGCAACAGATTCCGCGCGCGGTGATCGAAGCCATCGCCCAGCAGGAGATGGCCGAGCTCGCGCGACGCGAGCTCGACTATCGACAAGGCCGTCCGCTGACGCCGCTGCGCGGCCGGGCGGTCATTCTCGTTGACGATGGGCTGGCGACCGGATCGTCGATGCGGGCGGCGGTCGAAGCCGTACGCCTCTACGATCCGGCTCGAGTCGTCGTGGCAGTACCGGTCGGCGCCCCGCCGGCTTGCGAGGAGCTCGCGGCTCTAACCGACGAGACCATCTGCGCCCGCATGCCGGAATCGTTCTCGGCGGTGGGCCGATGGTACCGGGATTTCTCCCAGACCACCGATGCGGAAGTCAGGACGTTGTTAGCGGAGCACGCGGCCCGCGTGCCCCCGGGAAATCCGCCGCGATAGGCGGTGTCGCGACCATCACGGCGGTTGACGCTACTTCGGCGAGCACTCAGCAGCGATCATGCGAACCGAGCTCACCTTCAGGTGCGGTGTGCTGTCAGCGGCACGGCTGGCTGGTTCGGTGGCTGACGGAGCGCCGGCCGGCGCGGGCGTGCCGGTGATTTCGACCTTGTGGCCGACATGGCTCTTGAGGTCCGCCGCGGACCCGTCGAGCGCGTACGCGCTGGCGATGCTCGCCGACGGCATGGAGCCCGTCGTCCCGGTCGTCCCTGTCGCCGTTGAGGGCGCGTCGGACTTCATCACGCTCGTCAACTTGAAGGCGGGCGCGGTCGGGGAGTTCGCGGCCGACATGGTATCCGGCTGTAAACACCCGGTGACGGTAATCGTGTCCTTCGCTGCGCCGGCCGCCGTCGAGCCACTCTGGGCCGACATTCCGGCGGTCGTCAGGCACGCCACGGTCGCCACTATCCATACGTTTCGTCTCATGTGTACCTCCACGATCCGCCTCTGCAAGCGCAATACCCCTCTGCTCTTGATGAGTCCTCTCTTGAATGCGACGCGCGGTTGGTGTTTGCTGCGCTGACCTGTGTCGCCATCTGCGGCGAGTGTGTGAGGATCATTCAACTGTGAAAGAGATGCACTACAGTTCGCCGAGCTCTGCCTTGAACCGCACTTTCGTTCCGCATAAAATCCCCTCGCTATGCCGTGGCGCTGCCCAGCGTGCGGGATTCAGATTCGCCACAGCCCCGTTGAGCTCATGCCTCGCCCAGGGCATCGCTACCGCTGTCACGTCTGTCGTCTCGAGCTGGTGATGGACGAAGAGACACAACGAATGACCGTCCCGCCCATCGACGAGCAGCGTCCGCCGGCGGCCTGGGACCGTCCGACACCACCGCCTCGGAAACGGCGATAGTTCGAGCGCGAGAGTTCGGAGTTAGTCGGGGGGTAAATCAGCCGGCGGCTGCATCCGCACGATCTTCCACGAGTCGCCGATCTTCCGGCACGCGAACAGCCACGTCCCCTCGCCTGTGCTTGCCGCCGCTCCCTGCGACAGATTCGACCTGCACGTCACGCTCGCGGTGTCGTCGCTGCGCGAGATGTCGCAGGCTGGGAAGGTGAGGTGGGTCCAGCGGCTGCTGTATGCGGTGGCGAATCGTGAGATCGCCTGGCGGATCTGCACCTCGTCGTCAGCAGCGGCGTGGGCTGGTTCGAAGGCGGGTGCCGGTCTTCGTGCCGGCTCGTCGCGGCCGGCCGTGCCGATTGGACCGTCGCTGTGTGGCGCCACCCCGGCCGCCGCCGGTTCCTGTTGAAGCGCCGCAACGTCGGTGGCCGTTGCGGCGGCAGGACTCGTGGGAAACCTGATTGACGAGCGCCAGACATAGGCGCCCGCGGCCAGGAATCCGATCAGCAGAACGATGCCGCGCCAGGGAATCTGTCTCGGGCGCGCGCGTCTGATGCCGGCCGCGAGAAGCGGCAACGCGGGGTGTGCAGGATCGGCCGAGTAAACATCCTGCAGTACGGCTCGTGCCTGTTCGATATCGCCCCGCTCGAGAGCGGCCCAGCCGCTGATGACACGGCTGTCGAGTTGCGGTCCAGATGGAGAGCTGAGCGGCGCGTCCATCACGGTGGGGGTCGGTGCGAGATTGGTGCCACTGATAACAGCTGTGCCGCGGCGCGGGTGGCTCAGCTCATCGGCGGCACGGGGTCGTTTACGCGAGCACAGGCGTCGCGGGCGCGGTGATCGCGACAAACGTATCGAGCACCGCCTCCGGCATCAGCTCCTGATTCCTGCTCGAGCGCGCCTGCAGCGCGATGTCGTGAAGAGAGAGGATACCGGCCAGTTGACCATCATGGCCGACGACCGGCAGCCGTCGCACCTTCCTGCTTCGCATCGTATCGAGCGCGGCTCGTACGTCATCGCCCGGCGCGCAGGTGTACAGATTCTTCGAGATGACTTCCTGCACCGGAATCTCGCCTTCCATCCGCGATCGGGTTGCGGCGGCAATACAGATGTCGCGATCGGTGATGATGCCGACGACCTTGCCGCGATCGTCCGTGACCGGCACGGCCCCGCAATCACCTTCCCACATGATCTTCGCCGCCGCGGCGAGATCCGTCGTGGGGCTGCAGCTCTTCACCGCCGACGTCATCAAGTCCTTGACCTTCATCTTCTGACCCTCCCTCTGCTCTCCGTCTGCGCTGGCTCGTACGATGGATGTGTAACGTGATGATGGGTGGGTAACGTGACTCAGAGATGAGCGGCGCGAGGCAGCGGGACCGGCAGCAGCCTCAACTGAGGCTCGAGTCTCCCTGCGGCGGCACGCTCATCCACCCGGCCGACTCCCAGGCGTCACGGATGCGGTTCGTCCATGCCTCGCGATCCCGGCCGGATGTCGAAACATGCGTGGCAACCGGCAGGCCTTCGTACAAAACCGAACACTCCGAACCGTTCGGTATCGACCGCTCGATGCACGTGAGGCGCCGGCTGGCCGAACACAGGATCCAGTGAATAACGTGAGTGCCGTCCATGACGCGAGGAGTTGCGATTCGGATGCCACATGCGATGGCCTTCAATCGCGGCGCGGCGCGCACATGACCGTGCGAGAGGTGCCTCGGCGGACTACAGTGGTGGGTAAGGATGACGCGGACGCCCGTCCGGAACGTGGATCTCCGCTGCGGACGAGCTATTTCTCCCGCGGCTTGAGCGCGCCGCGGAGCTTGTCGGCCAGAGAACCGAACCCCTCTGCCGGCGCCGCATCCTGGCGTTCGGCGTACTCGCGCATTTCGTCCCGCTCTTTGGCGTCCTGGATCGCCTTGACGCTGAGGCGAATGCGACGGCCCGCCGGATCGACTTCCAGCACCGCGACCTCGACGCCGGCGCCGATGGGAAACGCCTTCGCGACATCCGATTCCCTGGCCAGGCCGGTTTCGCTCATCGGGATCAGGCCGGTGCGGCCGGGCGCGAGGAACACGAACACGCCGAACTTTTCATGCCGCTCGACCTTTCCCGTCAGCCGCGCACCCGGGACGATGCCCGGCGTCGACGGCGCCGTGCCGCGAACCTGGGCTGGGTCATCCGAGACCAGCGCGACACCGATCCGCTTCTTCTCGAGATCGACGCTCAGAATCTCGAACGCCGCCGTCGTGCCCGGCGCGATCAGGCTCGACCATCCGTCCGCACGGCCGGTCGGCGCGAACGTGGATGCGTGCGCCAGCCCTTCGACGCCGGGTTCGAGCTCGACGAAGGCGCCGAACTCGGCCACGCGGGTGACGCGGCCGGTTCGCACCTGGCCGATCTCGTACGTCTCTCCGACGCTCGACCACGGATCGGCGCTGAGCTGCTTCAACCCGAGGGCAATCTTCTGGGTGTCCTCGTCGACGCGCAGGACCTTGACGGTGACGGCATCGCCGGCCTTGACGATCTGCGACGTGTCCGCAACGCGGGACCACCCCATCTCGGACACGTGGAGCAGGCCCTGCACGCCGGCGCCCAGATCGACGAACGCACCGAATTCGCGAACCGACGTGACGCGGCCGGTGATCACCGCGCCGGCGACGATCGATCGCCGGATTGCGGCGGCGCCCGCGCGCTGCTCCTCTTCGAGCAGTGCACGCCGCGAGACGACGAGATTCTTGCCGCCGTCCTTGTACTCGATGATTCTGAACGCGTAGACGCGCCCCTCGTGCGCCGACGGGTCGGTCCGGACCGTGTCGATCTGCGAGAACGGGCAGAACGCGCGCTGCCGCGCCATGCGCACCTCGTAGCCGCCCTTCACCGCCCGCTCGACCTTGCCTTCCACCGGGAGACCGGTCTGAAACGCGTCTTCGAGCTGCCGTGCGCTCGCCGCTCCCCGCACCAGCCGCCGGGACAACGTCAGCCCGCCGACGGTCGACACCACCATGGCCTCAATGCGATCGCCGACCGCGACCTCGAGGGCGCCATCGTCATCCTTCAGCTCGCCGATTTCGATCGTGGCTTCGCCCTTGCCGCCGACGTCGACGAACGCCACGTCCGAGCCAATTCCGACGATCGTGCCTTCGAGCGTCTGGCCCCGCTCGACACGCTTCGCCTGAATCGACGCTTCGAACATCGCGGCAAAATCTTCCTCGGGCTCGCTCACGACGACCTTCTCATGATGAAGTCATTATAGACCGCGGGCGATCGCCGGCCGCGCCGGCGGCCCGACGTCGCCCGAGAGAGGCGCACACAGGTCTGCTATTCTGATCGGGCGTATGGCGCACGATCACGCCGGGCACTCCCACACGCATGGCCACTCGCACGTGCCGCCGAACCTGTCGGGCCGTGCGATGGGCGCCGCCGTCGGGCTGACGCTCGCGTTCGTCGCGGTCGAAGCACTCGCCGGGTGGTTCGCCCACAGCCTCGCGCTGCTCTCCGATGCCGGCCACAACCTGGCGGACGCCGCCGCCCTCGGCTTCAGCTGGTACGCGCTCTCGATCGCCGACAAGCCGTCCCACGAGGGGATGACCTTCGGCTACCACCGCGTCGGCGTCTTCGCGGCGCTGGCCAATGCGGTCTCGCTCGTGATGATCGCCGCGTTCATCGCCTGGGAGGCGATCGTCCGGATTCGTCATCCCGAGATCGCCGACGGCACGATGATGATGGCGGTCGCGTCCGCGGCGATCGTCGTCAACCTGGTGATCGGCCTCTGGTTGCACAAAGGGGCGAAGGACGACCTCAACATCCGCAGCGCGTACCTGCACATGCTCGGCGACGCGGTCTCCGCGTTCGGCGTGGTCATCGCCGGCGTGCTGATCGCGACGACGCACAGTCCGCTGGCCGATCCGGTGGTCTCCTTGATCATCGCCGCCCTCATCCTCTACAGCAGCTTCGGGGTGCTGCGGGAGTCGGCGACGGTCCTGCTGGAAGGCACACCGCCCGGGACGGACATGCCGGCGGTGATCGCCGCGATCAAGAACGTCGGGGGCGTCCTCGACGTGCACGACCTCCACGTCTGGATGGTGGGCCCGGGCGTCGTCGCATGCAGCTGCCACATCCTGGTGGCCGAGCAAAGCATTCGCGAGGGCCAGCAGGTGCTGCGCGCCGTCGTGCGCGACATCGAGCGCCGCTTCCACATCACCCACACCACGGTGCAGATCGAGGTGGAAGGGTGCGAGGCCGACGACATGTACTGCACCGGCCGGCGCGCGCACGACGCTCACTGAGGCCGGAATCAAGAACTGCGCAGAACTGCGCAACGCCAGGGCCTCATCACGCACTACTTCTGCGTGCTGCGTGGTAGAATAAGTCTCCCCCGCACATCGATCACGCTTGACGACCGCGTCGGCAGGGCCACCGGGCCAGGCTCGCCTGACCAGCCATGTACGCGCTTGAGGCTCAAGGACAGACATGTACACACGATTCCTTTATTTTCGACCCCTTGCGGGTGTCGCGGCCCTCGTCGGCGCCGCCGTTGTCTCGGTCGGCGCGCAGCAGCCGGCGTCGCCGCCGCCGATACAGCCGCAGGAAGTCTTCCGCAGCGCGGTCGATGTCGTCACGATTCAGGCGTCAGTGCGCGACGGGCGCGGGCGGGCGCTGTCGGGTCTGACGGCCGACGATTTCGAGGTCCGGGACAACGGCCAGATCCGGCCGCTGTTGTCGCTGCGGTCCGATCAGCGGTCGCCGCTCAGCCTCGCCTTTCTGGTGGACATGAGCGGCAGCATGCGAGTGGGCCCGAAGATCGATTTGACGCGGCGGGCGTTCGAGGCGATGTTGTCGCAGCTTGGCGAAGCCAGCGACGAGGCTGCCTTGTTCACGTTCGATTCGGCGCTGCATGAGCGTCAGGACTTCACCACCGATCTCGTCCGTTTGCAGAGCGCGCTCACCGACTTCCGGCCGTTCGGGACGACCTCCTTGTACGACGCAACCGCATCAACCGCGCGGCGCCTCGCCAACCGCTCCGGCGCGAGGAAAGCGATCGTCGTGCTCACCGACGGCATCGATACCAGCAGTTCGCTGACGGCATCGGAAGTGTCCGGCCTGGCGAGTTCGATCGACGTGCCGGTGTATATCGTCGCGACCGTCCCGTCGCTGGATCAGCGCCTGATGATTGAGCGCGCCGATCGCCTGGGAAACGGCGCGGCCGACCTGCGCGACCTGGCGGAGTGGACCGGCGGCCGGCTGATCTTCGCGAGCAGCTTTGGCGAGTCCACCGCCGCGGCGGCGCGGCTGGTCACCGAGCTGCGGCAGCAGTACGTGCTCGCGATCGAAGCGGCCGGCGCCCGCGAGTGGCGGCGGCTGGACGTCCGCGTCAGGCAGCCGTCGGCCACGGTGAAGGCGCGAAGCGGCTACTTCGGCGGATGATCTTGAATAGGAGATCAAGAGATCAGAAGGTATTTCTTTCTGGAAAGAGCCTCCTGTTCTTCTGCCCTCTTGTTCGAAGACCCTTCTGAACTCTCTTCAAGGCGGACTCGACGCGCGCCGCGGCGGCCTCAGCGTCACCGCTACACCTCGACGCGGCGGCGTGGCACACTTGCAGGTGGGCTGCGCCGCCCGAAACATGAATTCGACTCCCCCGCTGCCATCGGGGCCGCGAAGGCCCGACAGGCACCCGCTGGCGCCGGCGCCGCCGGTCGCAGACGATCCGGCGTCCGCCCGGCTGGTGCTGCGCGACGGCACGGTCGCAGGCGTCCGGCGATCCCGCCAGGACGATCGCGCGGCCATGCGCCGGTTCTTTCATGAGCTCTCACCCGAATCGCTCCGCCGGCGGTTCTTCACCGCCAGCGAACCGGCGGACGCGCTGGTGGATCGCCTGTGTGATTCGTCCGACGAGCAGCGCAGCGTGACCCTCATCGCCGAGCGGACGCTGGCCGGCGACACCCGGATCATCGCGGTCGGTTCCTACATTGCGACGACGGACGCCGCGGCCGAGGCCGCGTTCGCCGTCGACGATCGTCTCCAGGGCCAGGGCCTCGCCACCGAGCTGCTCGAGCGGCTCGCCGTGATCGCGGCAGGTCACGGCTTCCGGCGTTTCGATGCAACCACGCTCGCCGACAACTACGCGATGCTGGGAGTCTTCCGCGATTCCGGTTTCGAAGTCCGCTCGAAGTCCGCCAGCGGCGCCATCGAGGTGACGCTGAACCTCATCCCGTCTGCGGAAGGCGTCGTGGCGGCCGAAGCGCGCCGCCGGCGCAGCACCGCGGCATCGCTGCGGCCGGTGCTCGAGCCGCGGGCGGTTGCGGTGATCGGCGCGTCGCGCGATGCCGCCGGCATCGGCCGGCGGATTCTCGATGCGCTCATCGGTGCCGGTTTCAGCGGCCCGGTCTACCCCGTCAACCCCGCCGCAACCGAGATCGCCGGGCTGCCGGCGTACGGATCGGTGCGCGACGTACCGGGGGCGGTGGACCTGGGCATCATCGCGGTGCCGCGCGATCGCGTGCTCGCGGTGGTGGACGATTGCGCCGCGGCCGGCGTGAAATCGCTGGTCGTGATTACGGCCGGCTACGCGGAAGCCGGCGACGAAGGCCATGCACGCCAGCAGGAGCTGGTCGAGCGCGTCCGCGGCTACGGCATGCGGATGATCGGCCCCAACTGCATGGGGGTGCTCAACGCGAGCCCGGCGATGCGCCTGAACGCGTCCTTCTCGCCGCTGTTTCCGCCGTCGGGACCCGTGGGCCTCTCGTCGCAGAGCGGCGCGTTCGGCCTGGCGATCCTCGCGCTCGCGAGCAACCGCGGCGTGGGCCTTTCGACCTTCGTCAGCGTCGGCAACAAGGCCGACGTGTCGAGCAACGATCTGCTCGAGTACTGGGAAGAAGACGACAAGACCCGCGTCATCCTGCTCTACCTCGAGTCGTTCGGAAACCCGCGGCGCTTCGCGCGGCTGGCCCGGCGGATCGGCCGCTCCAAACCGATCGTCGCGGTGAAGGCCGGCCGCTCGCGCACCAGTTCGCGCGCCGCCGGCAGCCACACGGCCGCGCTCGCAGCCGGCGACGCGGCGGTCGACGCCCTCTTTCACCAGGCCGGCGTCATCCGCGCCGACACCATCGACGAGATGTTCGACATCGCAGCCTGCCTGGATGCGCAACCGCTGCCGGTCGGCCGCCGCGTCGCCATCGTCACCAACGCCGGCGGACCGGGAATTCTCGCGGTCGATGCCTGCGAAGCGGCCGGCCTCTCCGTTGTTTCGTTCTCAGCGAAGACCCGCGAGCAACTGGCGGCGTTTCTGCCCGCGTGCGCGAGCACCGGCAACCCCGTCGACATGGTGGCCTCGGCCGGTCCGGACGAATACCGCCGGGTGATCGAGATCGCGCTCGCCGACACGGAAACCGATGCCCTGATCGTCATCTACGCGCCGGTCGACGTGCGGAAGTCGGCGGCGACGATTGCCGCGATCCGCGAAGGGATCGCCGCGGCACGCCGTGCCGGCGCCGCGCAGAAGCCGATCCTGGCGTGCGTGATGGCCGATCCAGGACGTCCACAGCCGCTCGACATCGAGGGAGAGCGGGTCCCGGTGTACGAGTTCCCGGAGAACGCGGTCCGCGCCCTCGCGAAGGTCGCTGCGTACGCCGCGTGGCGGGTGCAGCCGCCGGGGCTGCTCTGGGGATTCGACGATGTGCATCCTGAGGAGGCACGCGCAATTTGCCGCGGCGCGATCGCGGCGCGAGGCGAGGACTGGCTGACCGACGAAGAAACGCGGCGCGTCCTGCATGCGTTCGGCCTGCCGCTGGCCGTGAACACCGTGGATGGCGTGGCCATCCAGCCGATGCCGGGCGCCGGCGTCGAGACGATGATCGGCGTCGCCGCCGATCGGCTGTTCGGACCGCTCGTCGCCTTCGGTCTCGGCGGCACTCTCGTGGAGTTGATGGGCGACGTCCGCTTTCGGATCGCGCCGCTCACCGACCGCGATGCAGACGAGCTCCTGCACGAGATCCGCGGATTTCCGCTGCTGCAGGGCTTTCGCGGCCGACCGCCCTCCGACATCGAGGCGCTGCGCGACGTTTTGCTCCGCGTGTCGCGTCTGGCCGACGAGATCCCGGAGATCGTGGAGCTCGATCTCAATCCGGTGATCGCGCTCCCCGACGGCGACGGCTGTCGCATCGTCGACGCGCGGATCAAGGTCGGCCGCGGCTAGCCTCCTCAGCGTATGATCGCGCCACACTGACGACGCTTTCTCCTTTCTCTGGAGGCCCAATGGTCCGCCTTGCTGTCGTTTGCGCACTGTTGTCCGTTGTGCCGGTCGGCTCTGCAGTCATGGCGCAGGCGCCGGCCACGGCGAGCGCCGTCGCCGCCGATCCCGACGTGCTCGCCGCCGAGCGCCTCTTCTCCGCGTGGCTCGAGGGGCAAATCGCCTACAAGGGTCTCCCCGGCGTCGCTGTCGGCGTGGTGAGCGACCAGCAGCTCGTGTGGGCGAAAGGATTCGGCTTCGCCAACCTGCAGGACAAGCGGCCGATGACCCCGGCGACGCTCTTCCGCATGGCGTCCCACAGCAAGCTGTTCACCGCGACGGCCATCATGCAGCTGCGCGAGCAGGGCAAGATACGCCTGGATGATCCCGTCTCGAAGTACTTGCCCTGGTTCCGGCTCAAGCCGGCCGGCGACGACGACGGCGAAGTGACGATCGAGCAACTGCTGACGCACGCGTCGGGGCTCCCGCGAGAGGCGGGTGACCACTGGTCCACGAATCAGTTCCCGACCGGGGAAGAGGTCCGCCGGTTGATGGCCGACCGCCAGGCGGCCTTCCCGGCGGCAACCCGCTGGAAGTACTCCAATCTCGCGTTCACGATCGCGGGGATGGTGGTGGAAGCTGTCAGCGGAGAGAAGTGGGCCGACTACGTGCAGCGGCACATCTTCACACCGCTCGGCATGTCGGCGTCGAGCGTGGACAGGAACGACCCCGCCCTGACGGTGCCATACGGACGCCGCATGCCGGACGGATCGCGTGCGGTGCTTCCCTTCATCGACGCGCGTGGGATGGCGTCGGCCACCGGGATCAGCTCCAACGTCGAGGACATGGCGAAGTTCGTCTCGGCGCAGTTCCGGCGGGGGAAGATGGGCGGGGCCCAAATCCTGAGCTCGAGCTCGTTGCGCGAGATGCACCGCGTGCGCTCGGTTGAGGAAACCTGGACGTCCGGGACGGCGATCGGCTTTGGCGTGAACCGCATCAAGGACAGGACCTACGTCGGCCACGGCGGCGGCTACTTGGGCAACACGACCAACACGCTCATCCAACTCGACGACAAGGTCGGCGTGATCGTGCTCACGAACACGAACGACTCCGATCCGTCGGGGCTGGCGCGCCAGCTCATGGCGACGGTCGGAAGCGCCGTGGCGAAGGCCGCGGCGCCGAAACCAGCGACCGTGGCGTGGGATTCATCGTGGGCCCGCTTCGCGGGGCTGTATCGCGGCGCATGGGGCGATGAGCAGGTGGTGCTCATGAAGGACAAGCTGGTCCTCATCACACCGAACGGCCCGAATGTCGACGACCCGGTGACGCTCGAGGCGCTCGGCGGCGGACGCTTCCGCTTCGTCGCGAAGACCGGCGGTGGCGAGGTTGGCGAGATCGTGCGGTTCGAAGAGGAGAACGGGCGGGTGACGCGCCTCTACATCGGCGACGGTTTCTTCGCCCGCGTGCAGAACTAGCGCGCCGCCGCACCGCGGAGTCCGGCGATCAGGCCGCGAGAGAATGCACCGCCGCCGCCCGCAGAAGCGCCGCCTCGATGTTGGGGCAGATGTTCTCGGCGCCGACGTGCTGGTGGAACTCGGCCTGCCGCATCAGCCGGGCCGGCTGTTTCGGCGCGCCGCAGAGGATCAGAGTGCGGTCGGTCCGATGCAGCCCGTCGGCGAGATCCTCGAGCGCCCGCAGCCCGGTCGCGTCAATCGCCGTCATGTTGCGCAGCCGCAGGATGACGATCGGCGCCAGCGAGTCCGCGTTGTCGAGAACCTCCCTGATCTTGTCGCTCGCGCCGAACAGGAACGGCCCGTGGATGCGAAACACGCTGACGTACTCGGGGATGTCCTTGTCCTGCAGACTGTGTGGCCGCCCCGACTCGACGTAGTCCTTCGTCACAAGCGACACGGTCGTCGTCTGCGACACCTTGCGAACGAACAGGAGCATCGCCAGCACCATCCCGACTTCGACCGCGATCGTCAGATCGGCGAAGACGGTGAGCATGAAGGTCACCAGCCACACGCTGATGTCCATCCTGGTCAGCTTCAGCAGTTCCGGGATGTCCGCCCACTCCCCCATGTTGTAGGAGACGACCAGCAGAATCGATGCGAGCACCGCGAGCGGAATGAAGCGCGCGAGCGGCGCGGCGACCAGGAGGATGGCGAGCAGGGTGAGCGCGTGCACCATTCCCGCGACCGGCGTGCGCGCGCCGGAGCGGATGTTGGTGGCGGTGCGGGCAATGGCTCCGGTCGCCGGAAGCCCGCCGAACAGCGGCGACGCGATGTTGGCGATGCCCTGCGCCAACAGCTCGACGTTGGGGTTGTGCCGATCGCCGCCCATCCGATCGGCGACGACAGCCGACATCAGCGATTCCAGCGCGCCCAGCAGGGCGATGGTCAACGCGGGTGACGCCAGCGTCGGGATCAGGCCGACGTGGAAGCTGGGCACGACCATCGGCGGCCAGCCGCGCGGGATCCCTCCGAACCGGCTCCCGATCGTCTCGACCGGCAATTGCAGAACGGCGACCGCCGCCGTTCCCACCAGCAGGACCACGATGTACCCCGGAACGCGCCGCACGAAGCGGTTCCACACGAGGATGGTGACGAGCGCCACCACCGCCAGCGCGGTGGCCGGCGGCGACAGCGTCCGCGCGTGCTCGGCGAGCACCACCAGCCGCGGCCAGAAGGCGCCGGGCACCGTGGCCACTTGCAGGCCGAAGAAGTCGCGGATCTGCGTGCTCGCAATCAGCACCGCAATCCCGTTGGTGAAACCGACGACCACCGGCCGCGGAATGAACGACACCGCCGCACCCATTCCGGTCGCGCCGAGAATGATCAGGATGACGCCCGCCATCATGGTGCACATGAACAGGCCGTCGATGCCATAGGTCTGGACGATGCCGGCGACGACCACGACGAAGGCGCCGGTCGGCCCGCCGATCTGAAACCGTGAGCCGCCGAGGGCGGAAATCAGGAAGCCGGTGACGACCGCGCAGTAGAGTCCGGCCTGCGGCGACAGGCCCGAGGAGATCGCAAAGGCCATCGCGAGCGGAAGGGCAACCAGACCGACGGTCACGCCGGCAACGAGGTCGGCGGCCGCGTCGGCCGCGCGGTAGTGACGCAGCAGCAGAAAGGACTTGGGCGCCCAGTCGTTCATCGACACAGGAGGGTACGATTCTACGCCAGCGAGGCGGTCGCCTGGCGGAGAACGGCAGCCGAGCGATCGAGTTGCTCGCGCTCCTCCGGACTGAGCTCGGGGATGATCACCGTGCCTGCGCCGTTGGCGCCGACAATCGCCGGGAGGGACAGCGCCAGATCCTTGATCCCCAGCGCGCCGTCCTGGACGCGCGATACGGTCAGCACGCGGTTTTCACCGCGCAGCACGGCCTTGAGCAAGGCCGCGGTGACCAGGCCGATGGCGTGCGTGGTCGCGCCTTTCCGCTGAATGATCTCGTACGCGGCGGTCCGGACCTGGCCGGCGATGGCGGCCTCCAATCCGGGCGTCCACGCCTGCCATTGACGAAGCGGTACGCCGGCGGCCCTCGCGCTCGACCACAACACCACTTCCGAGTCGCCGTGCTCGCCGACGACCTGTCCGTGAATCGACTGCGGCGCCACTCCCAGCGTGCCGCCCACAATCTGCCGAAGGCGTGCGGTGTCGAGCATCGTCCCGGTGCCGATGACGCGCTCGAACGGCAGGCCCGAACTGATCGCGGCCTCGTAGGTCAGCACATCGACCGGGTTCGTGACGACGAGAATGGTGCCGGCATAGCCACGAAAGTGGGCGGCGATGTCACGGGTGAGACGTACATTGTCCCTGGCGAGGTCGAGGCGCGATTCGCCGGGTTTCCCGTTTCGTCCAGCCGCGATGACGACCGCATCGGTCGCGCGCATTTCGTCGAGCGACGCGGCCCGAACCGTGGCCACCGGATAGTAGGCCGCACCCTGCGCGAGGTCCATCGCCTCGCCTTCAGCGACCGCCGTTCGGGCGTCATGGAGCAGCAGCTCCTGCGCGAGCCCGGCGTGCAGGGTGGACATCGCGATGCTCGAGCCCACCCCACCGGTGCCGATGATCCCGACGCGCGTGAAGTGTGGCATGCAGCGGTAAGACGAAGTCTACCGTCAATGCGGCTTCAACACGACCTTGATGCATTCATCCTTGTTGTCCCGGAACGTTTTGTACGCCTCCGCCGCCTGATCGATCGGCAGCCGGTGCGTAATGACGAACGACGGATCGATCTCGCCTCGATCGATCCGATCGAGCAGGGGCCTGAGGTACTTCATGACGTGGGTCTGCCCCATCTTGAAGGTCAGCCCCTTGCCGAACGCCGCGCCGAAGGGCATCTTGTCGAGGAACCCGCCGTAGACCCCGGGGATGGACACAGTGCCGCCCTTCCGGCACGCGTGAATCGCCTGCCGGAGCGCGGTCGGCCGATCGGTGGCCAGGTAGGCCGCGGTCTTGGCGCGATCGTAGTACGCGTCGAGAGTCGAGCCGTGCGCCTCGAGCCCGACGGCCTCGATGCACGCATCGGGACCGCGTCCCGCGGTCAGCTGCTTCAGCCGATCGAACACGTCTTCCTCTTCGAAGTCGATCGTCTCGACGCGGCCGAGCCGGGCCGCCATGCGCAGGCGCGCCGGCACGCAGTCGATGGCGATCACCTGTTCCGCGCCGAGCATCAGCGCGCTCGCGATCGCCATCTGCCCGACCGGGCCGCAGCCCCAGACGGCGACGATGTCTCCCGGCTGGATGTTGCAGTTCTCGGCGGCCATGTAGCCGGTGGGAAAGATGTCGGTGAGGAACAACACCTGTTCGTCGCCGAGATGGTCCGGCACCTTCATCGGGCCGACGTCGGCGTAGGGCACGCGCACGTACTGCGCCTGCCCGCCGGCGTAGCCGCCCATCATGTGGGAATAGCCGAACAGCCCCGAGCCGGCATACCCGTACAGCTCCTCGACCATCCTCGCATTCGGATTCGAGTTGTCGCAGGCCGACCACAGCTGACGCTCGCAGAAGAAACAGCCGCCGCAGGCGATGGTGAACGGGACGACCACGCGGTCGCCGATCTTGAGCTTGTGGTTGCCGGTCCCGACTTCCACGACTTCACCCATGAACTCGTGGCCCAGGATGTCGCCGGCCTTCATCGTCGGGATGAAGCCGTCGAGAAGGTGCAGGTCGGAGCCGCAGATCGCGGTGGTGGTCACCTTGACGATCGCGTCGCGCGGGTTCAGGATCCGGGGGTCGGGCACCTGTTCGACCCGGACGTCATTGGTGCCGTGCCAGACCAGGGCCTTCATCGCCGGCCTCGCGGTTGTCCTTCGGTAGTGGGAATCTCTCCGGTCTCCATCAGCTGCTTGAACCGCCGGAGTCCTTCGCGAATCACATCCGACGGCTCCTCACCAAACGCCCATGCGAAGGCGGCGCCGAGCTTTCCGCCGGGCGGGTCGTACTGCAGCTTCACCCGCACGACGGTGCCGCGGCCGACCGGCCCGGCTTCGAAATGGACGGACCCGGCGCTGACCAGCTCCGAGCCTTCGACCGTGCGCCACGCCAGCAGCTGATTGGGAATGTCGTTGATGATGTCCGCGTACCATTCCGTCCGCCATCCCGCCGGCCCTTTGGCGATCCAGTGCGAACGGCGGTGCCCGACGATCTCCACCGAGGCCAGCTGCGGCATGATCATCGGTATGAGCTCGAGATTGCGCCAGAATTCGTAAAGCTCGTCCGGTCCACGGTTGATCGCCACCGACTCCTCGACGCCGGTGCCGCGGGATCCGCCGAGCCGCGCGCGCGTGTCGCGCGTGGATCGCCAGATCAGGCTGGCGCCGGTGGTCGCGAGCAACGCACCGACCGGATGATGCTCCCGCGACAGTTTCTTCGCGCCCCACACGACGAGCGCGGCGCCGCCGAGCGCGGTCGCCCAGCGCTCGGGATGCTCCATGACAGATTCCATTATTTCTTCTCCCCTGATCCTGGCTCGGCCATGCCGCGATGCATTTCCGCGATGACCAGTGACACGCGGTGTCGTTTAACGCAACTGAACTGAAGGGCTCGACACCGGCCTCGCCTGCCGGCGTCAAGCGGCGTGAAGCCGAAAAGCTACGGCTGCGGGCAGGAGCCGGAAATCGCCTGAACGCTCTGCACCTTGAACTCGCGAATGCCGGTGCTCGTCGCGCCTCCCGGCGTCGCCGCCGAGGGAGTGGCCGCCGACGGCTGAACCAGGCTGCCGACGATCTGCACGCGCTGGCCGCGGAATCCCGAGACGTCGGCGCCGCTCAAGCGATAGCCACCGGTGGCAACCGGCGACGAACCGGGTGCGACTGGAGCGGCAGCCGGAGTGGCCGGTGCGTTCGGCCGTGCCGCCGGCACAGCGGCCGGCGCGGTCCCCACCGTACCTGCAGTGCCTGCGGTGCCGGCCGTTCCTGCGGTGCCGGCGGTCCCCGCCGTCGCCGGTGGTTGTGCCGTTGCCGGCGGCTGTGCCGTCGCCGGTGGCTGTGCGGTCGGCGTCGCCGGCGCTCCGGCCGCGGTCGGCATGGCCGGGGCGCCGGCCGCGGTCGGCATCGGCGGCGCCGCGGCTGCGGACGGCATCGGCGCAGGCGTCGCGGTCGTCACCTGGCCGGGCGCGGCGGTGCCGGAGCTCGCGAGCGTCGCATCCGACAGCATGAACGGATCAGATGCGGCAGCGCCGCCGGCCACGCATCCGATCAATGTCATCGTTTGATTCGCTGATGCCGGAGCGGCAGCAGTCGAGGGTGGCTGAGCGGTTTGCCCGGCGAATGCGCTTGCGGCGCAGGCGACCAGGAATCCAGTGAGTGATGTGATCCTCATCTATGACATCTCCTTTATCGATGGAGACAGCGGCTGCAAACTGTCCGCCAGCGCCATGAAGAGGTGTGTCGCGTCGAGGTGAGATGTGGCATCCCGAACCCGCACCTGACATAATCTGGCCTGTAGAGTTCGGGCTCGGTCTCGCCTCCGAAGCTCCTGTCATATGGACACGATCGGCAAATATCAACTCGTCCGCATCATCGGCGAAGGCGGAATGGGGCGAGTGTACGAAGCGATCGACCCGATCATCGGGCGCCGGGTGGCCGTCAAGACGATCTCGCTGAGCGTCGCGACGGACGCGGAAACCCGCTCTCGATTCTTTCGCGAGGCCCAGGCTGCCGGACAGCTCTCGCACCCCAACCTCATAACGATTCACGACATCGGCGAC
>Ga0068871_100001154_pt1 | contig 17729 bp, 11 predicted proteins | sample KBSMisM72_FD_72750 | JGI IMG/M metagenome (GOLD analysis project Ga0068871, IMG submission 72750) | Miscanthus rhizosphere microbial communities from Kellogg Biological Station, Michigan, USA - KBS Miscanthus M7-2 | ecosystem: Host-associated > Plants > Roots > Rhizosphere > Soil ... | reverse complement strand
CTAAACACGGACCAGGTCGCTACCGCTCCCTGTACTGACCCGGTCCAAGTGCGCGATCCTACTAAATCTACGCTGGTAGGTATCCAGACGTTAAAAGCGCTGCGGGGTGCCTGTGACGACACGTACGGTGTCGCGAGCGATCAATAATTCTTCGTTGGTTGGGATGACGTAAATTGCGACACGCGAGGTGTCAGTGCTGATGCGGCCACCTCTATCAGCGCCATGCTTCGAGTTGAGTTCTGCGTCGAGTTCGACTCCCATCCAGATCAGTTCGGAGCAGATCCTCGTTCTAATCTCCGCCGAGTTCTCGCCGATGCCGCCGGTAAACACAATCGCTTCGGCGCCGTTCATAGCGGCCAGGTAACTGCCAATATACTTGCGCGCGCGATAGCAAAAGATCTCAATCGCCAGACGCGCTCGACGATCGTCGTGCTCGTGCGCCTCCGCCAGTAACTCACGCATGTCGTCCGTGAGTCCGGAGATGCCGAGCAGTCCTGACTGCTTGTTTAGCAACGTCTCGACTTCACGGGCTGACAACCCTTCCTTGCTGGCGATCAAATCCACGATCGACGCGTCGAGATCTCCCGAACGCGTGCCCATCACGAGTCCTTCCAACGGCGTGAACCCCATCGACGTGTCGATACTGTCGCCGTGTTTGATCGCGGCTATCGAGCATCCGTTCCCGAGATGCAGCGTGATGATGTTGGTTGCGTCGCGCGCAATTCCCTTTAACGTGCGATAGCGATAAGCGACGTAACGATGCGATGTGCCGTGAAAGCCGTAGCGGCGGATGCGATGACGGCGATAGAGTTGATACGGCAACGCGTAAAGGAACGCGTGTTCGGGCAGCGTCTGATGGAACGCGGTGTCGAACACGGCAACTTGTGGTATGCCAGAGCCCAGCGCCGCGCGGGCCGCCACGATGCCCTGAATGTTTGCCGGATTGTGTAGCGGCGCAAGCTCGATGCAGTCTTCGATTCCACGCAATACTGTGTCGGTAATCAATGCAGACGAAGTGAATTGTTCGCCGCCATGGACCACGCGATGACCGACTGCGTGAATGTCGGCGATAGTTGCGACCCCAGTGAGTCCCGACTCCTCTCCGATCGCCCAACGCAAAATCATCTCGACAGCCGCACGGGTGTCCCTAATCGGCTCGGCAAAACGTTTGGGCGCTTTCCCTTCGGCAGTGAACGTCACGATTCCGGCGCCGCCGATGCGCTCGATCAACCCATGGGCCAGACGCTTGTCGGCGTCCTGCTTGATTAGCTCGAGGTCCGTCGCAATAAGTTGAAACTTGACCGACGAGCTGCCGCAATTAAGGACCAGCACGTTCATGGCTATCCACAGATTACACAGATTCTCTCTATCTGTGTAATCTGTAGATGGGAGGGTTATGAGAAAGATCTCAAAGATATTCCTGTTGATAGTCGTTTTCGTGGTTATTGTGGCGGGGCTGCTTGCCTCGCGTATCTACACATACGGAAATACTCGTTCTGATGCGTCGGCTGACGCTGCGATCGTGCTCGGCGCAGCGGTCTGGAGTTCGGGTGTTTCGCCAGTCTTCCGGGAACGCATCAATCACGGCATCGATCTGTATCGAACGGGTAAAGTTCGCAAACTAATATTCACTGGTGGACAGGGAAACGCAGGCGAGCCGACCGAATCTTCCGCGGCCCGCGATTATGCGATACAGAGTGGAGTCCCCGCGCAGGATATTTTGATCGAAGAGAAATCTCATACGACGTATGAAAACATCTTGTATGCGAAGCAAGTCGCTGATTCCGAGCATATCAAGAGAGTGCTGATCGTGAGTGATCCGTTGCACATGAAACGTGCAGTACTAATGGCCCAGGATGTTGGCCTGATAGCCGAACCATCGCCGACACCCAGCACGCGGTATCAAGGTCTTAAGAGCCAGTTCGGTCTTTTAGCGCACGAAACCTATTACTACATTGGCTATCTAATACGCCGCTCTCTTTAGACGTTTATGGAATCTGCGTAATCTGTGGATGCAACTTGACACCAGCGCGGCGCTCGACATAGAGTTTGCAGGCTCACGTCACAGGATAAGTTCTTTGCATTGTAATAATCGCTGTTTCAATTCGCTGTCGATCGATAGCGAATTGGACCGTCGCAGGTGCCCATAGAGGGTGACAAGGGAAGATGGGTGAAAAGCCCAGACGGTTCCCGCCACTGTGTACCGGCGATTGCGTAGCTTCCAGATGATGGTCACTGGTCCGTTGAGACTGGGAAGGCCGTGAAGCGACGCGTTCGAGCCGGAAGTCAGGAAACCTTGCCTGCTGCAACGGAAGCGACCACAACTGCTCCGGGAAAGAGCTGGTGGCGTCACACGCAAGCATAATCTATCGAGTTTAGGACGCCCTCGATCTTCCAAAGGAGATCGAGGGCTTTTTGTTTTTAATCCGCGTTATCCGCGGTTAGGAGACCTATGGAAAACGTATTTTGCAGAGTATTTATCGCGATCGTGATCGGATTCGCGTTTGTTCCAGCGGCACAAGCGCAAACAGTAGAAACTGAGATCAGCGGACATGTGAAGGATCCGCAAGGCGCAAATCTGCCGGGCGCGACGGTGAGACTGTTCGGACGCGATCGAGCGCTGAGCCTGGTGACTGCGACTAATTCAAACGGCGCTTACAACTTCAAACACCTGGCAGCCGGCGAGTATCTCATCGAAGCAGAAGCGAGTGGCTTCGCGTTGGCTGAAGCAAAATCGGTAACTGTCACGCGTGGACAAGCGACAACTTTCGACATCGCTTTGCAGTTGTCGGGTTTACGAAGTTCCGTAGTGATCACCGCCTCCGACACTCCGCAGACTGTCGATGAAGTCTCCAAAGCACTGACGGTCGTCGATAACCAGGAGATTGATGAACGTGATGAAATGGCGATCCCTGAATCGCTGCGCGTCGTGCCGGGTTTGCGTGTGCAGCAACTTGGTGGTCCAGGCTCGCTCACATCAATCAAAACACGCGGACTGCCAAGCGAGGATACGGCAGTGTTAATCGACGGCATACGCTTTCGCGACGCCGCTGCTCCGCAAGGTGATGCGTCGGGTTTTCTCGAAGACCTGGTCGCCACGGATGTCGGCAGGCTTGAAGTTTTGCGTGGTTCGGGATCGTCGCTGTACGGCTCGAATGCTGTTGGCGGCGTCGTGAATATCGTCACCGATGAAGGCGGTGGCCCAGTTCATGGAAGCGTACTTGGCGAGGGTGGAGGTATGGGTTTCTTTCGCACGAGAGCAAATGTTGCCGGCGGCGCGAATCATAATCGCGTTGTTTACAGCGGCGGGTTTTCATTCTTCAACGTCACGCGCGGCATCGACGACGATGACAAAGCTCGCAACAGGAGTGGTCAGGGACGTATTTTGTTCCGCGTCGCTCCTACGGCAACGATTTCAGGACGCATTTACGCGACCAATTCGCGTGTGCAGTTGAACAACAACCCGGAAGCCATCGGCAATCTGCCGCCCACGGGAATCATCGAAGCAATTCCCTTGTCGCACGCGGAGCAGCTTCGCTTCGAAGCCGGCGTCCCGCCTTCACAGTTGAATATCGGTTCTGCCACATTCGTTGCCGGAGCTAACGACCCGGACGCCGTGCGTGAAGGCAATTTCTTCAATGGCGCCGTCAGTTTTACACAGCGGCCGACTGAGACCTTCGGTTACACGATCAGTTACCAGGGACTGGCGACAAACCGCAGCAGCATCAATGGACCACTCGGCGTCGGATTTCAACCGTTTGGCGGCAGCACGAGGTCTGACTTTGATGCCCGAATTCACACGGTGAACGCGCGTGTTGACCTGCAGGCTGGACAGTACAACTTCATCACGGGTGGATACGAGTTCGAGAATGAAAATTTCAAGAACCCTTCGTTTCAGGTGAATCCTGCGGACAATTCCGACGTTGATGTGACGCAGCGGAGTCACGCGATTTTCGCGCAGGACCAGTTACGACTACTCGACGATCGATTACAGATATCCGGTGCATTTCGCGCGCAGTTCTTCAGACTGGAACGACCGGTGTTCACACCCGCTGCTTCAGCGCCATATGCGGGAATCACGTTTCAGTCGCCGCCGACAGCTTACACAGGCGATGGTTCGGTTGCTTACACGTTTCGATCTTCCGGAACAAAACTGCGCGGGCACGTCGGCAACGGCTATCGCGCGCCGTCACTATTTGAACGCTTCGGCACCGCCTTTGACAGCTTCTTTGGCTACTCAGTGTTTGGCGATCCACGTTTGGAGCCGGAACGTTCGATAGCTTTCGATGCCGGAATCGATCAGACCTTTCACGACAACCGAGTGCGACTCTCGGCAACGTACTTTTACACTCAGCTTAGAAAGATCATCATCTTCGATTTTTCCGGATTGATCGATTTTACGACCGATCCATTCGGTCGCTTTGGCGGCTATCTGAACACGAATGGTGGTATCGCGCGCGGTGCTGAAGTCGAGCTAAGAGCAACTCCAACGCGCACGTTGAATCTGACTGCCGCTTACACATTCACGAAAGCACAGCAGCGTACGCCGCAAGTGCCGGGGACGATTCGATCGCTCGTGATTCCCGATCACCAGTTTTCAGTTGTCGCGACACAGCGGATTGGTCGCCGGGTCACGGTGAACTTTGATTTTTCCGCCTCGAGTAATTACCTCGGCGCGGTCTTTGACCCTGGGAGTTTTACGAGTCGCGGGTTTAGATTTAAAGGGCTCGCGAAGGCGGATCTGGGCGCGAGCTATTACCTGCCCCTTGGTGACGACAAGCGACAACTGCGTTTCTTTGGGTATGTGGATAATCTCTTCGATAGAGAGTACTTTGAAAGCGGCTTCCGCACGCCTGGAAGAACCGGACGCGCCGGAGCGAGTTTTATTTTCTGATCGTGGAAGAGAGTGAGCCGGAAGTACTGATCGAGAATGAGGACTATTATTTCGAGAATGGATTAATGGTCCTCACCTCGCAGTATCTTCTGCGTCGCGGGTTTTGTTGCGATCAGGGATGTCAGAACTGTCCATATGAAGCCTCGGATAAAAACGGATCGATAACGGATGGATAAGGGATTTCCGCGTCGCATTATTTGTTTGACGGAAGAAACCACGGAGACGCTTTACCTGCTTGGTGAACAGGAGCGGATTGTCGGTGTGTCAGGTTACACGGTGCGGCCGCCGGAGGCGCGACAGAAGCCACGAGTCTCTGCTTTCATCAACGCGAAATTTGACAAGATACTGGCGCTCGAACCTGATCTGGTTTTTGCGTTTTCGGATCTGCAGGCCGATATCGCCGCCGAGTTAATCAGGCGTGGTGTTACTGTGTTCACATTCAATCAACGCAGTGTCACAGCGATAATGGAAATGATCCTGGTGATTGGACGGATTGTAGGCGTCGCGGAAAAAGCCGAGCGCCTGATTGCAACGTTGCAACGCGAGATGGACGCGATCGCGGAGTCAGCATCGCGCTTTTCTTATAGACCACGAGTGCTGTTTGAAGAATGGTACGACCCCCTTATTTCCGGTATTCGCTGGGTTGATGAGTTGCTTGAAGTCGCCGGTGGTGATTCTGTCTTTCCTGAGTTGCGCACGCAGCAAAGCGCGAAAGATCGAATCGTGAATCCGGCTGAGGTGATTGCACGCGATCCACAGGTGATCATCGGCTCATGGTGTGGGCGACAGGTTAAAAAGAACCTCATTCGCGCTCGCGAAGGCTGGACGAACATCAGCGCCGTTCGTGACGATCAACTCTACGAGGTGAAATCGACCTATATTCTTCAACCTGGGCCAGCCGCGCTCACCGAAGGACTGCGGCAGCTTCACGCCATCCTCGCCCACGTTGTCGGTCATGAAATCGACCCCGCTTTATTGCCGAAAGAGCGTGCTGACGCGCGTCTCGGACTCGCCGCTTAAACTCACCCAAATCAGGCACATTGTGGCGCAAATCGTACGTCAAAAAAGGTGCAACTCAAGCCGTGGGTGATGAATCTCAATGCTTGACCACTTATACCCGGCAAGGTTATTAACTGTTCCCTGATTTACCTGAGGAGTATTTGATGAGTTCTATTAGAAAATTCTCGCCTGCCCTTATCGCGATTTTTTCCCTGATTTTTGCCCTTTCCGGTTCGACCTACGGCAAGAATAAAAACGTTAAATTCCCGACCATCAAGATCAAAAACTTTGGCCAAATGGATGACAGGTTTTTCCGGGGTGGACGACCTGAGGACGACGACTATGCGGCTCTCGCTGCGCTCGGTGTGAAGACGATTATCGACCTGACGGATAATTCGCGCGCAGAAGAGCAGCCCGCAGTCGAGCGTGCCGGACTTCGTTATATCAACATCCCCATGGTTGATAAGAGCTATCCCAGCATGGATCAGATCAACGCGTTTTTGAAGGTGGTTGACGACCCGGAAACAGGTAAGTTCTACGTGCACTGTGCAGGCGGACGTCACCGGACAGGCGTAATGGGTGCGGTGTATCGCTTCACCCACGACAAGTGGAATCTGGACCAGGTCCTTGCAGAGATGGATCAGTATGAGTTTGGTTCCGGTTATGGTCATGGGAAACAGAGGGATTTCGTGAAGGATTACTGGCAGCAATTCCACGGCAACACTGTCGCTGCTGCCACCAATAACTAATTTGCCAGGATGAACACGGATGAGGGCGTTACTTTATTTACCGATCGTTGTCGCAATGCTTTTGCCAGGTCCTATGTCGCAACGGAAGATTAATGGTCTTTGGGGCGGTCAGGGAATTTCAATGGAAGCGACTGACTCCGGTGCTACGTTGGATTTCGACTGCGCGTCGGGCACCATTACTGAACCGATAGCGCTGGACAGCGCCGGGAAGTTTTCAGCAAAAGGTCGCTTTGCACGCCAGCATCCGGGCCCTACTCGTGAAGACGACGATAACGCCGGCCAACCGGCAATCTATAGCGGAGTGGTAGACGGCGAGAACCTGACGTTGACTATCACGCTCACAAAAAACAGTGAGAAGGTAGGCAGCTTCACACTCGCACACGGCAAGACGGGCCGAATCAGACGCTGCGGATAGCATTGCCTCAAAAATCCCGAACTGCGCTTGGACACGGTCAGTACCGTCCGCGGTAGCGGATGGGTAAACGATCAGATATACGAAACTAGCAAATCGAACGTGTCTACGACGTACCCATCCGCTACCGCGGACGGTACTGACTGTCTCCAAGCCCGACCTCCGAATTTTTCGGCAAAGCCATGCGGATAAAACAACGGGCGCCAGCGGAAGCCGGCGCCCGTTTGTTATTCATAGTGATAGCGGAATCTATTAACCCCGCCACCAATCGTTTCTCCATCCCTTCAACCCGACATCCCTGAACAGCGCGGCGAAGCTTTGCGGCGAGTTTAATTTGAGCTCCCCGCCATTCATCGCCGAGCCCTGGTTTCGTGGGACGTTTACTGTGGTTGACTTGATGGTCTTGTTACCGGCTGCATCCGTACACGTGACCGTAATGGTGTAGGTACGTCCGCTGCCAGTGCCTGCGCGTTCTGCTCGCAGACGCACGTGATGATTATCGACGATCTCCCAGTCAGGCGAAGTATCACCGTCGCCCGTTCCGTTCACAGGCTCATTGCTCGTTACTGAGAGAACGCAATTGTTGCCCGGACAGTTATCTGTGGCGGTGTAATTGACCGTCACGTCAACCATCTGGTGCTGAGGTGGCCACAGCGATGCCGGAGTTGCCGACGGGTTGCTTACCGTTGGCGACTGCGCATCTTTCACTATGACCTTAAACGTACTGCTCGCCCCCGAAGTAGATGTGGTCGTAACTGTTGTTTCACCCACCGGGAAGAATGATCCACTGGCCGGTGTACTGGTCAACACACCACAACTTCCAGTCGAGGTTTGCGTCGGGTAATTCACGATCGCGCCGCACTGATCCGCATCGTTATTGACCGTGATGTCATTCTGCGGATTGATCTGGCACGCCTGGCAAACACCTCCGCCATTAGTGCCGGTGAGCAAGCCCGATACCTTTAAGGAGTATCCGGTACACCCAGCGTTGACATTAACTTCATGCACGACGACTACGAATGTCTGGCCCGCAGGGACATTGAAAGAGAAAGTCCCAGTAGCCGCGAAACTCGAGCCGTTGTCGGCAAGATAGTTCTGCTGGATGTTAGCGGGGTTAAAGCTACCCAGGTAAGCAAGACCGAAGATGTTAAGACCGCACGACGATGTCAGATCTACCGTCACGCATGCTGTTGCATTGCTCGTGTTAGTAAATGTGTAGGAATCGTAGTGCCGGTTAGCCAATAAATCCTGCGTGCCGGGATAGACTTTTGGAACTGCGCAGGAACTGGCGACTCCGTTGCGAACAATTCTTCCGGTCATAGTCGTATCGCCCGCCACGATGCTGCCTGTAACGGTGACAGGTGGCACCACGCAGGTGGGTTTGGAGAAGTTCTGTACAAACACGCCCTCGGCGGTTGTAACCGTGAGGGTAAAGTTGATCGGGGTCCCGCAAACAAAAGCGGGAGAAGTACTGAACTCAAAAGGCACCGTATTTGACGCATTATTGCCGTGCGGCAGATTCGGATATGGAGAGTTTGGTTGTTGCACAGTAACGCCCGCCGTCGTTGTCGAAAGAACTGCCGAGACATTCGTCGCCCCCGCACAACCCGTGTTCTTCAGGTCGACGAGCATGGAGTTACACTCATTCGCATTGATGACCGTATCTCCGTTGCCGCCTGATATGGTGCTGGAGTTAACTGCGAACTTCGGTGTCCCATTCAAGCAGGTACTGTAGTTGGTTGTGTTGCCGTTGGTGATCGAGACTCCAGCCGGGGCAGAACTCGCACAACTCACGCTGCTCGCGTCAACCTGTATGGTGTAATTGCCGGGCGCGAGTTTTATCGAGTAGCTGCCATCAGCGAGAGTTACGCCTGTGTGTCCATCCGAAACCTGGACCAGCGCGCCAACCACTGGGGCTCCCGTATCGCAGTAGGTGATGGTGCCTGAAAGAGTGCCCTGCGGGGCGGGTGTGCATTCGGCAAATTTGAATCTGCCGATGCGGGTCTGCCAGCCAACCGTGCTGGCTGCCTGACCTGCTGCCGTGTAGTACTCAGTTGTGTACCAGAACGTGCAGTCGTCAGACGGGTCGACTGCCAGGGCACTGTAATCGCCCCATCGGTTACCAGTACTGAGTTGTACGCCAGTGCCGGCGGTTAATGTATTTTCGCCTTGAAACAATCCACCGGGCGGGTCGGTTGCGAGTCGACCGGCATAGCGAATACCCGGAAACACATTTCCACCGGCAGCGCCACTGGAAACGTTGTAACCGACGGCGAGATTGCCTTGATGATCTTCAGCGGCACTTCCCAACCAGCGGCTGACTCCATCCGCTGGTGCGAAAGTCGCCTGTTCCTGCACTACAAAATTACCGCCTGGCAGAGCACGGCGCAGTTCGTAATAGCGCACGCCGGCTCGGAACGTTCCAAAAGTCGTCGAGGCCGGAGCGCCGACCGTGTGAGTAAGGACCAGAGTCTCAAACCCTCCGCGGTTTCGATACTGCAATCGATGCATCAATCGGTCGAGGATACCATCGAGGGCAGTAGTGACCCCCGCAGCAGGGGCTGGCTGAGGCACATCACGTCTTCCTGCCGGTGATACGAGGCTGAATGCCGCTACCGGCAATGGAGCTGGATACGTGCTCTCTGGTCGTTCCGTGAAGGTGGAGAGTGCTGGAGTTGTGAAGTCGGCATGAAAATCAAAGAGTCGCAAGCCGTTGGCCGGATCGGCGAAATCTGTAGTGGTAAAGTAAACGAAAGTGTTTGGCCTTCCCGGCGGTGGTGGTGCAAGGCCATCCGCGTCCGAAGGCAACGAGCCACCGATTGCTTCCGGGTGACTCGCAAGATTCAGGTTGAAGTAAATATAGTTGGCGGTAGGATCACCGACTAGCATCTTCATGCGATTAAACGCATAAGCGCCGGTACCGTTGAATGGCCCGCCCAAAGTGAATTGATGGACCATCATGTAATAGCCATCGGGCCATACGCCCAGATGCGGATAATCCGGAAATTCATTTCCAGCGGTTACGAAGTCGTAGAGGAAATACGCTCCAGTTGGGTCGGGCGTCTTTGAGATCGCAATGCACTGGTGATACGGCGGAGTGGTTTGGCCTGTAAACGCAAACTGGCTGAGCATCCAGCGATCAGACAATGCATCGTAAAGCACGATCGGATCTCCGGCATCCGGAGCCGCACACTGTCCGCCCAGCGGAGCAAACAAAGAACTGAGCCTGAAGGGAGCTGTTAAAGGTACTCCAGCTTTGTTCCAGACACGAACCAGGAGGTTTGTTTGTTGGACGTAGTGATTAGGACCGACGTCACCGTTGGTGTCCGGCGGTGATAGGTTGCCGAAACCGGCGGCAATATTCTCGGTGCGGCCCAAGCCTTCGAAGGTGAGCGAAGGGGCCGGGATGTTTAGCGTTGGGGCTACCAATTGCATCGCGGCGTCACGCCTCATCGTTTCCGCTGTGGACATTTGTTGCGCACGGGCAATAGCAGCCGCAGTCACCTCGCGGGTTGTGCGGTTTTCTGCTGATTCTTCCTCTTCGTTACTCAGGTCATTCTCAACACTCGGACCACTGCCGGCGATGTCGCTTAACGGTGGAGAGACTGCGAAGTTCTCGGCTTGAACAGAAATGGGTTTGGGATCAGACGGTTCCTGTAATGGATTACGAAGTCGGTTATTGGCTTTCGAAGCTGCGGGCTTCGATTTGTTCTTGTTCGACTTCGGCGCGGTGTTCTCGCGCGTGGGTCCACTTGGTCTCTGTCCCGGGCGAGCACGCTGTGCTTCGCTTACGGGAATCAAGAGAACCACGATGAAAAGAACGAAGAGTGGTAGTACGACAAATCGGGTTGGCTTCATGGCTGAGACATCCTTTGAGGTTCTGATTCTTTTAAGTGATTTATGCTGCGAAGATCAGCCTGCGAGATTGAGCTCTGACCAACGCAACCTGCAAAGTCTTAATCCATGCCTTATCGCTTGCGAGGAATCTCACGAGACGCCGCACGTCTCTTTCGAGAGTTATCTTCAAACCAAATCTGACGTGCGGCCAAAGAAGCGGAAGCAAGACTTCCGGATCCATGACCTTTCTTCAACGATCCAGAAAGATCCGAGTACAGGAGGAGAATCTAAAATTCGTGCGCAGCACACTATAGAAGATCGCGTCTGGTGTCAATGTTTTGACGGCACCCAGCGACGCTTTGCACTGGGACTTATGAATGTGCTTGGACAGGGTCAGAACCACCACGCGGTAGCGGGTGGGTGCGCAGCCTTTTGCGCGTCTACGACGTACCCACCCGCTACCGCGTGGTGGTTCTGACCCTGTCCAAGTTTCGTCTTAATGCAATCACAGCCAGCAGAATGGGTGCAAAGATCAGCAACTCGATCAAACTGATCTTTAGCAAGTCCATTGCCGCTCGGGCGAGTGAATCATCGCTCCAGGTGTAGTCGATTGGATTGGGGAATCGGAGCTTGTAGCGATAATTCGTGAAGGGCCACCACAGCGCCACGCCGCGAGACTCAGTCAACATGAAGTCAAGTAGCGTGTGAGACACATAGGCGCCGCTGATGACGAGAAAGCTGCGAACGTTCCATTGCCTCAATACGAAAATCGTCACGAGGCCCACCACTAGTGCAAATGGAATCGAATGAGTGAAGCCGTGATGCCATCCACCGCGGCCAATACGCAGCCAGTTCAGCGCGTAGTCGAAGTCAGGAGCAACTCCGAGAAGCGCACCGAAAGCGAGCCACTTCCAGCGGCCCGGTTGAGCAGAAGGAAGAAGTGCAGCGACCACACCAGCACCGACCAGGCCATGTGCGACAGGAAGAGGCACGCGAAAGCCAACTATACTTCAAAACTTTCTGAACTGTTGAGAATTTCCCGACGTACAATCCGGCATAGCAATATCGCTTGTCGCGCGTTTCGGACGTCCCTTGTCATAACCGATCTCTGCGTAAGGTCAGCCTGATATGTCGACATTAGAAACTTCGTTAGCAACTCCGCGAAAACCACTTCGCGTATGGCCCGGCTTGATCGTCGTAGTGTTGCAATGGGCAGGTTGGTTTGTTGTCCCTGCAATCTTCCCTCAGGCCACCATCGTCGCGCTCTTTGCCGGGGTGATTGGTGGATTAGCGATCCTTATCTGGTGGCTGGTGTTTAGTCGGGCGCCATGGTTCGAGCGAATCGCAGCCCTCGTGCTGATCGTGCTCGCGCTGATCGGAACAAAGCGCCTCGTACACGAATCGATTGCGGGTGGTGCGATGGGCATGCTGCTCTACGTCCTCGCCATCCCAGTGTTCAGTATGGGGCTGGTTCTGTGGGCCACAATCACGCGTCGCTTCCCCCGTTCGAAACGACGCCTGGCGTTCGTGCCGATGGTGGTGCTTTGTTGCGGTGTGTTTATGGTGCTTCGAACGGGCGGTCTCACGGCCGAGTTCAATAATGACTTGCACTGGCGCTGGTCAAAGACGCCAGAGCAGGCACTCATGGCACAAGCGAGTGACGCCCCGGTGGTGTCAAACGCTTCGGCAACCACGAGCACTGAAAGCGGCTGGTCCGGTTTTCGTGGACCTCAGCGTGACGGCGTCGTCCACGGAGTACGAATCAAAACTGACTGGACGGCTTCGCCACCAGTGGAGCTTTGGCGACGGCCGATTGGACCGGCATGGTCGTCGTTTGCAGTGCAAAACGGACGCTTTTACACGCAGGAACAACGCGGGGATGAGGAGATCGTTTCCTGCTACGACGTAAACACCGGCAAGCCGATCTGGCGACACAGCGACAACGCCCGGTTTTATGAATCAAATGCCGGTCCTGGTCCAAGGGCAACCCCGTCTCTCAACAACGGTCGACTCTACACGCAAGGCGCAACCGGGATCGTCAACGCACTCGATGCTGCAACTGGTGACGTCGTTTGGGCACGTAATGCCGTCAACGACACGGGAGCGAAAGTTCCCGGCTGGGGCATCGCCGGCTCGCCGTTGATTGTGAACGATCTGGTGGTCGTCGCTGCGGCAGGAAATCTGATTGCTTACGACCTCGCGAGTGGCAAGACTCGCTGGCTCGGACCTGCAGGCGGAACCGGCTACAGCTCTCCACAGTTGATGACCATCAACGGAATCCAACAGATCGTGTTGCTGAGATCGACCGGCATGCTAAGTGTCGCGGTGGCTGACGGCAAATTACTTTGGGAGCACGCGTGGGAAGGCGTGCCGATCGTTCAACCCGCTGTGGCGTCAAACGGCGATCTCCTGATTAGCGTCAGTGAAAGCAGCGGTTTGCGACGGCTATCAGTAGGCCAGACAAACGGTGGTTGGACCACACAGGAGCGCTGGACCACGGAAGATATAAATCCATGGTTCAACGATTTCGTGGTCCATAAAGGAAATGCGTTTGGCTTCGACGGCAGCTCGCTTGTTTGTGTAAATCTCGACGACGGCAAACTCAAGTGGCGAGGCAAACGATACGGCTACGGGCAGCTCGTCTTGTTGCCGGAACAGGACGTATTGCTTGTCTTATCCGAACAGGGCGAACTCGCACTCGCAAAAGCCGCCGCCGACCAATTCACCGAACTGGCTCACTTCCCTGCCCTCCAGGGCAAGACGTGGAACCATCCGGTATTAGTCGGCAACGTCCTGCTCGTTCGCAACGATCACGAGATGGCGGCGTTCAGGTTATCCACAGATTAGTTTTAAAGAATCTGTGTAATCTGTGGATAAGAGTTTGACACCACCCTCTTCGGTGTGAGATAACTCGCGCACGTTATCTTTGAAATATTGTTCGTGGCGATTTAAGGCAACTTGCTCCACGTTAAAAACTGCTAAAGAGCTGTGGAGGATTTCCAGCTTTCATCGGAACCCCGCGCACTCTGAGGCGCGGGGTTTTTTATTTTCCCGCCGCCTGGTTTAGTTGAGCCCAGTTTCAGCCTTCGCTTCGTCACGAGAGTTTCGTCCGAAGGAGGGCTATATGGGAACCGCAGTCGCACAATTATCTGAAGTTCAAAGCTTCAACACTCTCGCTCTACACGCCGGAGCAGTCGCCGATCCAACAACCGGCGCGTTACTGACTCCGATCTATCAAACTACAACCTATCGCCAGGAGGCTGTCGGCAAAGACAAGGGTTTTACCTACAGCAGGTCTGCGAATCCAACCGTGTCAGCACTCGAGCGTCGCCTCGCAGCGCTCGAAGGCGCCGAGTACTGTACGTGTTACGCAACGGGACTCGCCGCCACCACCGCACTCTGTCTTGCGCTGTTGCGCGCCGGCGACACGGTCGTTGTTTCGCAAGCCGTCTATGGAGGAACAGTACGGCTGTTCAATCAGGTGCTCGCTCCTTTTGGAGTCACAGCAGAGTTCGTTGACACATCAGACGAGCAGGCTCTACGCGAGGCAGTAACTGCAAAACCTATTCGCTTTGTCTTCATCGAATCACCTGCGAATCCGACGCTCCAACTCACCGACATCGAACTCGCCGCAAAGATCGCGCACGAAGCAGGCGCACTTCTGGTTGTCGATAACACGTTGCTCACACCCGCGCTGCAATGTCCACTTGAACTGCACGCCGACGTGGTGCTTCACTCGACGACGAAGTTTATCGAAGGACACAATGCAACCGTTGGCGGCGCTTTGATCACGAGTGATGCGGAACTGCACGAACGCTTCTCATTTACACGCAACGCAACCGGCGCAATTCAGTCTCCCTTCCCTGCATGGCTGACACTCCAGGGAGTGAAAACAGTCGGGCTGCGTATGGCCCAGCATTCCGACAACGCATTGAGGATTGCGCGTTTCCTCGAAGCGCATCCGCGCGTGACGAAACTACTCTATCCGGGACTCGATTCGTTTCCGCAATTTGAACTGGCGCGCAAGCAGCAAACCGCCGGTGGTGCACTCATAGCTTTCGAGGTTGATGGTGGAGTCGAGGCCGGCATTCGTCTCATGAACAACGTGAGGCTCTGTGCACTCGCTGAAAACCTCGGGTCTGCAGAAACACTGATCACACATCCCGCTTCGATGACGCACGCCGATGTTCCGGCAGCACAACGACAAGCCGCAGGCATAACGGACGGTCTCGTACGTCTGTCAGTCGGGCTTGAAGATCCACTCGATATCATTCGCGACCTCACGCAGGCGCTTGCGCAAACGAAAGGAGCAGCCTAATGCAGAGTGAAAACCGGATCATCGTTTTGAAATTTGGCAGCTCTGTTCTGCGCAACGAAACCGACTTGCCGACTGCCGTCCACGAGATCTATCGCTGGTGGCGAGACGGTTTTCAGGTGGTGGCAGTTGTTTCAGCGTTTGGTAACACAACTGACGAGCTAACGCAGCGCGCGCATTCGGTGTGCGGGCAGCCTGACGACGCGCTAGTTGCTGCACTGTTGGCGACAGGAGAAGCAACCTCGTCGGTATTACTCGGTCTCGCGCTCAATCGATCGGGAATTCCCGCGACAGTGCTGGATGCCGAAACCGCCGGTCTTTTCACCGATGGTCCAACGCTGGATGCGAACCTGACATCGGTTGATACAGGTAGCGTTAACAAAGCGCTTAGAAAGGGTATCGTGGTTTTGCCCGGCTTTGTCGGTAGGAGTCGCTCCGGCAAAACAACGTTGCTGGGTCGTGGCGGTTCCGATCTAACTGCACTCTTTCTCGCTCAACAACTCGGCGGAACATGTCGACTCATCAAGGACGTCGACGGGCTTTACACGAGCGATCCCAACTCGCAATCCGGATCATCACCAGCGCGCTATTCGCGTGTAAGTTATGCGACTGCCGCACGGATCGGCGGCGCGGTAGTGCAACGCAAAGCGATCGAGTTTTCAGAACGGCAGCGCTTGCGATTCAGTGTTTCGAGTATTGGATCGTGTCGGGCAACAGAAATCGGGCCATACGCCGATTCGGTTGCGCTCTCCGAACGTCCGACCAGACCGTTGCGCGTTGCTTTACTCGGCTGCGGAACTGTTGGCGGTGGAGTATATGAACGTCTCGCAGCACTCCCGGAATTGTTTAGTGTACTCGCCGTCGGCACGCGGAACCTTGACAGTGGTGTGCCGGTCAAAGTCTTAACGCCGCATCTGGATGCATTGATTGCACAGCCCGTCGATGTCGTAGTCGAATTGCTCGGAGGAATCGAACCGGCTCGAACGCTAGTTTCACAAGCTCTGCGACTCGGACGAAGCGTAGTCACAGCAAACAAAGCCTTACTCGCCGGCGACTTCACGACACTGCAAAGACTCGCCTCGAACGGTGCGACGCTGCGTTACAGCGCTGCAGCCGGCGGCGTGATGCCTGCTCTTGAAACAATAAGCCGTGTTCGACGCTACTCATCCCTGCATTCAATCTCTGGGGTATTGAACGGCACAACAAACTTCATCCTCGACGAGTTGGTCAATGGAAGCGATTTATCGCAGGCCATCGCTGCGGCTCAGGCGAATGGCTACGCCGAACGCGATCCGAGGCTCGATCTTGACGGCACTGACGCGGCACAGAAGTTAGTCTTGCTCGCTCGTGCGGCTTTCGACATCGAACTACCATTGCGATCAATCGAGAAACACGGCATCGAGAGTCTGAACCCAAGCAAGATTAGAGAGGCCAGAAACAATGGACACGTAACACGACTAGTCGCCGAGTGCCGCCGCACGTCGACAGGCTTCGCCGCAAGTGTCGCTCCGATTGAATTGCCACTCGATCATCCGCTCGCATCCATCAATGGTGTCGAAAATTGTTTGCTGATCCACTCTCATCCTGGAAAGTCATGGGCAGTTAGCGGGCGCGGCGCGGGACGTTGGCCCACAACCGAAGCAGTCATGAGCGATCTATTCGACCTTCGTCGCGATTTGATCAATGCGTCTGAGGTAGAACAGGAGTGTGTAGCATGAGACCATCTACTCGCTGCGTTCAGCTCGGTCGAGGTAATGACGCTTACGGCGCGATCGTTCCGCCAATTTATCAGACCGCCACCTTCGAACAGCCCACCGCCACGGAGTTTGGCGAATTCGACTACACCCGCAGTGGAAACCCCACGCGCACACTGCTCGAACAACAACTTGCCGATCTCGAAGACGGCGCCCACGCCTGCGCCTTCGCCAGCGGAATGGCTGCCCTCACTTCGTTAACCCGAATTGTTCGTCCTGGCGAAGAGATCATCGCCGGTGACGATCTGTATGGCGGAACCGTCAGACTATTGGACCAACTCACGGCGCGTTTGAACATTGGCGTAAGCTACGTTGATACGACCAACGAAACTGAAGTTCGGAGGGCTGCCGGCGATCGAACCCGTTTGTTCCTGATTGAGACGCCGAGCAATCCGCTGTTTCGCATCACAGACATACGCAAGCTCAGTTCAATAGCAAAAGAAACCGGCGCTTACCTGGCTGTCGACAATTCGATGTTGTCCCCCGTTTTCCAGCAACCGCTAAACCTCGGCGCGGATGTTGTAATTCATTCGGCGACAAAGTTTCTGTGCGGTCACAGCGATGTTACAGCCGGCGCTTTGATCACAAACGACGGGGCACTTCACAAACAGTTCTCGTTTCAGCAGAACGCGGAAGGAGCGGGTCTGAGTCCATTTGAATCGTGGCTGCTGTTGCGCGGCTTGAAGACGCTGGCACTGCGAGTCGAACGACAAAATAATTCCGCTGAGAAGATCGCACGATTCCTCCAGACACGCCCCGGAGTGGGGCA
>Ga0068871_100001150_pt1 | contig 17744 bp, 11 predicted proteins | sample KBSMisM72_FD_72750 | JGI IMG/M metagenome (GOLD analysis project Ga0068871, IMG submission 72750) | Miscanthus rhizosphere microbial communities from Kellogg Biological Station, Michigan, USA - KBS Miscanthus M7-2 | ecosystem: Host-associated > Plants > Roots > Rhizosphere > Soil ... | reverse complement strand
CTCGAGGCGGGCCTGTGCCTCTACGGCCACGACATCGACACGACGACGACGCCGGTCGAGGCCGCGCTCACCTGGGCGATCCAGAAGGTGCGCCGGCCCGGCGGCGGGCGCGCGAGCGGCTATCCCGGCGCGGCGGTGATCGAGCGCCAGCTCGCTGAAGGCGCGGCGAGGAAGCGCGCCGGCCTGATCGGCCTCGAGCGCGCGCCCGTGCGCGAAGGCGCGGCGATCGTCGACGCCGCCGGCATCGCGATCGGTCGCGTGACGAGCGGAACGCTCGGGCCGAGCGTCGGCCAGCCGGTCGCGCTGGCCTACGTTCCCAGCGCATCGGCAGTGCCCGGAACGCTGCTCGACGCCGAAGTGCGCGGCAAGCGACAGCCGATGCGCGTCGCGACGCTGCCGTTCGCGCCGCACCACTACTTCCGCGGCTGACCCGGCCGATTCATCACCCCTGCAGGAGCTCGACATGCCCGTTCTCTACACCGCCGACCACGAATGGATCGACACCAGCGACGCCGCCGCGGCGACGGTCGGCATCACCGTGCACGCGCAGGACGCGCTCGGCGACGTGGTCTTCGTCGACTTGCCGAGCGTCGGCGCGACGTTCAACAAGGGCGATGTCGCGGGCGTCGTCGAGTCGGTGAAAGCCGCCGCCGACCTCTACATGCCGGTCGGCGGCGAGATCGTCGCCGTCAACGAGGCGCTGCGCGCCGATCCGTCGCTCGCCAACACCGATCCGCTCGCCAACGGCTGGTTTTTCAAGGTCCGGCTCAGCGACCCGACCGAGACCGGCGCGCTCATGGACCAGGCCGCCTACGACACGCTGGTCAAGAATGCCTGAGCCGTCGATCCCTGATTCTTTCGTACGAGATTTGCGATGTTGATGTCCGTTCTGAAGCCTCTTGCCGAGCTCGAGACGAGCGCCGAGTTCGTCGCCCGCCACATCGGCATCGATGCCGACGCCGAGGCGCGGATGCTGCCGGTGATCGGCGCGCCGTCGCGTCGGTCGCTGGTCGAGCAGGTCGTTCCCGAATCGATCGCGCGCGGCACGCCGATGCGGCTACCGGCACCGCTCAGCGAGGCCGAAGCGCTGGCCGAGCTGAAAGCGATCGCCGAAAAGAACCGCGTCACCAAGAGCTTCATCGGCCAGGGCTACCACGGCACGCACACCCCGGGTGTGATCCTGCGGAACGTGCTCGAAAGCCCGGCCTGGTACACGGCCTACACGCCTTACCAGGCCGAGATCTCGCAAGGCCGGCTCGAGGCGCTGGTCAACTTCCAGACGATGGTCTGCGACCTGACCGGCATGGCGATCGCCAACGCCTCGATGCTCGACGAAGCGACCGCCGCCGCCGAGGCGATGACGCTTGCCAAGCGCAGCGTCAAGAGCGCGAGCGACACGATCGTCGTCGCCGGCGACGCCCATCCGCAGACGATCGAGGTGCTGCGCACGCGCGCGCAGCCGCTCGGCCTGCAGGTCGTGCTCGCCAACTCGGCCAAGGAATGGGAACGCCTGATCGAGGGCGGCGACTACTTCGCCGTGCTGGCGCAGTGGCCCGCCACGAGCGGCCAGCTGCACGACATGCACTCCGATGCACCGCGCATCCACGGCCACGGCGCTGCCTTCATCGTCGCTGCCGACCTGCTCGCACTGACCCTGATCGCCTCGCCGGGCGAGCTCGGCGCCGACATCGCCTGCGGCACGACCCAGCGCTTCGGCATGCCGATGGGCTGCGGCGGCCCGCACGCCGCCTACCTCGCCTGCCGCGACGACTACAAGCGCGGCCTGCCGGGCCGGCTGGTCGGCGTCAGCATCGACGCGCACGGCCACACCGCCTATCGCCTCGCCCTGCAGACGCGCGAGCAGCACATCCGGCGCGAGCGCGCGACCTCGAACATCTGCACCGCGCAGGTGCTGCCGGCAGTCGTCGCCAGCATGTACGCGGTCTATCACGGCCCGGCCGGCCTGAAGCGCATCGCTGAGCGGGTCGCCGCCTACGCGGCGGTGCTCGCCGACGGCCTGCGCCAGATCGGCTTCACCGTGCGCGGCGAGAGTGCGTTCGACACGCTGACGATCGACAGCGGCGCCGCGACCGGCGCCATCTTCGATCGCGCCGCCGAGAACGGGATGAATCTTCGTCGCTATCCCGAATGGGGCGACACCATGCTTGGCATCACCCTCGACGAGACGACGACGCGCGCCGACATCGTCGCCCTCTGGCGCGTGTTCGCGAGCGACGGCCAGGACCTGCCCGATGACGCTGCCTTCGAGCGCGGCATCGCGCCGCTGATTCCCGACAGCATGCGGCGGACCACCCCGTTCCTGACCCATCCGGTGTTCAATCGCTATCACAGCGAGACCGAGATGCTGCGCTACCTGCGCAGCCTCGCCGACAAGGATCTCGCCCTTGACCGCTCGATGATTCCGCTCGGCTCGTGCACGATGAAGCTGAATGCGACCAGCGAGATGATGCCGATCACCTGGCCCGAGTTCGCGAACATCCATCCGTTCGCTCCGGCCGACCAGCGCGCCGGCTACGAGCAGCTGCGCGGCGAGCTCGAAAGCTGGCTGTGCGAGGCGACCGGCTATGCCGGCGTCAGCCTGCAGCCGAACGCCGGCTCGCAAGGCGAATACGCCGGCCTGCTGGCGATCCGCGCCTGGCACGCGTCGCGCAACGAAGCGCAGCGAACGATCTGCCTCATCCCCGAGTCGGCGCACGGCACCAATCCGGCGAGCGCGCAGATGGCGGGCCTGCAGGTCGTCGTGACCAAGTGCGACGCCGACGGCAACGTCGATCTCGCCGACCTCGAGGCGAAATGCCAGCAGCACGCCGACAAGCTCGCCTGCGTGATGATCACCTACCCGTCCACCTACGGCGTCTTCGAGCGGCGCGTCCGCGAGCTGTGCGAGATCGTCCATCGCCACGGCGGCCGGGTCTACGTCGACGGCGCCAACATGAACGCGCTGGTCGGCGTTGCCGCGCCGGGCGAGTTCGGCGGCGACGTCAGCCACCTCAATCTGCACAAGACCTTCTGCATCCCGCATGGCGGTGGCGGGCCGGGCGTCGGTCCGGTCTGCGTCGTCGCCGACCTGGTGCCGTTCCTTCCCAGCCACGCGAGCGGCGGCGTGACCTTCGCGGGCGAAGGCGGCGTCGGCGCGGTCTCGGCGGCACCGCTCGGCAACGCCGCGGTGCTGCCGATCAGCTGGATGTACATGCGGATGATGGGCGAAGCCGGCCTGCGCCGGGCCACCGAGACCGCGATCCTCAGCGCCAACTACATTGCCGCGCGCCTCGCCGACCACTACGACATCCACTACAGCGGCAACGTCGCCGGGGTCAAGGGCGGCGGCGTTGCGCACGAGTGCATCCTCGATCTGCGGCCGCTCAAGGAATCGACCGGTGGCGCCAGCGGCATCAGCGCCGAGGACGTCGCCAAGCGCCTAATCGACTATGGCTTCCACGCGCCCACGCTGAGCTTCCCGGTGCCGGGAACGCTGATGGTCGAGCCGACGGAAAGCGAATCGCTCGCCGAGCTCGACCGCTTCTGCGACGCGATGATCGCGATCCGCGCCGAGATCGCCCAGGTCGAGTCGGGCGCATGGCCGCGTGGCGACAACCCGCTCAAGGCAGCGCCGCACACTGCGGAGGCGCTCCTCAAGACAGACTGGCCGCACGCCTACACGCGCGAGCAAGCGGCGTATCCGACGGCGAGCCTGCGTCACGCCAAGTACTGGTCACCGGTGGGCCGGGTGGACAACGTCTGGGGCGATCGCAATCTCGCGTGCTCCTGCCCGCCGCTGGCGAGCTACGAGGACTGATCTGGAACGGCTTATGCGTGCGCGAGGGCATCGCCCACTCGCCGCACGCAGCCATGCCGGACACCGCCGAGACCCAGACCGAGTTCAGCCACGTCAGCCCGACGGACACGCCGTGGCGAAGCGGCGGCCTGCGCGATTTCTTCCTCTACAAGGACCTCGGCATCGAGGCAGCGACGCACGGTCGCGTGATCGCGCAGCTCGTCAAGGCCAACCAGGCACCGGAAAAGGGCACTGGCTGGCACCGCCACGAGGCCCAGTTCCACATCGTGCTGATGCTGAAGGGCTGGGCGCGCTTCATGTACGGCGACCAGGAGACGCTGGTCGCCGCCGGCGACTGTGTCCATCAGCGGCCGGGGGTCGTCCACTTCCTGTTCGACTACTCGCCCGACATGGAGTACCTCGAAGTCGTCGGACCGGCGAACTTCACGACCGTCGACATGCCGGCGCCCGCAGCGGTTCCTGATCCGGCCCCGTGGCCGGCCGAAGCGAAGGCGGCCTAGAAGTCCATCTCAAGCTCGGCGATGTCGTCGGGCTCGGCCTTCGCGGCAGCGACCCATTCGATCATCTCCGGCATGCTCATGATCGTCGCGGCATAGCGCCGGCACGTCGCATCGAGCGGGACGTCGTAGGTGAGGAAACGTGTCACGACCGGGGCGAACATCGCATCGGCCATCCCCCGGCGCTTGCCGAACAGGAACGGGCCGCCGTAGGTGGCGAGGCAATCGGTCCAGATCTCGGTAATGCGCTCGATGTCGGGCTTGGCACCGCCCCAGACACGGTGCTTCGGGTAGTGCGCCTTCAGGTTCATCGGCAGCGAGGCGCGCAGGTTGGCGAAGCCGGAGTTCATCTCGCCGCTGACCGAGCGGCAGTGGGCGCGGGCGACCCGGTCCTCGGGAAGCAGCCGCGCCTCGGGCATGACCTCGTGCAGGTACTGGCCGATCGCCAGCGTGTTCCAGACCGTCGCGCCCTCGTGCGACAGGCAGGGAACGCGGATCGATGGCGCGAGCAGGAGCAGTTCCTTCCTGACGTCGGCGTCGTCGGGCGAGACCATCACCTCGGCGAAGTCGAGTCCGGCGAAGCGCGCCATCAGCCAGCCGCGCAGCGACCACGACGAGTAGTTCTTGCTCGACAGCGTCAGCGTCGCACGGGCGGTCTTGGCCGCCGGACGCCGGGCCCGGACGGCGAGACTCCGCTTCTTGGCTCGACTGGGGGCGGCAACGGGCGGCATCGACAAGGTGCGTGGTGGACGAGCGAAGCAACGCAAAGCACATGCCAAGGGCACGCCGCGAGCGGTGCTGGCGTGCAAGTTGCTCAAGCACACCCTCGGTGAAGACGAAACTGCGCGCGCCGTGATGTACGACGCCTTCCTCGCCCAGGCCGACGCCCTCTGGCCGCTGCGCGCCTTCGGCCGGGCCTCGGTCCCGCTCCTGATGGAACCCGCCTTCGGCGTCGGCGGGAAAGCGGCGCGCCGCCTGGCCGCGGCATGGGAGACGCTCGCCCTCGGCGAGGTGACGCACGCCCGCCCCGACTGGGGCATCGCCAGCGTCGCCGCCGACGGCACCGAGTACCCGGTCGTCGAGGAAGTCACCGCCGCGACGCCGTTCGCGACGCTGCGTCGCTTCCGCAAGGTCGGCGCGCCCGAGCAGGCGAAGGTGCTGGTCGCCGCACCGATGTCGGGCCACTTCGCGACGCTGCTGCGCGACACGGTTCGAACGCTGCTGCGCGACCACGACGTCTACGTCACCGACTGGCACAACGTTCGCGACGTTCCCGCCAGCGCCGGCCGCTTCGGGCTCGACGAGTACATCGATCACATGATCGACTTCACGGCGGCGCTCGGGCCCGGGGCGAACGTGATCGCGATCTGCCAGCCGTGCGTCGCTGCGCTCGCGGCTGTCGCCCTGATGGCAGAAGACGATCACCCGGCGCAGCCGGCGAGCCTGACGCTGATGGCCGGCCCGATCGATTGCCGGATCGGCCCGACCGCCGTCAACAAGCTCGCGGTCAGCAAGCCGATCTCCTGGTTCGAGAAGAACCTCATCGGCCGCGTGCCATGGCGGCTGCGGGGCGCCGGCCGTCGCGTCTATCCCGGCTTCCTGCAGCTGAGCGCGTTCATCAGCATGAACAAGGACCGTCATGCCGACGCGTTCCGAAAGTACTTTGCCCATGTCGCCGCAGGCGAGGAAGCCGAGGCGAAGACCATCCGCGACTTCTATGGCGAGTACATGGCAGTCTCCGATCTGTCGGCCGATTTCTATCTCGAAACCGTGCGGCTCGTGTTCCAGGAGTACGCGCTGCCGCTCGGCAAGCTGACCTTGCGCGGCCGCAAGATCGACCCTCTCGCGATCCGCCGCACCGCGCTACTGACGATCGAAGGCGAGCGCGACGACATCTGCGCCATCGGCCAGACGCTCGCGGCACAGGACCTCACCAAGCTGCGCCCCTACCTGCGCACCCACTACGTCCAGCCGAACGTCGGCCACTACGGTGTCTTCAGCGGCCGGCGCTGGCAGAACCACATCTATCCGGTGGTTCGCAACGTGATCCAGGTCTCGCAGTAGCCGCGCCGCGGCAAGCCGCGGCTCAGTCCTTCGATGCCGGCATGTGCGCCGGCATCGCTCCTCCCGAAGCTGGCCGAGCGCCGGGCTCGTCTGCCTTGGCCGGCCGCCGGGCGCGGGCCAGGTAGCTGTAAAGCACCGGAACGACGACCAAGGTCAGCAGCGTCGACGTGATCACGCCGCCGATGATCGCCCGCCCCATCGGCGCCTGGATTTCGCCGCCCTCGTCCAGCGCGAGCGCGAGCGGCAGCATGCCGAAGATCATCGCCGCGGTGGTCATGATGATCGGCCGCATCCGCACCAGGCCGGCCTGCAGTAGCGCCTCGGGCACCGAGAGGCCGCCCTTCCGGCCGTGGTTGGCGAAGTCGACCAGCAGGATCGCGTTCTTCGTCACCAGGCCCATCAGCATCACCAGGCCGATCATCGAGAACAGGTTCAAGGTCGAGCCGGTGATCAGGAGCGCCAGCATCACCCCGATCAGCGCCAGCGGCAGCGAGGCCATGATCGCCAGCGGCTGCAGGAAGCTCGCGAACTGCGAGGCCAGGACGATATAGATGAAGATCACCGCCGCGGCGAGCGCGAACAGGACGCCGGTGAACGCCTCCTGCTGATCGCGCGTCTGCCCGCCCATGTCGAAGCGATAGCCGGGCGGCAGCTGCGTCGACTCGACGATCTTCTTCACGTCGGCGCCGACGTCGCCGCTGGGACGCCCCTCGGTGCTGGCGTAGACGGCTTGGCGCCGCTGCAGGTCCTGGCGCTTGATGACGACCGGGTTGACCACCGGCACGATGTCGGCGACGCGTGCCAGCGAGATCGGCGTTCCGTCCTTGGCGTAAGCGACGGGCAGATCGTCGAGCTGGGAGATGTTCTCGCGCGAGACCTGCGGCAACCGGATCTCGACGTCGACCTGCTCGCCGTCGGGCGACGTCCAGTAGGTGGCGACGTCGCCGTTGACGTAGGCGCGTAGGCTGGTCGCGAGCTGCATCGTCGTCAGGCCGAGCTCGCGCATGGCGTCGGGCTTCAGGCGCACGGCGAACGCCGGGATGCCGGGCTTGATCGAGGTCTGCAGGTCGGCGATGCCGCGCACGTGCGAGACCTTCTCGGCCAGCTTGAGCGTCTCGGCGTCGATGACCGCGGGGTCGGGACCGAGCAGCGAAATGAAGATCGGCGTGTTGCCGATCGTGACCTCGATCCCGGGGATCGGCTTCAGGAGCTTGCGAATCTCCTTCTCGACCTCGCGCTGCTTTCGCTTGCGCTCGTGCGGCTTGGTCAGCTGGATCGACAGCAGCGCCGAGTTGCGGCTGCCGTTGCCGGTGTCGCCGATCGAGGTCGAGATCATGCGGATCTCGGTCAGCGTCCTGATCGCCTCCTCGACCTGCTTCAGCTTGTCGCTGCCGCGGCCGAGGCTGGTGCCGACCGGCAGCGTGACGTTGAGGCGGATGTAGCTGTCGTCGCTCTCGGGAATGAACTCGGTGCCGACGAGCGGCGCGATCGCGATCGCCGCGGCGAAGCTGGCGACGCCGACGAGGAGCACGATCGGCCGTGGCGTGATTGTGGCGAAGCGCCAGCCTCTGGGCGAGCTCGCGTCGCGCTTGCCGGCGGCGTCGAACGAATGACCCCAGGCCGGCACCGGGGGCACCAGCAAACGGTAGCGGCGGGCCGAGAAGATCCAGTGGATCAGCCGCTCGTAGATGCCGTGCAGGACGTCGAGCATGCGATCGGTCGCCCGCATCATGTGGCCGATCACGGGCATCTGCAGCAACCGGTTGCCGGGCGGGTCACGCCAGATGCTGGACAGCATCGGGTCGAGCGTGAAGCTGACGAACAGCGACACCAGTACCGCGACCGCGACCGTGACGCCGAACGGGAAGAAGAACTTGCCGATGATCCCTTTCATGAACGCGACCGGGACGAACACTGCGCAGATCGCCAGCGTCGTCGCCATCACCGCCAGGCCGATCTCATCGGTGCCCTCGAGCGAGGCCGTGCGATGGTTCTTGCCGAGGTGGATGTGGCGGACGATGTTCTCGCGCACCACGATCGCGTCGTCGATCAGCAGGCCGATGCACAGCGACAGCGCCATCATCGTCATGAAGTTGAGCGTGAAGCCGAACAGGTAGACGGCGATGAACGCCGAGATCACGGCGATCGGCAAGGTCAGGCCGGTGATGATCGTGCTGCGCCAGCTGTGCAGGAATAGGAACACGATTGCAATCGTCAGCAGCGCGCCCTCGATTAGCGTCTTCTTCACGCCCGAGAGCGAGCGCGCGACCCAGTCGCTGTCGGCGTAGACCAGGCGCAGCTCGACTCCCGGCGGCAAGGTCCTCCTCAGCTCCTCGGCCGCGGCTTTGATCGCCTCGCCGGTCTCGACGATGTTGGCGTCCTGCTGCTTGAAGACCTGGAACGAGATCGACGGCACGCCGTCGTCGCGCGAGATCGAGTCGGGCTCGCGCTCGCGCTCGACCAGCGTGCCTAGGTCGGCGAGCCGGATCACCATGCCGTTGCGGCTGGCGACGACGATGTCGGCGAACCCCTTCGCGTCCTTGACCTTGCCCTCGACGCGAACGATCGCGTCTTCCCGCTTGCCGGTGAGCAGGCCGACCGGCATGTCGGCGTTGGCGCGCGCCAGCGCCGTCGAGACGTCGCCCGGTGTCAGCTGCAGGGCGCGCAGGCGCTGCGGATCGAGGTCGATCCGCACCTGGCGGATCGTCAGGCCGCCGACGTCGACGCGAGCGACGCCGGTCGCGCGCTCGAGGCGCTTGCGAACGACCTGGTCGGCGAGCAGCGAGAGCTCGCGCGCGCTGCGCTCCTGGCCGAGCAGCGACAGGTAGACCGTCGGCTGGGCGTTGTCGCCGTCGAAGCGCGAGACGTACGGCTGCTTAGCGTCGCGCGGGAACGCCGGCTGGACCGCGGCGACCTTGTCGCGAACGTCCTGGACGGCACGGTTCATGTCGGCCGAGACCTGGAACTCGACCACCGTCTCGCTGCGGCCCTCGAGGCTGTTCGAGCGGATCATGCGGACGCCGGCGATGCCGTTCAGCGACAGCTCGATCGGCCGCGTCAGCTCGGTCTCGACCGCGCCGGGCGAGGCGCCCGGGTAGGCGACGGCGACGAAGACGATCGGCGGCGTGATGTCGGGCAGCCGCTCGACGCGCAGCTGGCTGTACGAGAACAGGCCGAGCACGCACAGCGCGGCCATCACCATGGTCGCGAAGACCGGGTTGTTGATCGAGACGCGGGTGAACCACATGGCGCGGCGGCGCGGCGTCAGGAGCGCGGCAACGCCGGCGTCGCCGACGCGGATGCCGACGGCGACGACGCCGATGGCGCGACCGACGACGACGCGTCGAGCGCGCGCCGATCGCCGACGATCCGTGCCGGTGCGCCTTCCTTTAGGTTGTCGAACCGCACCGCCAGAATCTGGGCATCCGGCGTCAGGCCCTTGATCACCTCGACCCGGCCGCTCGCGGCGTCGCGCCGGCCGGTGACGACGATGCGCCGCACCAGCGCGCCCTTGTCGATCGCCCAGACGAAGTCCTGTCCCGACGACTGGCCGACGGCCGCCGCCGGCACGGTCAGCCGCTCGCTGTCGTCGACCAGCTCGACCCGCGCCTGCGCGTACTGGCCGGCGCGAAAGCGCTCGCCCTTGTTGTCGAGGGCGACGACGACGCCGATCGCCCGCGTGCCGGCTTCGGCGGCAGGTGCGATCCGGTCGATCCGACCGGCGACGTCGCTGGCGTGGCCCTCGATTCGCACCGACGCCGACTGCCCCGGCGCGAGCAGCGAGATCTCGTGCGTGCCGACCGAGCCGACGAGCTCGAGGGTGGCCAAGTCGACGACAGTGACGATCTGCTGCTCGGCGCTGACCTTCTCGCCCGGGACGACGTGGCGCTTGCCGACGATGCCGGCGATCGGCACCGCCAGCGTCGCCTCGCTGATGCCGACCCGCGACGACGCCAGTTGAGCCTGCGCCGACTTGAGCTGCGCCCGCGCCGCGTCGAGGCGGGCCTGCGAGGTCTGCAAGGCGGTCGCGGAGATGAAGTTCTGCGCCGCCAGGCCGACGTTGGCGGTGTTCTGGCGCTCGGCCTCGATCAGGTTGGCCTGCGCCGACTCGACCAGCGCGGCGCGATCGGCGGCGCGGCTCTGCAAGTCGGCGAGGTCGATCGCGCCGATCACCTGGCCGGCCTTGACCCGGCTGCCCTCGGCGACATTGAGCGTGAGCAGCGTTCCCGCGGCCTTGGCGCGGACCACCGCCGTTCGTGGCGCGACCAGCGGGCCGGAGAACTCGATCGTCAGCGGCATGCGCGCCATCGCCGGGCGCGCGACTTCGCCGGCGACGAAATCGAGCGGGACGACCTGCTTCGCCTTCTCCCGCTCGGCGGCGGCCACGCGAGCCTTCCAGACCAAGCCGCCCGCGATCGCCGAGACGACCAGCGCGGCGACGATTGCACCTGCCCAGATCCGACGCGTCGCCTTGTGGGCGCCGGCCGGACGATCCTTCGAATTTTGCATGGCCGCGAGTGTAGGACCCGGCCGGCGCGGCGCCCGGTGTGGTGCGACGTGCTGCAGATCAGCGGGAGCGAGTTGCAACCGCCGACGACGAAAGGCTGCGGCTTAGGGAACCGCGCGTTCGGCGTTCATCGCCCGACGGCAGCACCACGCGGCGAGCAGCGCGACGGCGCTGGCCGCCCAGAACACGGACGCGAAGCCGAGGTTTTCGCTCATCGCCCCACCCACCACCCCGCCGACGACACCCGAGGCACCGTATCCAAGCACGGTGTAGAGCGCCTGGCCGCGGCCCCGCAATCGCCCCGGGAAGTGGCGCGTGATGACGGCGATGCAGGACGAGTGCTGGGCGGCGAAACTGAGCGCGTGCAGGCATTGGGCGAGGACGAGGATCGCGACCGACGCGCCGAACGCCGCGATCAACGCGAAGCGCAGCGCCGACGCCAACGCCGCGACGACCAGCCAGGCGTGCAGCGACAAGCGGTGCACCCAACGACCTTGGGCGTAGAACCAGATCACTTCGACGACGAGGCCGACCGCCCAGAACAGGCCGATCGCGCCCTTGCCGTAGCCGAGTGAGGCGAGGTAGAGCGAATAGAACGCATAGAGGCTGGTGTGTGCGAGCACGGTGAGGAAGACGCCGGCGAAGAACCAGGCGACGACCGGCTGACGCAGGACCGACAGCGCGCCGCCGGCAGCGGGGTGGGAATGCGCCGGTTCGCCGGACGCCGGGAGGCGCAAGCAGGAGCCGACGAGCAACGCGAGCAAGGCGAAAACAAGGAGCGGAAAGCGACCGGTTCCGGCCGCCTGCAGGATGAAGCCGCACGACGTCGCCGCGCCGACGAAGCCAACCGAGCCCCACATGCGGACGCGCCCATACCTAGCGACGTCTAGCTTGCCGCCGCTGCTGACACGATGGGCCAGCGTCGCCTCGCTGATCGGAATCACGCCGGCGGTACAGACGAAGAGGACGATCGTCACGCTGGCGATCCAGGCAAAGCCCATCGGCATGAAGTAACCGACCGAGGCGATCAGCGCACCGCCGGCAGCCACGCGCAGCAGCCGCTCGCGCTGGCCGGTGTGGTCGGCGAGCCAGCCCCAAACATATGGACTGAACAACCGCGTGCCGCTTTGGAGCGCGGTCAGCACGCCGATCGCGAAGGTCGAGTATCCGAGGCTCTGGAACCATAGCGGGCCGTAGGTGCCAATCAGGCCGGCGTACGCGAAATAGGCGAACGAGACGGTGGCGAACGGCGCCACCGGCGGTCTCGACGCCGCTGCGGCGGCGCTCAAGAGGCCCGGTCAGATACCGCGCAAGCGCTCATACTCGTGAGTCCCAGGGCTGCGACAGCCGGACCGCGCCATTGATGATGCCGACCATAGAGTAGGTCTGCGGGAAGTTGCCCCACAATTCGCCGCTGGCGACGTGCAGGTCTTCGGAGAGCAGGCCGACGTGATTGCGGCGCGCCAGCAGCGCCTCGAAGATCTCGCGCGCCTCGTCGCCACGGCCGATTCGGGCGAGTGCGTCGATGCGCCAGAACGAGCAGACGTTGAACGCGGTTTCGGGCTTGCCGAAATCGTCGGGCGCCTCGTAGCGGCGCATGAACGGGCCGTCGCACAGGGTCGCCTCGAGGACTTCGATGGTCTTGACGAAACGCGGATCACGCGGATCGATGAAGCCGACCTCGGCCATCAGGAGCACGCTCGCGTCGAGCTCATTGCCGCCGAAGCTCTCCGCGAACGCTTGCCGCTTCTCGCTCCATGCCCGAGCGAGGATGGTGGCGCGAATCTGATCGGCGCGGCTCTTCCAGAGGGCCTTGCGATCGTCCTGGCCGAAGACAACGGCGATCTTGGCGAGACGGTCGCAGGCCGCCCAGCACATCAACGACGAGGAGGTGTGGACGCGGGCCCGGGTGCGCAGTTCCCACATGCCGGCGTCCGGCTGGTCGTGCAGGCGCCAGGCCTGCTCGCCCATTCCCTCGAGCTCTGCGAAGTCGCGCGCATCGGCGCGCCGGAACAGGCGATGATCGAAGAAGGCCTGCGCCGCGCCGAGAACGATGTTGCCGTACACGTCGTGCTGAACGTGCTCGAACGCCTGGTTGCCGGTCCGCACCGGTGCCATGCCACGGTAGCCGGAGAGCGACGGCACCAGCTCCTCGGTGAGCTTGTGCTCGAGGCCGATGCCGAAGAGCGGCTGAACATGGCCGCCACGCGCGCCGCGCACGACGTCGTTCAGCCATCGCAGGTAGTCCTCCATCGTGCCGACTTCGGACAGGCTGTTCAGGGCGCGCACGACGAAGAAGGCGTCGCGCAGCCAACAATAGCGGTAATCCCAGTTGCGCTCGGTGTTCGGCGCTTCAGGGATGCTCGTCGTCATCGCCGCGACGATCGCGCCGGTCTCCTCGAACTGGCACATCTTCAAGGTGATGGCGGCCCGGATGACGGCGTCCTGCCACTCGAGCGGCAAGGCCAGCCGGCGCGTCCACCGGCGCCAGTAGAGATGCGTCTGCTCCTCGAAGTCGCGCGCCGTCTCCTCGATTCCCGCTGAAAGCGTCTCGTCCGGGCCGAGCATCAGGCTCAACGGGCTGTGCAGCGACATCCAGGTCGAGTCGAGCACGTAGGTCAGCGGCGCATTGGTGTTGAGCCGCAAGGTGCCCGAGGGCAGGATGAAGCGCAGGTGGTTGCTGCCGCGGGCGATCTCCGGCTTCGCCGTTCCCCATTCGCCGCGCGGACGTACGACGAAGCGCACGCGTGGATGGCCGACCAGCGGGCGCACACGGCGCACGAGCTGGGCCGGGCGGAACGGCCGGTCACGGTTGAAGAAGCGGGGACAGAAGTCGACGATCTCGACGCCTTCGCCGGCGTGGTTGTAGAGGCGCGTATGCAGGATCGCCGTGCCCGGCTCATAGGCCTGCTCCGAGCGTGCGAAGCCTTCGAGATCCACGCTCAGCACCGCTTCCTCGGGCAGACCGTCGGCGCTGTCGAGCAGGGCATGGAAAATCGGGTCGCCGTCGAAGCGCGGCATGCAGCACCAGATGATCGCGCCGCGCGGATCGACCAGGGCGCTGATGGCGCAGTTGCCGATCAAGCCCAGGTTCAGGGTGGCGCGATCAACGGTGGTTGGCATCGACGTGGCTGCTTGGGGAACAATCGATCGATCGGTCGCGTACTGCCCGAACCTGAACCCAGCAGCGCGGGCGAACGCGCCATTGTCTCGGATGGAACATCTCTTCACGCCGCGCGGCGAGGCCGCGCTCGATGCAGTCATGCAGCTCCAGCCGCTGCTCGCCTTCGACTTCGACGGCACGCTTGCGCCGATCGTCGACCGACCCGACGATGCCAGCGTGCCGGCGGAAGTGTCTCGTTGCCTGGCGGAACTCGCGCGCGTTCATCCGGTCGCCGTGATCACCGGCCGCCGTCTCGCCGACGTGCGCGCGCGGCTCGCCTTCGAACCCCGCTTCGTCATCGGCAACCACGGCGCCGAGGACACGTCTAGCCGGTTGCCCGATGAGGCAACTCAGGCGCTCGATGCCCTGCGCCATCGCCTCGTCGTCGCGTCTCCGGCGCTGGCCCAGGCCGGTGTCGTCGTCGAAGACAAACAATATTCGCTCGCCTTTCACTATCGGCTTGCCGCCGACGGCGCCGTCGCGCTGGCGGCGATCGAGGCGCTGCTCCGTGATCTCGCGCCGGCGCTCGACCGCTTTGGCGGCAAGTGCGTCGTCAACGTCGTCGCCCGTGGCGTGCCGGACAAGGGCGACGCCCTGGCGGCGCTGGTCCAGCGCTGCGGCGCGGGAGCCGCTTTCTTCGCCGGGGACGACGTCAACGACGAGGCCGTCTTCCGCCGAGCGGTGCCGCCGTGGCTGGCGATTCGCATCGGTCGCGACGATCCGACGTCGCAGGCGATGTTCTTCCTCGACGGCGCCTCCGAGCTGCTGCTCGTGCTGCGCAGGATGCAGTCGCTTTCGTCTCCTGCTTGAGCAGGACGCGACGGCGCCGGTCGCACCGCACGGGAAGCGCGCCACCCTGATCATCGCGTGCTGTGCCGCAGGACGCGGGCCTCGATGCGTTGGCGTTGGCGCCGCCGACCGGCGTCGATCAGCATTCGTCCGGCCCAGCGATACACGTTGTACTGACGCACGACGAGACGCAGGCTCGCCATCCGCTCGCGCTGCTCGGCGGCGGGCATGGTCAGCGCCTCGTGCAGTGCATCTGCGCACTCCTCGACGTGATAGGGATTGACGATGAGCGCTTCGGTGAGCTCGCGTGCGGCGCCGGCGAAGCGGCTTAGGATGAGCACGCCCTGCTCGTCGTTGCGGGTTGCGACGAATTCCTTGCTGACGAGGTTCATGCCGTCGTGCAGGCTGGTGACGAGACAGGCGTCGGCGGCGCGGTAGAACCGGACCAGAGCGTGCTGGTCGTGATCCTGCACGCGCAAGATCACCGGCAGCGGCCCGCCGCGCCCGAAGCGTTCGTTGATGCGCGTGCAGACGGACTCGATGCGCTCACGGAACAGCCGGTATTCCTCGAGCGAGCTCCGGGTCGGCGCGGCGACCTGCATGAACGTGAACTTGCCGACCCACTGCGGGTACTTCTCGAGCATGCGCTCGATGGCGTGCAACCGCTCAAGGATACCCTTGGTGTAATCGAACCGGTCGACGCCTACGGCCAGGCGCTGCCCCGCAGGAAGACCAGCGCTTGCCAGGATGTCGGCCCGGCAGCGCTCGACCGGGGGCCAGCTCAATTCCGTCTCCGCGCTGGGCCATTCGATCGAGATCGGATAGCTCTCGACCAGAGTCTCGGAGTCGCGGAACGCGATCGTCGAGTGTTCGTGCTCGATGCGCGCTTCGAGGTAGCGGTCCACGGTCTCGAGAAAGTTCTTGCAGTGGAATCGTGTGTGGAAGCCCAGGATCGTGCTGCCGAGCAAGCCCTCCAGCAACTCGACCCGCCACGGACAAATGCCGAAGGACTCAGGGTTCGGCCAGGGGATGTGCCAGAAGGCGATGACGGTCGCGGCCGGCAGGCGCGCGCGGATCATCGCTGGCAACAGCGCGAAGTGGTAGTCCTGGACCAGTACGATCGGATCCTCGCTGCGGGCTTCGGCCACGACCGCGTCGGCGAAACGCTGATTGACTTGGCGATAGGCCTTCCAGTCGGGTTCGCGAAACACCGGCCGAACGTGGGCGACATGGCAGAGCGGCCACATGCCCTCGTTGGCGAAGCCGTAGTAGTAGCCCTGCTCCTCCTCCTCGGAGAGCCAGACCCGACGCAGCGTGTAGTCGTCTTCGCCTGGCGGCACCCGTATCCGGTCGTGCGCATCGACGACGCTGCGATCCGCGGTGCCGCTGCCGTGCGCGATCCATGTCCCGGAGCAGGCACGCATGACGGGTTCGATCGCCGTCACCAGGCCGCTCGCCGGGCGCCTGACGACGATGTCGCCGCCGCCCGCGCCTTCGTGGATATAGGGCTCGCGGTTCGAAACGACGATGACCTCGTCGCCGCGTAGCTGAGTGCCGAGCACCGAACGCAGCCGGTCCCCATTCCACGGCGCGTCCGGACCGAGCGATCGGCGGTACTCGTCCTCGAGGTCGCGCAGCCTGAGGCGAAGGTCCGCGGCAAGCGGCGCGAGCTCGCCCGACGGTGCGATTGGCCGGATCAGGCCCTCGCCGCGAAGGAGCGCGCGTGCCCCGGAAACCCAACCCCGCCAGCTGAGCTGAGCGACGACGACGGTGATGAGGGCGATCACGGCGCCGAGCGCGGCGATCAGAATGACAAGGTACTTCTGCGTGTCCTCGCTGCGCTTGGCGATGAAGCTGAAATCCTGCAACACCACCAGATCTGCGACCGGCCCGGCCTCGCTCATAACCTGGTGAATGCCGACGTGAACAGGGCCTCCTGCGATGCGAATCACCGGTGACCGCTGACCGGCGGAGTTGCGCGCCTTGGCGCAGCCGAGGTCCTTCGGGTAATTGTCAGTCTGGCGCAAGAGCCTGTCGTCACGCGTACACAGCCCGATCGCCAGCAGACGCTCGTCCTTGGTGGCGCGGTTGAAAAGTGCCATCAAGCGCCGGCCGCCGGGATCGTCGATCGAGTCGGCGATCGAATCCGACAGGGCGTTGGTGACGAGCTCGGCACGCGCGGTCAGATCACGCGAGAACCAGCGCAGGGTGAGGCGGTCCATCACCGGCACCGCGAGCCACGCAGCAAGGCCAAGAGCGAGCGTCAGGGGAAGGAGGAAGCGGAGCTGGAGTCGGAGGGTATTCATCGAAACGGCCGACGGCGCGCCAGTTGCCCTTCCACCGAGGGCCATCCTACATTTGTTCGAATGGATCGCGAGGGCGCACGCCAGCGCTCGTCAGGGCGCCTGCGCGGGGATCGGCGGCACGGCCGAATGCACGTCGCCGCACTGGGCGCGGTGGCGCAGCACGTGGTCCATCACCACCAGCGCCAGCATCGCCTCGGCGATCGGCGCGGCGCGGATGCCGACGCAGGGATCATGGCGGCCGAGCGTCTCGACCGTCGTCGCCTGGCCCTGCAGATCGATCGATCGGCGCGACGTTCGGATCGAGCTGGTCGGCTTGATCGCCAGCGAGACGGTCAGGTCCTGGCCGGTCGAGATGCCGCCGAGGACGCCGCCGGCGTTGTTGCTCATAAAGCCTGCCGGCGTGAGCTCGTCGCCGTGGCTTGTTCCGCGCTGCTCGACGACCGCGAAGCCGGCGCCGATCTCGACTCCCTTGACGGCGTTGATGCCCATCATCGCGTGGGCGATGTCGGCGTCGAGCTTGTCGTAGAGCGGCGCGCCGAGGCCGACCGGGACGTTGCCGGCGACGACGTCGATGCGCGCGCCGCAGCTGTCGCCGTCCTTG